>Ga0272441_10008043_pt1 | contig 16868 bp, 28 predicted proteins | sample SSMProp6N_FD_193582 | JGI IMG/M metagenome (GOLD analysis project Ga0272441, IMG submission 193582) | Marine sediment archaeal communities from Little Sippewissett salt marsh, Falmouth, MA, United States - SSM-Prop-6N | ecosystem: Environmental > Aquatic > Marine > Wetlands > Sediment ...
CCCGGCCGCCCCGCGCTGGCGACGCCCCTGGCCGCCCCCGGCCGCCCCGCGCTGGCGCCCCCGGCCGCCCCTGCCGCCCCGCTGCCAGGATTCTAACCCGTGACTGAACGGACGTTCAAAATCCGGTGTTCCGGTAGCACCCACAGGGTACTCGTAGGTCGTCGCGGGCTGATCTTCCTCGATCACGAGCGACAGCAGGATGTGTGGCGCGCCCAGTTGTACGAGGACGTCATGGCCGTCCTGGCTCGGACTCGGCGGACCAAGGTTCTCGGATGTGGCGAGATCGCTGTGCTCGTGAGAGCTCGACAGTACGTAGCACCCGGGGCGGGGGGAGGAGCGCGAGACCTGCTGGCGTACTTGCGTGGCAAGCAGATCGCACGTGCCTTGAAGCAAGGAAGGAACGGGACATGCAGATCGAAACGTTGATGGTGCTCTGGATTGCCGGAGTTGTGCTGGCCTTGGGTTGGTTGCACGCGTCGTCGGCGAACCGTATTCGAGTCTTAGAAGCCGAGGTGAAGGAGCTCCGGGCAAGGATGGAGCGGACCCTCCGCGAGCTCACCGGGGGCTGGGAGCGTGATGCGAGTTCGTAGACGTCCGCATCCTGAGAGATCACGCATCAGGAAGGAGGAGAACCACAGGAAAGCGCTGATCAGGGAGGAGATGCTGCAGAGAGAGGCGCTCGTGAGATTGTCGGGAATGTCCGATGGGTGGGGTCTCTGGCAGTCCATGATGCGCGAGTCGCTTACTGCGTACGCGGACGAGCTTGTATCCTATCGTGAGCGCTTGCGAGTTGCTTGCGATCTTGGACCCACGGGCTTTCCTTGGACCTCCCCGAGGATGTTGCTTTGTGAGTGGGAGAAGAGACACTCCAAGTATTTTTTGGTGGGTGGCGAGCTTCCGGCGCTTCGGAGAGAGCCTGTTCTGATGGTCGAGAGCTACCCGCTGGTAGGAGGAGCGGACCGGGAGCAGCTACTTGGAGCTGAGGATGCCGCCTCGCTGATCTGTATGGCGATACGCCAAGATGGGGAGTTTCTGGGAGCTCTGCACGCGATCGAAGCTGCTTCCAGGGAGCTGCTTCACGTTAGGTAGCCCGTTTTTGGACTGCTGTAACGGGGTTCTGGTAGCCTGGGCTCATGGCTCAGGACGTCGTGATCAGTTGCTTCGCCAGCACGAAGAAGTACCAGCCCTGGGGTGAGTTCCGGGACAAGCCCAAGGTGATCGATGTCTCGGGCATCGGAAGCAACCAGTACATGGGGCCCAATGATACCGAGCGCAAACCGCGGGAGGCGTGGGGAGGCAAGCCGTTCAGTAGGGAAGCGGCGATGTTTGCAGCCAAGGGCGGGGGGAGCATCCTGCAGGGACTGCTGAAGTCCAGAGCTCCCGGGATCACTCCTCGGCGTATCGCTCTCATCGGTTTCTCCGCGGGCAACACATTCCTTTCGGCCGTCCTGAAGAACTCGGCCGACGCTGAGCTGCTCGACACCGTCATTGCGCTCGACGGGATGACCTACCCCAAGGATTACTCCGGTAACGCCGTGGGGTTCGACCATTGGATCAACTTCGCGAAGCGAGCCAGCGGAATGGACCGGATGCAGTCGGCGGCCAACCCGTACCTCGGACCGCTACTGGTAGTGAGCTACACGGACATCGTGTCAGCTTCCCCGTCTCGGGTGAGTAGCACGAGAGAGGCGGCGCGTTACCTTCTGGATGTGACCGACAAGGCGTACTGGCCGCAAGCACGCAGTGTGCCGGCTGACGTTTTGGACCTCCAGTCTAGCAAGCAGCTGGAGGTGAAGGCGCGGCTTGGGGCCTCCTGCGCGCAGGTGCCACTTCCGTTGAGGATTAAGGGAGGCAACCCCCCCACGACCAAGGAATGGACTTCGCCCCCGTACCCGAACGACATCGGGTATCTCGGCAACAGCTGGTTCTTGGGATGGGGCGGCACTCAGGGGCCAGACCACATTTTTCAAGCTCACCAGTGTCAGAAGATCCTGTTCCGAACCTTCTTGATGCCTCGATGGAATGCTCGTAGCGAAGCGGTGGCCGGCCTGGGAGTAAACCCGGATGGACTGGGTGCTGTGTACAACGAATCCCGTATCGAGTGGGAGACGCCGCAGGCCCAACAGGCTGGGGGCGGAATCGTTCAGCAGGGAGCTCTGGATACCGGTGTCTCTCTGTGGAAGATGGGACTGGTTGCAGGTGGTGCTTTTTGGGTCGGCAGGAAGCTGATCGACAGCATCTAGCTACGCTGCTTTGCGGCTTCTACGGTTGCCTGAAGCTAGGTAGTAGGTGGCCCAGCCCGCTCCGGCTCCTACGGCGCATCCGGCCAAGATTTGCCAGTAGGGGAGGTCTGGAAGCCACCAACTCTTTCCGGCTCCGAAGTGCTCGATGAGTGCGTTGTAGGCTGGGACGGCACTGGCGATGTAGTCGCTGTAGGTGTGGATGTTCCACTGGTTCTCCCCGGGGCGACACTTGCGGGAGCCGGCGTTATGCGACGCCGCTATCACAGGGAAGTCCAGGCCGTACTTGTCGGCGTTGATGCGTGCGAGCTTGGCCCCCATACGGATGTTCTGCAGAGGGTTGAAGCGATCCTCCGGCTTGAACCCCAGCATGCGTGTGGTGCTGGGTATTGGCTGCATGATCCCAATCGAGTGATAGCCGTCGCTTGACTCGATACTCGCCTGTAGTTCTGGATTGTTTGCCCATGCTCCGGTTTCGACGTAGGCAATAGCGGCCAACATGGCTGGTGGGATCTTGTACTCTCGCCCGGCCTTGCGAAACTGCTTCTTCCAGTTGTTCCAGGTCTGACCCACCAGTTGGTATCGCCGGCTGCCGACTTTGGCGCTTGGTACTCCTACGCCTTCAATCTCGATGCGACCATCGCTCAGGTAGCGCCACCTGCGTCCTCCGCAGGGATTGTGGTACTGCATGATCGACACGGCTACCTCTTGAGTTCGTATGCCGCGTATCCACCAGCGGCTCCTACAGCGGCTCCGGCCAGTAGAGACACCCATGGGAACCCGAGGCGCCCGGATAGCCATGGTGCGAGGTATGCTTGCCAGACCTCTGGGGCCAGGTAGTGGTGCTCCTCGTGAGTGAGGTCGTTGCCAGCGTTCTCAGGGCTGCCTGGCACTGTGTAGCTGCCCCAGTACAGGGCGCTGCCCATCCGGTGCCAGCCTCCCGAGGCAGATGGGACGGGCTCGCGGGGCGTGATGAGCCGGTCGGATTTGCCGGTTTGCTCCGCGGCGTAGTCCCAGACCATCTGCCAGCTGTCTCGCCCCGTTGGGTAGCCTCCAGGGGTCGTGTGGGCGGTGGTGGCTACCATCAGTAGCTTGCCCCGTACGGCGTCCACAGCGGCCTTCTCGTACCCGCGTTTGCCACCACCGAAGCAGGCATCGGATAGCATGTAGGCGCTGATTCTCTGTCGGTCGGCATCCACGCGTGCGATCTTCTCTAGCAGTCCCCAGCCGGCGCTGTAGGCTCCCAGAACGATCTTGTCGAGCTGGGTCACGTCTCGTGGCGTGTATCGGCGCAGGAGGGCTGGCAGGATTCTGCCATCGGAACCACGGAAGGTGTCCCCCATCTGGGAGAAGTAGGAACTTCCGGATCCGGATATGGTCACGATGCGCACGTCGCGCCCGTACCAGTCGATCTCACGGAACTCGTTCGTGAGTACTACGGGTCCGCACCACAGGATGAGATCGCTCACGACATTCAGGCTATCAGTCCGCCCGGACGGGAGTCCAAGATCTGGCCCGTTATCGTAGTAGCAGCTCTGCTGCTGGCCTTTTGGGTGCTGGTGGGGGTAGTATGGGCCTCGTGGATCGCAGGCTACTGTATGCAGGGCTGCTGGTAGCGGCGGGGGTGGGGCTAGTTCGGGCCTTCCGGGGACCTCGGATCGAGCGCGGGAAGACCCGGCTGCTGATGATTGGAGACTCACTCGCCGAAGGACTCGGTCCACCCCTCCAGTCGTTGGCGCGGGAGTCGAACGTCGAGTTTGCGAGGTTGAGCCGGGGCGGAACCAGAATTGATCAGTGGGCCGGTAGCCGGGTGCTGGCTGAGAAGATCGAGACCTTCAAACCGACCATGATTCTAGTGAGCCTGGGTACCAACGACGAGTACATGTCGGGGGGATCGGTTCCGGAGCGGCAGGCTCCCTACTTGGAGCGGCTGCTGACGCGCCTACAGTCTCAGAATGCAGAGGTCGTGTGGATTGGTCCCCCGAGGCTGCCTAGGGCTACTCAGGGCGTAGTGGCGCTCATCCGGAAGACGATTCCGAGCAGCCACTATTTCGCTAGCGACCGGCTGACTATCCCCCGGGGTCCAGATGGTCTACATCCGACGGTGAGAGGGTACGCCGGCTGGGCAGGGGCTATCTGGCGATGGCTGGGCTGACCTTTTTTAGAGACAGCACCGTAGGTGCTCTTGACACCGCTGGTGTCTAGGCAGTAGCTTATACCCGGAATGCCAAAGAAAGCCGAAAACGGTAAGCTTACCGAGCGATTCACGGTGCGATTGTCGCAGAAGAACATGAGCAAACTGCACGCCTACTCGACCAGGCAAGCGCTCCGCACAGGAGAGCAGGTGAGCTACAGTCGGGCGATTGCGATGCTCATAGAAGGCTTGCCAAAGAGCCAGACTCATAGCAGCTGAGCTTGGAGGTTCCAGCTAGCGCCGCCACAGTCGCGGCAGTAGGCCGTTCAGTTTCCGGCGACGACGCTGGCACGGGAGGCATTGCGGATCGATTCCTACGGCTCGCGCGACGGGCTGGGCGACCCGAGCCACTGCGTCACCCAAACCATAGTACCCGGGGTCGACGGGGCGCATTGCGCTCGCGCAGACGCGGTGCATTGCCTCGAACTGTCGCTGCTGCTGTAGGGTCATGACGATCACGGATCGTCCGCACTGCAGGCATTGCAGTTGGACGCCTTGGCCGAGTCTCCGCCTACCGATATGGTCCATGAGTCGATGGTAGCTCCTGCGACGGCCGTCGCCAAGTCTGGAGGCACCGGAGCACCACTGGTGCATTTAATGGGGTGTGGTGATACGCTGTGACGCGTAACGGTGGTCAGGTGATGCACCGTAGAGGCAGCCGTTTCCCAGAGTTTCTTGGGTGAGCGGCGCTTGGCACAACAGCTGCAGTTCGGAGGAAGACATGCCAACCGTCCCTACCCTACCAACCGAACCCACCCTGAACCCGAGCTACAACGACCTGCTGCAGAGGTGGGCCGCCTCGGGACACCCCAGCGGGCCAGAGTGCGAAGAGTGTGGGGGCGACCTCACCGGGCGCGACGTGCACGACACCGGCCTCGGTTGGGTGTGCGACGACTGCCTGCCGGACGCCCCCCTTGCTGGCGGACCTCGCGAGCGTGAGGACTTTCATGCGGACGGGTGATGTCTCACCTGAGCCCACTCCGCTTAACCGTGGAGGGGCGGTCTTCTTCTCCTTGTTAGCCATTTCCGGAGTGTGGAATGCGTTCTTGCAGACCACCGATGTGGCGACTGCACTGTTGCAGGTGGCGCTCGGGATCGTTGGACTGGTTTGTGTGGCGGCCAGAATGGAGCGCGACAAGTGGAGGAGCCGAGCGCTCTCTCTAGGGTGGCGTGAGCGTTCCTAGCTGCGAGCTGTAGACGTACGAACCAAACAATGGACCTATTGGAGCGTGATGCGATGAGTGACGACAGAAGAGTCATCCGGACCCACAAGCGCGCCGGTGTGAAGGTTTTGGAGTGGGAGGGTGGAGGAATTCTCCACCACAGTGTGGTTTTGTGCAGCGAGGGGTTTGGAATCGAGATCACCTGGGGTTGTGAGTCCCCGGAACGGGCCCTGGATTTGGCAGATCAATTGGCCAAGAGCGATATCGATACGGTCGTTGTGGAAGAGTCGAAGCGGCGCGTACAGGACGTTGATTAGACGCGGGTTTGTCCGGTTGTGGGAAGGATGTTGGCGCCCCCAGCGTAGGATGGATCGATGAAAGCCTTTCAAGCAGAGCTGCACGGCACGTCCTATCTGGCTGCTCCCTACGCCTTACTCAGCGGGGGCGAGGAGTTGGTCATTGTTGGCTCCGACCTGTCCAAGTGCACCGCCATACTGTTCTACGGTGGCGGGTTGGACCCGCTCGACGGGGAGCTCAAGGGGATGGGTTCCGAGGACTGGCCGGAGCTAGAGCGCCAGTTGCGAGCTACCGGTGCTGGCCAACAGCGAGATAAGCGCCCTGCGGGTAGCGGACCTGAGTTCCAGATCACGACGTTGGAGTCGGTCATCGGGTCCAGGGACCGCTACGAGGCTGCTCACGCCATCCGAGCTCTGGCGTGCAAGCACGCCGCAAACATCGCCTGGGCGAGCAAGGAGGATTTCGCCGATACGATCCGCACTGCCGAGGCGCAGGCGAAGTCTCTAGAACAAGGATACTGTGACGAAAACGACAAGCCTGCCGAGCCTCCCTGGAGGGAGTGGCTCAGTGATTGGGGGTACGAATGAAGCCGCCCGAGCTGATGGTGGAGACACCGTACGACGTGCGCTGCCCGTGGATGCTCCGTTGCGGGGAAGAGACGGCGAAGATCCACGTGGACGTTGCGATTGCGCTCATGCGCTACGGAGTAGGTACTACCTACGACGGGGTGGTCTGCTCGCGTTCGTCGTTTGGTAGGCTAGATATGATGCGACTCAGGATGAGTCTTCAGGAGCAGGTGCTGTGCGTAGAGTGGGATCGCTCCACGCTTGATACCGCCAGGCTCTTCGAACGATCGTCCCCGAGGCTGAGGAGCCCTCGACGAACCGCTACTGGCTACCGAGCTGAACTCAAGATCACCAAGAAGGCGGCGCGCATGTTGCGAGCTGGGCTCCCCGGTTTGGAGCTGACAGAGCAGTCTACGGAGGGGGATTGTCATGGAGAAGGTGGGTAACAGGATACATTTAGTGCTCGTGCGTTCTGAGTGCACCGGAGATATGCTGTGTGTCAGGGCATTCCGGCAGTGCGAGCGAGCAGAGGCATTTACCCGGCTGGCGGAGTCGTCGAATCCTGTGGGGACTCCGGTACCGGTCGGACTAAAGCTGCGGATCGTAGCGATCCCCGTGGAGTAGGAGGCTAGCGTGAGCAATAGAGCACCATCGGTCAAGACGCTACCGGAACCGGTCTCGTTCGGATTCGACGAGCAATTTCGTGGAGACGAGCAAAGCGCGGAGCTCCCCGTGCTACGCCCAGCGCTTCAGGTGCCCGGCGCGGAGGATTGGTGCGACGTTACACCGGCGGCCACAGACTGTCGTCTGCAGCCGAGAGGCCACGACGAGCCCGTGCGGCACACCCGACGTGTGAGCTTCGAGCATGGTAGTCGGATCGTGGTGTTGTCGCAGGACGAGGCCGAGGCGCTGGTGAAGCTTGGAGAGTGGTCCCTATCTGGGGTGGACTCCCCGACGATTCGATCGGCACTGGACAAGATCAGAGCTGGACATCGGAGTTGAGCGACTCGGTTCGTTGTCCAGTATGCGGCGCTTGGGTGCGTCGGCGCGGCATGCATTTGCATCAACGTGGAAGTGCCTGCCGGACCGAGCTCGTTGCTAAGGAGATGTTGGCTCGGGGGATGGCACGTTGCGGCAAGGTGCTCAGTCTGGTGAAAGCTGCTGGTGTTCGGGTGGAGGTAGACTACGGATTCGTGCTGGATGGTAGGGCGTCCAACGGACGCCGTCGTCGCCGAGCCCGTAGAGTGGCGTGGGCTCCGGCGCACGTCGTCGACGCGGCTACCTATGCGACCTGTCCAGAAGAGTTGGTGGAGCTTCTCAGGTCGGAAGACCCCGTAGCGGCTTGCCGAAAATTTGCGGCGTTCAGGTATCTGGGTGGAGGCGCCGGGAGTTGAACCCGGGTCCGCGATGATTTGGTCGGGGATTCCTTCACGTGCGTAGCCGGAGGTTGCGGTCCATCCGGCGACCGTTGGGCCTGGTTGGTGCGACCCTATCCACCACCGTCTGATTCTCGACCCAGGACGACGGCGCTACTGGGTCCAGTTCGTGTTGGGTTCGCGCCCCTAGGGGTACTCGAACTCCTACCCTAGGGACGGCACTCACGCAGCGATCTGCGCAGGTGCGGAAGAAGCGTTGTCGTTGGCAACTGCTTCGGGCCCGGCTCTCGCGGCTGCCGGCGCCGGCACGCATCCACTGACCTCCTGCACCACGTCGAAACCAGTTCGCCCCCATTGGGGAGAGACAAAGCGTAACACAGTGTTACGGGGTGTAACACCCCCACAAGTCGCATGGTCAAGCGTCCAGATTTAGGCGCTCCACTCCCGCAGCAGTCACCCGGAAGCACATGTCTTTCTGGTCCTGCCGATCGAATCCGAAGTACCAGGGTTCGCGTCTTTCTAGCAACCCCCGAGCTACCAGGCTCGCAGCGGTGATTCGATCTCCCCGCCGGCATAGAAAAGCGAATCCTTCCTCGTCGGAGTCGAGCTCAGAGAGTATCCGTAGCAGTAGAACTTCCTGTTTCTCGGTCAGCTGCTGGGCTCCCTGCTCTGATTGTGCTTTACACGTCACAGGACTCACAATAGCACCGCTGGTGCTCAGAGATCAAGGTGCTGGTGAAGGTTCCGGCCGGTGCCTCAAAGGTAAGTCGCTACGGGTAGTTGAGCGCTGTTGGTACAGAAAAGTGTGACAGATGCAAGGCCCCGAGCTACAAGATTCAGCGGATGAGGTGTGCGGTAGAGAGCGCTCCGGTTGAACGGCGCGCTGTTCTGTTGGCTGCGCTCTGCCGCCATAGCGACAGGAGTGACCATGGGATCCTTTCCTCTTCACTTTACCCCCCTGGCCAAGTTCATCTTGGCTCTGCTTCTGAACTACGCTCCAGCTGGCAAATCGACCGAGTCGTTCGAAGCGATGCCAGAATGCGGTGCCGATCCAGAGGCGGCTACCTGCGAACTGGAGCGAGTGTGTTCAACGCGCGGTCCTCTCTGTGCGGCGCCCCGCTGGAGCAAGGCACGCTCGGCTTGGGTGAGAGTCGAAACGAGAGAGTCCGGGGCAGTTCGACGGGCGCACGCCGCGATTGCGCTGACGCGAGCTGTCACGTGGCTGAAGCGGTGCAAGGACTCAAGCGGAGCTGTCGTCGAAGAGTGCAAGCCAGTGCACTGGCCTCAGGGGGCTCTGTCTCTCGCAATGGCGGGGCTTAGCTCCAGTATCTGGGAAAGCGGATACCGAGAGGACATCATGGAGGGGCATGCCCCATTGGGCAGAGGTTCCGACGGCGAGGTCTGCGTGATGCAGGTGAGGCCGGAGTACGTGGCGCAGTATGCCGACTGGCAGCCGGCGCTGCCCCCCGATCAGATGACTCAGGAGGACTGGGCGCAGGAAGTCCTGGGGAGCGATGTGGAGAGCTTGGAGCGTTGCTTCCGAGTTGGTCTGCGGATCATGGCGCGGATGCGTGGGGCGGCCAAGCGCCGCTGCCCAGGTGATCTTGTCTACGGGATGTACGCCTTCTACGGCAACGGTCGCAGCTGCAACGGGAAGACGGTGGAGCTTGGGGACTATGCTCGATTGCGAGCGAACAGCTTCTCGAAGTTCATGTCGAAGTGGCCGCGGGGTGTGTCCATACCTGACTGGGCGGTGCCGATGTTCGGGCAGATTGCTGGGTCCGATCAGGGGATCGGTCATCGCAGGCCGCGTTGAGCGTCAAGATCTAGACTGGCGCAGCCAGCGTAGGTATCCTGGGTGGGCTTGTGGAGCGTGTACTCGTAGCGTGCGGCGGTAGTGGAGAGCGTTGGGGCAAGTACCTCGGGGTCCCCAAGCCGTTGATCCGCATCGAGGGCGAGAGCTTGGTGAGCAGGACGGTGCGGCTCGTAAGAAAACGTGTCGCTCCCGAAGACGACGTGCTGGTAGTCGGTTCCGATACCAGGATGGGAGTTTTTGGGGCAGAGTTGGTTGAGCCACAGCATTCCGATCCTTCGTGTGGGTTGGACAAGTTGTGCGCTCACCTGTGGTTGGAGCGAGCCCGCACTACGCTACTGTGGGGAGATACCTACTACACCGAAACAGCCGTAGACACGATCCTTGGCGCCCAGAAAACCGCTGTCAGATTCTTTGGTCGCAACATCCCCAGTGACTTCTCAGGCAAGGAGGGGCCTGAGCTATACGCGATGACCTTATCGCCTGAGGGCATACCGATAGTTCGTCGAGCGATAGGAGAGTGTCGGTTTTTGAGAGCTCGTGGGGAAGCTGGTGATCGGTTGTGTCTGTGGGATGTGTACGCCGCCGTGGGCGGACATGGCGCGTTGGTATACTGCGAGAACAACTTCTTCACGCTGGTCCATGATTGGACGGAAGACTTCGACTCTCCTGGTTGCTACGATTCTTGGACATCCCGTCGCGAGGCTTCAGGGATCTCGCAAGAGCGGTCCCGGTACGGACCCATGGAGGAAGAGTGAGGAAATCCAAGTTCAACCCAGATAGGGAGCTGGAACGAGCAGCTGAGCTCACCGACCTGAGCATTACTGAGAGAAGAATGCTCCGTGCTTCGATCATGCTTTCGGCTCCAGACGGGTCACCGGCTACGGTAGAGGAGATCTTGCAGATCGTCGGAAAAGCGATCGAGCTCGCGGAGGAGAACGGGTGGGATGCTTCCGACTTCGTGCACTTCGCTCGGGCTCGGGTCTTCAAAAAGAAGCGTCGTAGGAAGGCCAAGCGTCCATCCTACAAGGAACCACCGTTGGTGTTTCGCAACATCGAGTTGGACTCAGATGATGCCGCGGTGGTCTTGCGTTCTGACGGAGTGTCGGAACTCTACGAGCCCGAGGATCCTCTGTACTCGAAGGAGACGAGGCGCTCTGCGTGGAAAGCCAGTGCGTTGGCGCATTTTGCGAACGATCCGACGCTGTCTGGAGAGCTGACTAGGCGTTTCCAGCAGTACACCCGGGATCACTTCGGGACTGAGCACTAGCAACGAGCACCGTTGGTGCAAAAGCTTCTTGACAGAAGGAAAATACTGGTTCAGTATGGGCCTCGTGACGCAGAAAACACGGAAGCACGTCAGATCACAGCTTCGCGGTAGCGAAGCGACGTGGTTGTGTGCCTCCGGGTATTTCGTGATTGGCGCCCTGAACCCGGAGGATCGAATGTAGGGCGGTGGAAGCGTTGAAAGCGTGGAGGCCGCCCGGGAAACCGAGGCGGCTTTTGACGTTTCAGGGGTCTGATCAGCGGTAGGGTAGCCGCAGCGGGCTGTAAACTCGTTGTCTCTGACGGAGCCGTTCGACTCGGCCGGGCCCCACGCAGTGAACAACCAGTATGGGTTCGTAGCTCAACGGCAGAGCTGCCGGCTTTTACCCGGCTGATCTCGGTTCGATTCCGGGCGGACCTACGAGGCGTTAGCTCCAAGGAGGAGCAGCGGGCTCTTAACCCGTCGGGCAGGGTTCGATTCCCTGGCGTCTCACTACCCACACTGGGGCATAGCTCAACTGGAAGAGCGGCGGGCTCTGAACCCGTAGACCTAGGTTCGACTCCTGGTGCCTCAGCCAAGCAAGCGCCTACTGGCGCCTAGCTCTCTGACAATCGAACAGTGAAAGGCGGAGGCGGCAGTTCCCACAGTCGTCTCCCACATTCCAGGGTAGCACAATGGTCGTGCGCTCGGCTGTTAACCGAGGAGATGCGGGTTCGACTCCTGCCCCTGGAGCAACTGCCATCGCAGCTCCAAGGAGGAGCACGCGCCTCGTAAGCGCGAGGGCTCGGTTCGATTCCGAGCGATGGCTCCCTGCCCCGCTACACTATTGGCAGGTGGGCGGCCCTTCAAGCCGCAGGGACGGGTTCGATTCCCGTGCGGGGTGCCCCTCGGAAGCTAACCTGGTGGAAGCGCCTGCCTGAAGAGCAGGAGGTGTTGGTCCGATTCCAACCCGAGGGACCGGGGACGACGCGCGGGGTGCGCGGCCTGATTTGGGGTCAGGTGGCGGTGGGTTCGACTCCCACGTTCCCGACTATGGTGGACGTGCTCGTCTGGTGAAGAGATCCGGTTGTGGCCCGGACAAGGCGGGTTCGATTCCCGTCGTCCACCCCATGCCCCCGCAGCACGATGGACCGTGCAGCGGCTTCCTAAGCCGACGGGTGCAGGTTCGAATCCTGCCGGGGGTGCCAGGCGCGGCCGCGCTGTTCTGTAGTCGCCACCCTGACGATGTTCAGTGCGCCCGTGCCGTTGCCCGTGTAAGCATCTGGTGAAGCTGACGGCTTGTCACGCCGTTGAGGTCGGTTCGATTCCGGTCACGGGCGCCGGCGCCGAGCAGCTCCCCGCCGGAGGGGAGCCAGCTAGCAGCCGAAGCAGGTAGGCAGAAGTGGCAACTGCATCCGGTCGATCAAGCTCTTCCGACAGGGGCGAAAAACCCACCGGGGGCTCGGCTTGTACCCCACTGAAGTCTGCTAGCGAGTCGGTCGGCTACGGGGTGCACGTCGCCGACCGGCGCCTTGGGTCTGAGTGATGGTCACGCGGTGGTTTCCAAGTCCACTTGCAGGGAGTTCGATTCTCTCCAGGCCCGCTGGGGCGGTCGTACAATGGGAGTACGCTGCGGTCGCAACGCGGAAATCCGGGTTCGAGTCCCGGTCGCTCCACCTTCGGGGTCGTCGTCTAGCCGGGAGGACAGCTGCTTGGCTAGCAGCAAACAGGGGTTCGATTCCCCTCGACTCCACGGGGTTGTCTGACAGGTCAGGGCCGTGCCTTGCAAGCACGCGCATCGGGGTGCGACTCCCCGCAGCTCCACCACACGCCAGCGGGACCCTATCGGTGGGGTACGTGCTCGGTAAGCACGTCGTAGCAGGTTCGACTCCTGTCGCTGGCTCCAAGCGAGTGTCGTCCAATGGTAGGGCCCGAGGCTTCCACCCTCGGTATGCGCGTTCGAGTCGCGTCGCTCGCTCCACGCAGGCCAGGCTGACTGGTGAGGCTCCTCGTTGCCAATGAGGTCTAGACGGGTTCGATTCCCGTGGCCTGCTCCACTGACCCGGACGCACAGTGCGAACGCCGGCTGCAACCCGGCGGCAGAGGGTGCGACTCCCTCCTGGGTCTCTGTGCCCTCGTAGCTTAATGGAGAGAGCGGCGGGCTTCTATCCCGCGACTGTGTGGGTTCGAATCCCACCGAGGGCTCCCCACGCCCGGCTCGTCTAGCGGCTAGGATGCTGGCCCCTCAAGCCAGCGACACGGGTTCAAGTCCCGTGCCGGGCGCCATCCCCTCGTCTCGCCGGATGCGGGCACCGGGCTACGAACTCGGTTGTCCAGGTTCAACTCCTGGCGGGGGGTCTCTCCTCGTCTCGCCGGATGCGGGCACGGGTCTCCGAAGCCCGTTGTCCAGGTTCGACTCCTGGCGGGGAGGCTGGTATAGTGCTCATCGCAGGGATGCAGCAAAGGCGGCTGACCGGGTTCATACCCCGGTGTCCTTCGACCGCGGCGGTTCGATTCCCCCCCTGCAACCGCAACGACTCTCGGAGAGGTCGCGCTTTCATACGGCGCTGGAACGTGGTTCGACTCCACGCGTTGCGACCACGAGGGGAAGTAGCTCAACGGTAGAGCAGCGGGCTTTGAACCCGCGGACGCTGGTTCGATTCCGGCCTTCCCTGCCAACTGGACGTAGCCTAGCCCGGCCAGGCACACGCTTCGGGAGCGTGACCACGCTGGTTCGAATCCAGCCGTCCAGACCATGCGGGGCTCGCAATCTGGTGATTGCACCGCTCTTACAAGGCGGCACAGCAGGGTTCGATCCCCTGGCCCCGTACTGCTCGCACACGTAGCCCAACTGGCAGGAGGCAGCTCCCTTAAAGCGAGTTTAGTGCTGGTTCGAGTCCAGCCGTGTGCAGTGGGGCATGGCCTAAGCGGGACGGTATGCCCGCGCCCGTCTTATGAGCGGGTGGCGTAGGGGTTCAACTCCTCCGTGCCCTACCAAGGTGTCCGACGGCCTGGATGGCCTGGCCTCTCTGATAAGGAGGCTGTGCAGAGTTCGATCCTCTGGGGCACCACCAAGTAGGCGAGCAAAGGCAGCGACCGCTAGGGTAGCGAAGGATGCCGAGCGCGGAGCATACCCACTCACGTGGCGCTCGCTTGCGTTGGGAGCCTAGCTCAAAGGCAGAGTGTCTGCTCGACGCGCAGAAGATGCCGGTTCGATTCCGGCGGCTCCCACCATGCAGTCGTAGCCCAACGGCAGAGGCGGCAGGTCGAGGGCCTGTACAGTGTGGGTTCGAATCCCTCCGGCTGCACCATCCAGACGTAGCCCAACGGCAGAGGCAGCACGCTCAGATCGTGTACAGTGGAGGTTCGAATCCTCCCGTCTGGACCACCTGCTCAGGTAGCCCAACGGCAGAGGCAGCGGTTTCAAAAGCCGTTCAGTGCGGGTTCGAATCCCGCCCTGAGTACTGCACGTGCTAAGCTGGTGTAGCCCAACGGCAGAGGCAGCTCCTTTAGAAGGAGTCAAGTGCTGGTTCGAATCCAGCCACCAGCACCAACTGGAGGCACGAAGATGATCTGGAAGCAACGAAGGTAGGTGACCCGTGGAACGCAAAACGCTGCTTGTCACCGCATGGCTACTCCCAATCAAGATCCTGCATTGGCAGACCGCCATCAAGATGGTCTACGAGGGATCCGTCAATGTGCTGGCTGAGTACGACGAGGAGGTTCGCTCACCATCTGTCGTGTGGAAGATGCCCGCGGTGCTACAGCTCAGGCGCCCTACTCCAGCGGTCAAGCACGCGGTGAAGTTTAGCCGCATGAACGTCTACCAGAGAGATCGCTTTCGGTGCCAGTATTGCGGCAAGAGGTTCCCCTGGTCGCAGCTGACCTTCGATCACGTGACTCCCCGGTGTCGCGGGGGAAGAACGGAGTTCAAGAACATCGTGACTGCTTGCAAACCGTGCAACGCCCGGAAGGACAATCGCACGTGCGATGAGGCCGGCATGTGGCCGCTTACGGCGCCCCGCTGGCCAAAGTCGTTGCCGATGAACTCACCGGTCATCGATGTAGAGAAGGCTCCTGCAGAGTGGCAAGAGATCTTGGCGTACTCTGCTTGAGGAAAGCCACTGGCCCCGCCGGGCCACCAGGGCGTAATCTGGTGGCATCCAGGGAGAAGGCGCAAGGTGCGCCGCCGGTCTGGGGGACCGGTGTGGGCGGGTTCGATTCCCGCCTCCCTGACTACGGAGAGTGAATCAGGTGGGACCTGGCGACGGTCGGAACCCGTTTGGCACCGGTAGGTGTGGGGATCGAGACCTCCGCTCTCCGCTGATGGCGAGTACTGCGCATGGTGCGCAAGCGGCTTCGAATACCGCTGCAGGGACACCTGGTCGTTCGACTCGACTGCTCGCCGCCATGGCGGGTACTGCGCGTGGGCGCAAGCGGCTTTGAACACCGCTGCAGGGACACCTGGTCGTTCGACTCGGCTGCCCGCCTCCGGAGGGTAGAATCGGCTGTGGAGCCGAGTCCGGCTGCTACCCGGTACGTGCCGCCAGGCATGGGGTTCGACTCCCTCACCCTCCGCTACGTCTCCGCCGCTGTTCCTAGGAGGATCGGGCCCCTTGTAAGGGTCTGCAGCGGGTTCGAGTCCCGCCGGCGGCTCAGAGGTTGATATAGAGCACCACTGGTGCTAATTAATGGTTACTGATCGTCTCCCCGTGGGGGCACGCTCTGTGGCAACTGAACTCGCGAGAGGTCAAGTGGCGCCAAAACCGCCTCTGGCGCTCGAACCAGCGTTGGTAAGGCTAAATCAGTTGCGCCTGGGACCCCTAGATTACCCCTGAGGGACCCGTACTTTCAGGACCTCTCGCAGATGAACCTGTAGCTCCGCGGATCCCCTAAGGATCCGCGGGGTCTGCTCCACTGCCATCTCGGGGGCTGTTCACCCGAGACGCGTCGCGTGCGACACCTCGAAGCGGTGGCCGAGAGGCTCCACTGCCATCTCGGGGGCTGTTCACCCGAGACAGGGAGCGGCACCGCAAGCAGCAACCCGGCCCGAAGCTCCACTGCCATCTCGGGGGCTGTTCACCCGAGACCACCTGCTGTGGTTGGAGTCATAGCGGGGAGCTGGACGCTCCACTGCCATCTCGGGGGCTGTTCACCCGAGACGTCGGCCTCGGAACGCGATACCAAATCGTCTTGGTACTGCTCCACTGCCATCTCGGGGGCTGTTCACCCGAGACGCGACTGAGCCACATGGCAGCTTCGGCAGATGCGTGGCTCCACTGCCATCTCGGGGGCTGTTCACCCGAGACGCCGCTGGCGACGGGACTCCTGCTCCGAACACGCCCGCTCCACTGCCATCTCGGGGGCTGTTCACCCGAGACGTGCCGACGGACACGTGGTGCAGGCGCCCGGATACGAGCTCTACCGCCATCTCGGGGGCTGTTCGCCCGAGACGCGAGCTTCTTGATTCGTCTTGGTTCCGGGTCGGCAGGCTCCACTGCCATCTCGGGGGCTGTTCGCCCGAGACCACGCTCACGTTGTGCCCCGGCGCCCTGGACTGCGCGACGCTCCACCGCCATCTCGGGGGCTGTTCGCCCGAGACTAGGATGAAGATCGCGGCCCGCAGGGTCTGCACTGCGCTCCACCGCCATCTCGGGGGCTGTTCACCCGAGACCCACACGATGTCCTTCAGGGGGACGTCCACGTCTCCGCTCCACCGCCATCTCGGGGGCTGTTCACCCGAGACAGTTGCTCCAACGGTTGCCGCTAGCGTTGTGGCTGCCTCGCTCCACCGCCATCTCGGGGGCTGTTCGCCCGAGACAGACGCCTGCTTTAAGGCTGCCGGAGCCCTGGTGGTAGTTCCACTGCCATCTCGGGGGCTGTTCACCCGAGACCGCACCACCGACACCATTGGTGCGAGGGCACCGGTGGCTCTACCGCCATCTCGGGGGCTGTTCACCCGAGACGCTCGCA
>Ga0272441_10008044_pt1 | contig 16868 bp, 19 predicted proteins | sample SSMProp6N_FD_193582 | JGI IMG/M metagenome (GOLD analysis project Ga0272441, IMG submission 193582) | Marine sediment archaeal communities from Little Sippewissett salt marsh, Falmouth, MA, United States - SSM-Prop-6N | ecosystem: Environmental > Aquatic > Marine > Wetlands > Sediment ...
GTACAGAAGCGTCCTTCGCGTCCGGCGAACGGAGAAGTATTCACCCCGAACGTCATCTCGACAGTGGGCTCTCCGACCGCGATGCGCGGCAGTGCGACAGGCTCATCAGGGTCAGCGATCGTGTCGCCGATGGCTACTTCCTTGATGCCGGTCAGGGCAACGATATCGCCCGCCTCGGCATCCGCCACATCCAGTCGGTTCAGTCCCATGTGTGACAGCACCTGTGCCACTTCATGGTTGGTCACGATATCGTTCTCTCCGAGGCGCACGACGGCATCACGTGGCGTCACTTTGCCCCTCAGGATTCTCCCTATGGCCAGGCGTCCCTTGTGGTTGTCGTAGTCCAGGTTGGATACGAGCATCTGAAATGGACCTTCCTCGATCTGTGGCGGAGGTACGGACGAGAGGATGCTCTCGAATAGGGGTCTCACGTCCGTTCCCGGTCTGGACAGGTCAGTGGTGACGGTCCCTTCGCGTGCGCTTGCGTACAGCACAGGGAAGTCCAGTTGTTCCGTCCGCGTTGCCAGTTCAAGGAAGACGTCCTGCGTGAGTTCGAGTACTTCCTGGATGCGAGCGTTCGCCCGGTCTATCTTGTTGATGACCACTATCGGGGCCAGCCCATATTCGAGGGCTTGTTTCAGCACTACGCGTGTCTGGGGCATCGGCCCCTCCATCGCGTCGACAACCAGCAGGCACCCGTCGGCCATGCTGATAACCCGTTCCACTTCACCGCCAAAGTCGGCGTGTCCGGGAGTGTCGATGATGTTGATTTTCACGCCGTCAAACACAACTGCGGTGTTCTTTGACATGATGGTGATGCCGCGCTCCCGCTCGAGTGTGTTGCGGTCCATGATGAGCTCGCCGGCCGCATCCGCATCCCGGAAGATGTTGCTCTGTTTGAGCATCGCGTCTACGAGCGTTGTCTTGCCGTGGTCGACGTGGGCAATGATTGCCACGTTGCGTATGTCTTCTCGGTATGCCATCTACTTCCGCCTCTGCTCCTTAGCGTTGTCGCGTCCTGCCAACTGGCGTGCGACGGTGCATATCAAGTGACATGGTTTACGTGACTCCGCCCTGAGGGGCCGCATGGCGGTCTGACCTGACAGGCCTACCCGCTGCCCAATAGAAACCCGGCCTCAACGCCGGGTCTGAGTCCTCGTGCCTCGGACGCCCTGTCCGGTATCAGGGGATGGCGTCTTCGCGCACGTCGCTTGACATATTATGTCTATTGTACAACATCGTGCACGTTGCGTCCAACGCGAGTAGTCGCGCCGGTGTGCGGTATCAGGCGTTCAGTCTTTCGGGGTCCTGGAGAACACGAAAAAGGTCCCTGCGCTTGATGACTCTGTGCCAGTCGCCGTAGCACAAGATTCCCTGCAGGATGAGACCTCCAAGAATGCCGTAGAAGAGACCTGGCGCAAAAAGGAAGAACCCGTGCACCGCACTGGCGACTGTGGCTACGACTGAAATCAGCCAGTGATGCAGATGCAGCTCATGGGTCCGCAAAGGGATAATGATGGACCTCACCCGCCCCTGGATTCCTTCCTGTGCCCCTCCGCAGAACTTGCAGACAACGAAGCCGGCGGCACAACCAAGGTAGAAAAGGTATCCCAGCGTCAAGCCGGCCGGCAGCAGTCCAAGCAGGAGGAGCGTCTTCCTCTGCCCTGACTTCATTGCTGCGTGGATTATCGCCATCACCGCAGTAGCAGTCCATGCAAGCGAACCGGGCCGCGTTGTTGGAACACGCGAGGTCTGTGTGACCGTTTGCAGAGAGTCACCCGTATGGACAGGTTGTTGCAGTGTGGAGAGTGGGGTCATAGCGTAATTCGATCGAAGAATAGCGTGATGCAATGGGGGTCTGCAAGTTGGGGGCATATCCCCCTGCACAAGAATCTGGCTATCGCACTCCGACTATGGCTTCTACTACCGCAGCAAGTCGTGCAGGATTGTCTGAGCCGATGAGGTGGCGGTTTCCCTCGCGTGTAGTCAGCAGGACTCCCCTGGTCCCTTGGAGGAAGTAGGCCTTCATGTCCCTGTTCTGACGCATGCCATAGCCGCCAAAGTCCCTAATAGGCGCGAAGTTCCTCTCCTCTACTGCCACTATGTCGGAGGTGTTGAGTAACAGCACACGGAAGCCGGGTGTGCCGAACCGCACCACTATCCGTTCTCGTGTGACTGTTGTCCGAAGGCCTCCCAGAAAGAGCAACAAGAGCACTCCGAAGGCAATCAGCAGCAGGGATGGCCAGAGTGGTGCGCTGCCAAGACTGAAGGCTGCACCTACGAACATGATGAGAGGAATGACTATGAGTAGCAACGTCATCCAGGAAGGGTCTTGCGACTCCCAGTACACCAGGGGCCGCCCGGCGTGGAGCTTCTCCTTGGCCTCTCGGCGAAGCCCCTCCGCATCAGTGGTTGCGACCTGGTGTTCGTGTTGGCGGTATGGCCTGACTCGTTCTAGGAGCGCTGCAGCAGCCGTGGCTATGCCCGAGAAAAGCAGCACCGTCTGCCATGGGAAGCCGAACTGTGTTCCACCTGATGCGACCAGGTTCAGGTACTCGACGCCCATCGCTGCCATTCCACCTGTGAACACGTCGTCCAGGAGAGAGAACGGATTGAAGGTCTTTGCCTGCTCCTGCCTGGCCCAGAGTTCCGAGAAGACAACTGAGATTGCGATGAAGAGGAGACCCAATCCTGTAACCAGAAGCGCGATTGCAGTTGGAGAGCCCCATACATTGGCTTGTCCGTCAGGGCCGAAATGAATCGGTGCGTTGTCAGGTAGCGGTGTCGCTGCCACAGTCGCGGAAACGAATACGACTAGAGCCACGATGGCGGGAGTGTGTAGCCAGAGTGGATGGGTCAGCTTCTTGATCATTCCTCTCCCTATTCGAACGAGACAGACCTAGATGCTGCGGGAGACTGTCTCGATGACCGCGGCAAGCCTCTCAGGGTTGTCAGAGCCAATCAGGTAGTGCTTACCTGTCCGGGTCGTGAGCTCTACACCGACTCCGCCGCGCAGGAAGACGCCTTTCATGTATCCGTTGTAGCGGATTCCGTAACCGTGAAACTCCCCGAGAGGAACAAAGGGCCTGAGCGCGACCTCGGCAACGTCGGCCGGTGCGATCCTGAGTGCCCTGATGCCGGGCGTTCCGAAGCGCACCGTGATTGACTGCCTGTCCACTGTCGTGCGCATGCCGCCGAGCAGCAGCACGATGATCAGCACGCCGGCACCAAGCGGTGCCGCATCGAGTTTCCCTGTCTGTACGTAGTTGATCGCTACCTGTGCTGTCACGGCAATGGGAACGGCTACAGACACTATCTTGTTCCACCACGGGTTCTGAACGTCCCAGTACGCGATTGGCGCCCCTTGCTCGATGCGAGCGCGTACATCTTGACTGAGTACCGAGACGCTGGCTGTTATAGAGGCCGTCTCGCTTCCTGCGTATCGCCTGTAGGGGCGCACGGCCTCCAGTATCACTGCGGCCATGACTGTGGCGCCTGCCACAAGTCCCATGGTTACCCATGGGAAGGGGAATGACCCGCCTTCCGTCGAGATGAACCGCACGTAGGCGATGCCGATGCCCGACATGAATCCAACGAAGAGGTCGTCGAATAGTGACCAGTAGTGGAAAGACTTCTTCGTTTCGCGCTGAGACCATTGCTCGGCGTTGGACACACCAATCCCTACCACCAGCGCGCAGATGCCCACTACTGTCAGCAGACCGGGCCATGGAGAGCCGAACCCGTCGGGCTGGCCATCGATACCGAAGTGTATTGGAGTGGATGCCGGCAGAGGCATGGCCGATACTATCGCCCCAACGAGGGCGGCGAGAGCCGCGACAGCCGGCAGATGTGTCCAGAGTGGATGGTTGAATCGTGTTTTCATGCTGACTCCTGGTTCTCTCGAGGGTGTTCTCTCGGGGATTGCATGAAGCGGTCCATCAGGTCGTGAACATCCTTCGCTTCAAGGCCGAGAAGAAAGGCATCTGCAAGCAGTTCGCGCACCTGTCCTCCCAGTTGCCGATTGATGTCTGCCTCACTCGCCTGAATGCTTCGATGTCGCGCGATGCGAGCACGCCGGCCCAACCGAAGATCGATTACCCCCTGGTCTCGCAATCTCAAGTACGCACTGCGGACCGTGTGCAGGTTGATGCTGAGGCTGTCAGCAAGCTCTCTGACCGGAGGCAGTTCGTCTCCGGCCTTCAGTTGGCCCGTCTGTACCTGTTCCTTCACCTGAGAGACTATCTGCAGGTAGATGGGCCGCGTGTCCTTCTCATCGAGGGCTATGAGCATTGTTCTTCTCGAACTGTTACAAGTGTTATATATCTTATATAACAGTTCTAGAACGCTGTCAACTTTTGTGTCAGGACGACGGGAAAGACCTTCCCGTGCATCGTGAGCGGTGCTAGTATTGTCGCCGTGACCATTGCTCCCCGCTACGGATCACGAGCCGGCTGTTGGATGGGTAGAGGTCGCACTTTCGCACTACGGCTTAAGGCAGAGTCGTTCTGTGACCGACTTCCCATCTTCCTGCAAGGCGTCTTCAACCCGTCGGCGACCAGCCCGACATCCCATGCGAGGTACTCTACGGTGGTTAGGAGGAACTATGGAATTTCAAGACAAACAGGCAGTGCGGACAGAGCTGGCGTCCAAACTGGGCGAGGAAGCGGCTGATGAAGTGCTCAACATGGCTGGAGTGGGAGCTGAAGGAGCAGGCGCACCGATGGCGGGCAGGTATCGTCTGGCCCTGATTGACACTGAAGCTGCACTTCCAGAGTGTCCGTTCATCAAGGAGGCCAAATCGCTCGAGCAGAAGTTCCGCGAGGAAGCCGACCAGGGCAGCGTCCAGGAAACGCACGCCGTCTATGATCGCCTTAAGATGGCGGAGTGTCGCTGTGACGGATGGGGCCATGCGTGCAAGGCGATTACTGAAGCGAGTTTCGCCAAGCTTATTGATTAGGCTAGCCAGGTCGGTTTAACCACTGGCTTCCCACTAGTCCGGGCGCGGTCGTGCTTGTCCGGGACTCAAATCTTGTGGCCGAATGACGGGGCTATTGTCAGCGGGCTCGTCGGCTTTGCTGTCATGGTCTCGTGGCAATGGTTGGCGACAGGCATATTGAGTCCCGGCTAGCTTTGTCTGGCGCTCATCTGCTCGTGCGCTTGATGTGATCTGACGGCGACAAGTTTGGGCGGGATGTCATAGCCGGTTCTTGTGGTCAGGGCAACGGAGCGCTGCGAAGGTCCAAGTGATGTGAGGCTACTCGCCGAGTTTCTTGCCCGTGGCCTTGCAGAAAGTCTCCAGGCAGGAGACAGGCACGAGGTAGGCGCGCCCAACGCGAAACGCCTCGAGTTTCGTGCCGTTGACACCACGCTTTATCCACTGGTGAACGGCCTGGCGGGTCACCGGCGGGTCAACGCGCTGCCCGGCCTCTTCGACGCTCAGGTATTCCTGTGCGTCTCCATCACCGGACCGTCGACCCCTGGTGGTACGACCGGCGCGAAAGCGTGCGAACGTCTCTCCTAGGTTCACGAGTGTCAAGCATAACACACCACAAGCTGACGTGCGATGCTTTCACAGGTGAATTTGTGGGTTTCGTCCAGAAAATGTTCGGATTCGGGAGTGGCTGGCTATCGTGGGCGATAGAGCAGATGGCACACACTTCATGGGGATTCGTGAGCGAGCGCTGGCCGACTCTCCCGTGACGCCCGTTCCATTGTAGCTGTTGTCGTATGGACATCGTCCCGAGCCACTTCCAGACAGTGGTGAGGAGCGTGGCGGTTATCAACACTCATGCGTCCACTGGTCCTTGACTATGGCCTGCGTTGGAATGGCTGTTTGTTTACCAATGTCAAGGCGCTCGTTTTGGTGTCTTTGCTGGTCACGGACTACAAGGGTATGGCAAACTTGCAGGATATGTCGCATCTAGAATCACAGCGTCCAGACTTTCGGAACGCACGACACCCCTCACGAATGTACAGCGGAGCGTGCGACGGCGGCAAGTTCACCGTGTCCGTGCTTGACTCAGCACTTCCGCAGGATGAGACGAACCCTCGCCCGCTCGCAATATCCGAGTCCAGGAAAGTACAGGATTGTTGCGAGTCCTATCACTGGGGCGATGAATCGAACGGGGCGCGCCAATTGGCCGTGGCGCTGCTGCTTGACGTCACAGGAGACCCCGACAGCGCGAAACAGTGGTTTGAGTTCTTTGCGTGTAGGTACGTGGCAAACCTGGGGCAGTCCTGGAACGTTCCGGAACTGGACATCGCCCTCTGGCTCCACTGCTACCAGAACGCACGCCCTGGCTCCTAGCCCAATATCGCGTAGCTGAGGGCGTCCTGCCGAATCTCGACCTCTTCTGTGAGAGTCCACCCGTACACTGGTGGTCGCTGTGCTCGAAGCCTCTGCAGTTCAGGGTCCGCGCGTTTTCCGCGTTAGTGTGCGTCCAGGTATTGCTACAGGACTTTCGTATAGGTACGATAGCAAAATCGGCTACTTGCGTACGTGAGGAGGCAAGATGATGAAAGCTGCATTGCGTCTTTCCACGGCTCTCCTGGTGCTGACTCTGGTGCTGTCGAGTGGCGCCGGAGTGTTGGCGGACTCGCCTGAAAAGGGAGAAGGCTTCGCCGGTGAGCCTGGCGAGGATTCTCCCAACATTGTGGTTCTCTCCAACGGAATCTACGAACTGAGCGTCACCGACGACACGCCGTTCAGTCCCTATGACGCAGAGCCTGAGCCGGGATCTTCCGAGAAAGCGCCAGGTGTTTTCACCGTATGTACGGGCGATGACCACCCGGTCCCGAATGCCGACGTGCTGTATGGGGGCGCAGGTCATTCGCCAGGGACGTCATATCTTTCCGTACTGGACTACACCGACACGGTGGTATATCAGCCTGACCCAACGGTTTCATCGACCGAACCGTCCGGTGGATACGCAATCGCCTTTCTCGGCGGCGGTGGCTCTGATTTCAGCTCATCCGGCAGAAAAGCCACGACCACGTGGTATCCCGGCAACGGCCTTGAAGTTGAGCAGGTGACCGCGATTGAAGGAAGCGAGCTGACCGATTCGCGCGTTCGTGTCACCACGAAAGTAACCAACAATGATAGTGCTCCTCATGCTGTGGGGATTCGCTACGCGTGGGACCTTATGATTGCTGACGACGATGATGCATGGTTCGCCAAACGCAATCCGGACAGTTCCTTCACCCAGCAGGAACGCATATATACCCCGCCTGGTTTCGAGAGATTCGAGACGACTGATAACCCCGGATCCCCAACCTTCTCGGTGTTTGGCTCAATGAATGGCCCGCAGGGAGCATTCTCACCGAATCCGACGCCTCCAGACCGGTTCATCTTTTGCCAGTGGGCCATGTATGACGCGTGGGTGTACTACGAAGGCAGCGATCCCAGTTCCGACAGCGCTGTTCTCTACTATTGGGGTTGGGATGATGGCAACTCGCCCATCAACCTTTCGCCCGGTGAAAACGTGAGTGTTACCGCATATCTCTATGCGGTCCCCACGGGCTATGTGGAACCAGGGCAGACCCAGGAAGAGGACACGGAGCCCGAGAAGAAGGAGAGACGCCCACCTGCACCGGCGGCGATGAGTGCCGCGTACCTGGCAATCGATCCTCAGCAGGTTCTTCCCGGCCAGGAGGTCCGCATCTCTGCCAATATCTGCAATGGCGGCGAACTCGATGGCTCGGAGACTGCGGTTCTGCAGGTCAACGGCGCGTCCGAACAGTCGCAAAGCGTAACCGTGTCGGGCGGCTCCTGCAAACAGGTCCTCTTTACGACGGCCAAGGCAGTTCCGGGTACTTACCAGGTTTCCATCAACGGGATGCAGGGGCAGTTCAGCGTCCTGGCGCCGCGGGTCGTACAGGCTTCAGTGCCTTCTCAGCAGGATGTAGGCCTTGGTACCTGGGGTATCGTTGCGATAGCCGCGATTGCCGTTGTTCTGGTTGTTGGTCTTGTCGTGATGTTCAGGTAGCTCCTACCACTACTGCAATCTCAAGGGGCCCATTCGGGCCCCTTTTCTACTCCTCTCAGTGGACACCTGTCCTTTCTCAAGTCCGCGGCTGGCGTAGTCCGACTTGACAGAATCCTCAAATAGTTTCTAACATATGTCAGAAACTGATGACTGGGAAGACTACATGCCACGACCGGTGAAACTCAGACAGGTGTCCTGCGCGCCGTGGGCAACATTCTTCAAGCCTGCGGGTGTGCCGATGAATACGCTTCAGGCAGTGACTTTGACTCTAGAAGAGGTCGAAGCGGTGCGGCTCAAGGACATGGGCGACCTCCATCAGGAGGAGTGCGCCAGCCAGATGGGCGTCTCTCGGGCAACTTTCCACCAGATTCTGAAGTCCGCCCATGCGAAGCTGGCCGATGCCATTGTGAACGGCAAAGCCATACGCGTTGAAGGCGGAACTGTGGCGTTTGCCGGTGGCCGATTCCGATGCCGCAACGATGGATACGAGTGGGACTTGCCGCCAGGTCCATTGCCTGGCGCGACGTCCGTTGCGTGCCCGACCTGCCAGAGTCATGACGTGCAACCGGTGTTCCCTTCAGGAGGGCCGGAATTTGGTGGTCATGGGCCGGTGAGAGGTGGTCGCGGTCGTGGCCGAGATGGAAGTAATTGGGGTTCGGACGTTGTCTCCGACAGCGGACCTGATATGCGGCCTCGTGGCCGACATGGACGAAGAGGAGGTCGGGGCTAGCCCGACCTGATCTTGCTAACGATGAAGGAGGGAGGTGATGAGGATGCCTAGAGGAGATGGAACGGGACCTAACGGAATGGGTCCGATGACCGGCCGCGGAATGGGCCGATGTGGCGATGGTACCGGCTCTGGCCAGGGACGTGGCACAGGTCGTGGACGTGGTCAGGGTGCCGGGCGTGGTCGCGCCGGAGGCGCCGGTCTCGGCAGGGGTGCCGGTCAGGGACGTGGCACTGGTTCGGGTCGCGGCGTGTAGGACAAGCAAGAGAGACTTCACAAAGTAAGGAGGATAGACAGATGCCTAGAGGTGATGGAACTGGACCTGGGGGCATGGGCCCCATGACGGGCCGGGGTGCTGGCTTTTGCGCAGGCAACGCCGCTCCGGGTTTCGCAACCGCCCCGGGACGTGGCTACGGAATGGGCTACGGCCGTGGTTGGGGTCGTGGCTTTGGTGCAGGTTTGGGACGAGGATTCGGATTCGGCCGCGGCTTTGGACGTGGCTACGGATGGCGTGCGTGGGGTGGACCCTACTGGGGCGCACCTGCGTATTCAGCGGCTGGACCTTCATGGACCCCGCAAGCTGCTCCGTGGAGAAATCCCTGGGGTGTTGCTGAAATCAGCCGCGAAGAAGAGCTTGAGTACCTGCGAGAACAGGCCGCAGCGCTGAAGGGTGAGTTGGACGCCATTGGACAGCGTGTTTCTGAGCTTGAGACCGAGCCCGAGGGCAAACGTTGAGAGTCGCCATATCAGCAGACGGTCCAAACCTGGAGGCGAGGGTAGATCCCCGATTCGGGCGATGCAGCTACTTCGTACTCGTTGATACCGATACTCTGGAATTCAGCACTGTGGACAATGCCAATGCTGCCTCCGCACAGGGCGCAGGCATCGGTACGGCCCAGATGATAGCCAGCGAGGGCGTGAATGCCGTTCTTACGGGCAACTGCGGCCCCAATGCGTACCAGGCACTCGAGGCTGCCGGAATCATGGTGATGACTGGCGTCTCAGGTACCGTGCGGGAGGCTGTTGAGGCTTTCAAGGCTGGACGCTATCAGCCCATATCTCAGCCAAACGTGGCATCCCATTTTGGCATGGGTATGGGTGGTGGAATGGGAATGGGCGGCGGTATGGGTCGAGGAATGGGTGGTGGCATGGGACGACAGGCTGCCACTCCACCCGCGCCGCCTACACCACCTGCCCCGTCTTCGCCACCTGCGGATGGCGGGCTAGTTGAGATTCTCAAGGAACTGAAAGTCCAACTCGATGGCCTGCGTGGACAGGTTGACGATATCAATCGTCGCATCGAGGAACTGCACAAGGAAGACTGACGACGCTTCCGCTCCCTGTCCGTCAGAAGCTATTGGGGCAGACAGGGTTCTCTAGTTTCGTCCGAATACCACCTTCATGGAGGTGCAAATGGCGACTGGTGATGGGAAGGAGTCTGAAGATACTGGTCTTGGGATTGGTGATGGTGGTGCTCCCGGGATGCGTCGTGGTCGCATGAACGGCGACAGAGCCGGCGCAGGACCAGGTGGTGTGTGCCTGTGTCCAGGTTGTGGGCGCGAAGCAGCACATGAGGCAGGAGTTCCCTGCAATACGGTTACGTGCCCGTGGTGCGGCACGAGAATGACGAGGGCCTGAAGACTTTGATTATCTCTATAGCAAGCGGAAAGGGAGGTACGGGCAAGACTCTGGTGGCAACCAGCCTTGCTCTCACCCTCAAGAATGACAACGAGGTCACGCTTCTTGACTGCGATGTCGAGGAGCCAAATGACCATATCTACATGCAGCCGCGGCAGACCGGCTCCAGGCCCGTGGCCGTGCCCGTTCCTCACGTCGATGAGTCACAATGCATCGGCTGTGGCATGTGTCACGACGTGTGCTTGTTCAATGCCATCGCCGTGCTGGGCAAGACGGTGCTCGTGTTCAACGAGCTGTGCCACGGCTGTGGCGCGTGTACACGATTCTGCCCTGTTGGCGCGATCAGTGAAGTGCCACACGAGATTGGTGTGGTCGAAGAAGGCGACGCTGACGGTATTCGTTTCTATGATGGGGTGCTGACTATCGGCCAACCGATGGCTCCACCTATCATTCGTGAGGTCAAGAAGCACGTAGACCCAGACGGTGTGACGATTATCGATGCCTCTCCGGGCACATCCTGTCCGGTGGTGGAGGCCGTTCGCGAGAGCGATTTCTGTGTGCTGGTGACAGAGCCGACGCCGTTCGGTCTCAGCGACCTTCGACTTGCGGTCGAGACGGTGCGCGAGCTTGGCCTCAACCACGGAGCAATCATTAACCGTTCGAATGTTGGAGACGAACGCACTGAGGAATATCTTCGTGAGGAGGGCATTCCTGTGCTGATGCGGATACCGCTCGACGAGCGCATCGCGCATGAGTACTCGCGTGGTGTGCCGCTGGTCGAAGCCCTGCCGGAGTATCGGCAGCAGTTCGTCGATATGTACAAGGTGATAACGGAGATGGTCAATGCGAGAAGTAGTCGTACTTAGTGGCAAGGGCGGAACGGGCAAGACGAGCATCGTGGGCGCCTTCGCCTCGTTGGCGAAGGACAAGATACTGTCAGATTGCGATGTCGACGCCGCTGATTTGCACCTGCTGCTTGATCCCAGGCCGGTTGAAGAGCATGAATTCTGGAGCGGCCAGGTTGCGACTATCGACAGCAGCAAGTGTACCGAGTGTGGTGAGTGCGTCAGTGTGTGCAGGTTCGATGCAATAGCTGACTACGTAGTTGATCCTATTGCCTGCGAAGGCTGTGGCTTCTGCTCGAGGGTGTGCCCCACAGGAGCCATCTCGATGCAGGAGAATATGGCCGGGCACTGGTACGTCTCGGAAACCCGCTACGGGGCCCTTGTCCATGCGAAGCTCGGAATCGCACAGGAGAACTCGGGCAAGCTCGTGCATCTTGTTCGTCAGAAGGCGAAGGAGACGGCGGAGAAGGCGGGCGTTACTCTTACCATCAACGATGGCCCTCCCGGTATAGGCTGCGCCGTGATATCTGCGCTCTCGGGGGCCAATCTGGCATGCATCGTTACCGAGCCATCCGTGTCTGGAATCCACGACATGGAGCGTGTGCTCTCGGTCTGCCGGCATTTCAGTATCCCGACGCTCGTATGTGTGAACAAGTACGACGTGAACGAGGAAGGTACAAGGCAGATCGAGGACTACTGTCGGGAGCAAGGCATACCTGTTATCGCACGTATTCCTTTCGACACCAGGGTGACGGAGGCACAGGTACAGGGCGTTCCTATCGTTGAGTACTCCGACGACGAAAGTCTGGTCGGCCCCATCAAGGAGGCGTGGCAACTCATCATCGAGCGATTCGACGCTATGAGTGCCTGAGTTGTACCATTTGTCGACGTGCCTCGTCCCTGGAGGCGAGGCCTGAGGAGAAAAGACAGATGCGATATGCGATTCCCGTGAACGGTGGAATGCTCGCCGCCCATTTCGGGCACTGCGAGGGTTTCTCCGTGTTTGATGTGGACGACGACAGTCATGAGATTCTCTCGCGCGAGTTTGTGCCGTCTCCTGGCCATGCACCGGGTGTGCTGCCAGCGTTCCTGGCGGAACAGGGCGTCTCGGCGGTGGTAGCGGGAGGAATGGGCTCAAGAGCGGTTTCCCTGTTCGAGGAGAACAGGATTGAGGTGTACCTCGGTGCACCTGAGGGAGATGCCGAGGACATCATCGCGGCATTCATCGAAGGAACGTTGGAAGCGGGCGAGAACGTCTGCGATCACTAGCCTATCCCGGAAGGAGTTGGACAAATGGACGAATCCCTTGCGCGCGCCCTGGACTCGGTCGTAGTTCCCGGCGCTGAGCGCTCACTTACTCAACTCAACCTTGTGCAGCGCGTGGACAGGGCCGATGGAATGGTGCGCGTGGCGCTTGGAGACGCTGCGCTGAGCGATGAAGTGAAGAAGGCGGTTGAGGAGAGCGTCCGCGTGGCAATAGCTGCCGTCAGCGGCGAAGATGCCGTCGTGGACTTCGTCTCCATGACCCCGGAGGAAGCCAACACGATTGGCCACACCGTCGCCGTGATGAGCGGCAAGGGAGGCGTTGGCAAGTCCCTCGTAACGGGCCTGCTGGCGGTGTCCCTGATGCGCAAGGGCTACAGCGTTGGCATACTCGATGCCGACCTCACAGGTTCCAGCATACCCAAGATGTTTGGCGTGGAGGGCAGGCCGTACGGCTCCAGCGGAGGCATTCTTCCGGTGGTGTCCGATAGCGGAATGCCTGTCATGTCCATGAACTTGCTGCTTGAAAGCAGTGACCAGCCGGTCATCTGGCGGGGTCCCCTTATCGACAAAGCTATACGGCAGTTTGGCAAGGACGTGCTTTGGGGCAAGCTGGATTACCTGCTCGTTGACCTGCCACCCGGAACCGCTGATGCAGTTCTCACCGTGATGCAGGCGTTCCCCATAGATGGCGCTGTGGTGGTCTTCACACCTCAAGATTTGGTTGACATGATTGTCCGCAAAGCGCTCAACATGGCCAAGATGATGGACAAACGAGTACTTGGTGTGGTTGAGAACATGAGCTACTTCTACGTGCCGGAGATCGACAAGAAGATGAACTTGTTCGGCCCGAGCCGTGGAGATGTGATGGCGGCCGTGGCGAATGCACCGCTACTGGCCAAGTTGCCCGTTGATCCGATCCTTGCCGCTCTGTGCGACAGGGGCCGTATTGAGGACTATCAGTCGGACGTGGTCAGCGAACTTGGAAGCGGACTGCTCGCGACTCTGAACGAATCGTAGCGTCTTGGCCCCGCACAGCCGTGCCGCTCCAGCCACTGGAGCAGGGGCTATTCTGGACAGTTGGTCAGCGCGGGCATGCTCTAGGCGGCTGTGCTACACTGACAGCATAGTCGTATAGGGTTAATCGCGCTCTCCGCAACCCACCGCCGCCACCTTTGTCGGCACTCAACCTGGTTCACGAGAGGAGAGGGGAGGTGGCAGGTGAAGGTACTTCTCGTCTATCCGCAGATCCCAGAGACTTTCTGGAGCTTCAAGCACGCGCTCAAATTCGCATCGAGGCGCGCGGCCTTTCCGCCACTTGGCCTGTTGACCGTTGCCGCCTTGCTTCCGCCTTCGTGGGAACTCAAGCTCGTCGACATGAATGCCGACAGGCTATCGGACCGTGATCTGCGGTGGGCCGACTACGTGTTCATGAGTGCCATGGTTGCGCAGCAGGACTCTGCGAGAGACGTGATAGACCGCAGCCATCGGGCAGGGAAGCCCGTGGTAGCTGGAGGACCACTGTTCAGGCCCGGATACGAGTCTTTCGGTTTCGAAAACGTCGACTGTCTTGTGAGCGGTGAAGCTGAGGACCTCCTGCCCTCCATTGTTGAGGACATCGAAAGAGGTACCCTGCAGGCCAGGTACGCTTGCGCAGACGAAAGGCCCGACATCACGAACAGCCCGGTGCCAAAGTGGGCGCTTGTGGACAACCGCAGGTATGAGATGATGAGCCTGCAGTACTCACGTGGGTGCCCTTTCGACTGCGAGTTCTGCGACATAGTCGTCATGAACGGTCACGTGCCGCGCACCAAGGACTCGGCGCAGGTGGTCGCGGAGTTGGACGCCCTGTATGAACACGGATGGCGTGGCGCAGTCTTCTTTACAGATGACAACTTCATCGGGAACAAGAATAAGCTCAAGTCTGAGATATTGCCCGCCATCATCAACTGGAACAGCCAGAACGGATATCGATTCTCGTTCGTGACCGAGGCGTCCATCAATTTGGCGGATGACGAAACGCTCATGCTTATGATGAGCGAGGCTGGTTTCGACATCGTTTTCGTTGGTATCGAGAGCCCGAACGAAGAAAGCCTCGTGGAATGCAACAAGATGCCGAACAAGGGTAAGGACTTGCTGACGGCTGTGAAGACTATTCAGAATCACGGCATGCAGGTGCAGGGCGGCTTCATTGTAGGATTCGATGAAGACCCTCCGTCCATCTTCCGGAGTCAGATCGAGTTCATCCAGCGGAGCGGCATCGTGACCGCGATGGTTGGTGTCCTGATGGCGCCGCCTGGCACGAGGCTTTTCAAGAGGATGGAGGCTGAAGGGAGATTGCTGTCCTCAGGAACGGGCAACAACACGGACGGTTCGACGAACATCGTTCCGAAGATGGGATTGGAGCCCCTGACTCGCGGCTATCAGCAGGTAGTCAATACGATCTACTCTCCGAAATACTACTACGAGCGGATTCATACATTCCTGAATGAGTACAAGCCCCGCGGCACGCGTCACAGCGACTACAGTCCGCGCTATATCGGGGCGCTTCTAAGGTGCATGTGGACGGTTGGCCTGAAGCAGGAGGGGCGGCTGGATTTCTGGCGGACCTTTGCATGGACACTGCGACACAAGCCGAGGTGTTTTCATATGTACATAACGTTCGCCATTCTTGGCTATCACTACCGCCACGTGGCGGCCCACGCAAGTATGGGACAAGTGGGTATGCAGTCAGGATAGGCGAATTCGTCTCGCGGAAGCCGTGCTTTCATAGGTTCTTCACATTCGGGGAGTACCATTCCGGGCAGTTGATGAGGCGCGGCCCGTCTCACACCGGCAACCAACAACCCTCCAGGAGAGGAGGACCCCGCTTATAGGGCCGCGTCTCGTCCTCGGGACACGCACCCCGGGGATATCCCGGTTGTGATACGAGGTGCCGCCGCTACAAGGGCGGCACCATCTTCTTGGTAGCTTCCAGTGTTGAAATCCACGTCGTACCGCCACGCAGTTCACACATCTGTAACAAATCGGTACTACCGTACATGTGGGGTTCGACGGAGTACGTTTACGTTCAGGACGCGCCCGGCCTGATGACTCGTACTCCGGCCTCATCTTCACACAACGTCTTCCCTGTACCGATTTTCTGCTACGTATGACTTGCCTCCGTTTCGCGCTCGCCTTCTGGCGTTGCTAAACTTGAGCGTATCAGTCAACTTTACGAGGCACTATGAGACTCAGTACACGTTCACGATACGGAATGAGGGCGCTGCTCGACATTGCCAGACATACGGCGGATGGGCCCGTTCGGCTTCGTGAGATTGCGGGCCGGCAGGAGGTTTCACTCTCCTACCTGGAGCATATAGTCGGGCCACTTGTGGCAGGGGGTATTCTTCGCAGCACTCGTGGCGTGTATGGAGGAGTTTCGCTCGCGCGCAGTCCGGAGGACACCTCACTAGCGGAAGTGTTCACCCTGCTCGAGGGCCGAGTTGCTGGTGTCGATTGTGTCCTGGATCCGGGAGTGTGTCAGAGGTCGGGTTCTTGTGCGACTCACAGGCTCTGGGTTGAGATGGCTGACGCAATGAATGCTGTACTTGACTCCCGTACGTTGGCTGACCTTATGGATGACGACCGGGGGGAAGGCGTCAACTCATGCGCCCATCCTGCCATGCGTGCCCTCAAGCAACCTGTCATGAAAGAGCCCGCGTGGAAGACCTGAGTCCGTCAGGGCAATGAATGCGGCACGGAGTGAGACGATGAGATTGGTGGCAATTCCCTTTCTGGCAGGGATCCTCGTGCTGTCGTTGTCCGGCTGCGTTTCTGAAGGGAACGATGCTGATGCGGATGCAGGCGAGGAGTCTGCAAGTGCCGGTGAGATGCTTCCCGCTTTGCGGCCGGCCCCGGAAGAGGCCGATGTGGTGGATTTGAGTGCCCATGATGGTGGTTCTTTCTTTGATTCCCCATCAACGGTGGTCACTTCCGTGCGAGACGTGTATGCCGTCGTCGCGCCGGAGGTTGTGGACGGCTACGTTCTGATTGGGCAGGAGATCCTCGCGGCGTATGGACACATTCGATTCACCGTGAGCCAGAGTGGCAAGGACTATGAGTTCTTCGGCTACGTAGTTGAGGATAGCCTCTATGTCCGTGCCGCCGTCTGTCCTTGTTGTGGCGAGGTTGGCCTCTCCCATGGTGGCACGTGTCTGTCGTGTCGCTCGTGTGGCACTACGTTTGGCCTTGTTGAGAGTTGGGGAGTTGATGAGGTGTGCGGCTTCCCATCTGGTGAAGTGCCCTCCGAGACGGGAGAGAACTGTGTAGCGATGCTGCTCAACGATCTGGTTGAGGCGTACGAACGCACCGCCGCCGGCGAGGTTGAGCTCTTCGAGCCCGAACCCGAGCCTGTAGAGAACGAGGCCG
>Ga0272441_10008045_pt1 | contig 16866 bp, 15 predicted proteins | sample SSMProp6N_FD_193582 | JGI IMG/M metagenome (GOLD analysis project Ga0272441, IMG submission 193582) | Marine sediment archaeal communities from Little Sippewissett salt marsh, Falmouth, MA, United States - SSM-Prop-6N | ecosystem: Environmental > Aquatic > Marine > Wetlands > Sediment ...
TGCACCGGGAAGCCACCCTCACCTCCGGGATCATCCGCGACCTGTTCAGCGAGAAGGTCGATTCCGTCACCGTCGATTCGGAGGAATTGGCCCAGGAGATCAAGTCCTACCTTGGACAGGTCAGCCCGGAACTTCTGGATCGAGTCAAAATGTACCGCGGGGACGTCCCGATCTTCGACGAGTTCGGCATCGAGGAGGATATCCGGGCCGCGTTCCGGCGCCGAGTGGACCTCAAGTCCGGCGGCTACATCGTCATCGAGCACACCGAAGCGCTGGTGGCGGTGGACGTGAACACGGGTCGCTATACCGGCAAGAAGGACCCGGCCAAGACCATCGTGAAGACGAACATCGAGGCGGCGGCCGAGATCGCCCGGCAGCTCCGGCTGCGGGATGTCGGCGGCATCATCGTTCTCGACTTCATCGACATGGACGAGCAGGAGAATCGCGACCGGGTACAGCACGAAATGCGAAGCCACCTGGGACGCGATCGAGCCCGGACGAAGATGTTCCCGATCTCCGACCTGGGACTCCTCGAGATGAGCCGGCAGCGGGTACGCCCCAGCCTGGTCCAGACGGCGACCCAACCCTGTCCGAGCTGTGGAGGCACGGGCCGGGTCCTCGCACCGGACACGGTGGTGCGGCGCCTGGAACGAGCGATTCGCAGGGCTCGTTCGGCAGGGGAGAAGAGGGAGATCACCGTGCGGGTCCACCCCGAGGTGGCGCTGTTCCTGCTGGAAGAGGAGCCGAGGTTCCTGAAGCGCATCGCCGCCGAGCTGAGCATCGAACTCGACATACGCGACGATCCGCTCATGGGACACGACGAATACAAGCTTCTCGCCGGTCCCGCCGACACGGACGTGACGGGCAAATACGCCGTCGCCTGACCGGCGTGCCAGGGTGGTCAGGTGAAATTGACACCACCCCGGAAAGCTTCTAGTTTATTGGGCTACGGATCAGAATTGGACCCTAGAATTCAGAAGATGACGATGTACGCGATATTCGAGGCCAAAGGAAAGCAGTTCCGGGCGGAGCCTGACGCTACGCTGCGGATGCCCACGCTGGACGCCGAGCCCGGCGACCGCGTGACGTTCGACAATGTGCTCCTCGCCGAGCGCGATGACCAGATCATCGTTGGACAGCCGTCCCTGGACGGCGCCGCGGTGGCAGCCGAGGTCATCTGCCACGGGCGGGGTGACAAGATCATCGTCTTCAAGATGAAGAAGCGGAAGGGCTATCGCCGCAAGCAGGGACATCGCCAGGGCTACACGGATGTGCGCGTCCTGGATATCGACTTCGGATCGGGCAAGTCGGTGCCTCCGAAGGCGGAGGCTGCGAAGCCGGCTCCGAAGAAGGCTGCCGCGAAGAAGACGGCTCCGAAGAAAGCCGCTCCCGAGGCCGAGGCGGACACGCCCGTCGAAGTCGTGGTCGACGAGACCCCGGCGGTCGTCGAGACGGCACCCGTCGCCGAGTTCGACATCACGGATTCGGCCCGTGAGCTGGCGGAAGAGGCCGGACTCGACCTGGCGACGATCGAGGGCACCGGCAAGGAAGGCCGGATCCTCAAGAGTGACGTTCAGAAAGCCATCAAGAATCGTGACGAGGCGTAGTCATGGCGCATAAAAAGGGTGTCGGCTCCAGCCGAAACGGACGAGACAGCAACCCGAAGTACCTGGGTGTGAAGAAGTACGGCGGCGAGCGGGTACGCGCCGGACACATCATCGTCAGGCAGCGTGGCACCCGGATTCACCCGGGTCGCAACGTCGGCCGGGGCAACGACGACACGCTCTTCGCGCTTTCGGACGGGCTGGTTCAGTTTGCCGATCAGCGGGGCGGGCGGAAGATCGTGAGCATCGTCCAGGCCTGATGGCCGCGGGACTGCCCGCACCCACCAGTTCTGCGAGCCATAGGAACCGGCCCTGACCTTACGAGGTCAGGGCCGGTTCTCGTTCCCCGAGGACCGGTGTCCCGCTACCGGCCGGTAAACTCCGGCTCGCGCTTCTCCAGGAAGGCGCCGACGCCCTCCTCCTTGTCCGCGGTGGAGAACAGCAGTCCGAACCAGGCCCGCTCGAACTTCAGACCCTCGTCCAGGGGCATGCGGCGGGCGGCGAGGATGCTCTCCTTGGCCGCCTGCAGGGCCACCGGCGACTTGGAGGCGATGGTGCGGGCGATCTCCAGCGTCTTCTCCCGCAACTCGTCGGCCGGGAAGACCGAGTCCACCAGCCCGATGTCCAGTGCCTCGTCCGCCCGGATCAGCACGCCGGACATGATCATCAGGGCCGCCCGCCCCTCACCCACGAGGCGAGGAAGACGCTGCGTGCCGCCGCCTCCCGGGATGATTCCGAGGTTCACCTCGGGCTGCCCCAGCTTGGCCCGATCCGAGGCGATACGGATATCGCACGCCATCGAGAGCTCGCAGCCCCCGCCGAGGCAGAACCCGTTGATCATCGCGATGATCGGCTTCGGGAAGTCCTCCATCAGGGAGTAGATGTTGCTCTCCTGCATCGACCGGTACTGCTCCACCGCGCCGGCGTCTTTGAACTCTCCGATGTCGGCTCCCGCGATGAACGCACGGTCGCCGGCTCCAGTGATCACGACCACCCGGACGTCGTCGTCGTGCCGCAGCGCCTTGAGCGCCGCGAAGAGCGAGTCCCGAACCTCGTTGTTGAGGGCGTTCATCTTGTCCGGCCGGTTCACGGTGAGCAGGCCGACCCGCCCCTCCAGCTTCTCGAGCAGCAATACGTCGCTCATGTCCCCCTCCTCAATATCACCACGAGTAGAATCCCTGTCCCGTCTTTCGTCCCAGCTTTCCTTCTTCGACCATTCGCTCCAGCAGGGCGGGCGGCCGGAACCGCTCGCCGAGCTCGGAGTGCAGGTAGCGCGCGATCCTCAGGCGGACGTCGAGTCCCACGAGGTCCGTGAGGCGCAGAGGTCCCATGGGGTGCCGATAACCGAGCTCCATTGCCCGGTCGATGTCGTGCGCCGAAGCCACGCCCGACTCGAGCATCCGAATCGCCTCGAGGCCGATGGCCACTCCCAGGCGGGACGAGGCAAAGCCCGGCGAGTCGTTGACGACGATGGGTTCCTTGCCCACAGCCTCGACGAAGCTCCTGGCTCGCTCGACCACGCGCTCGGCGGTGCGATCGCCCCGGACGACCTCGACCAGCGCCATGATGTGGACCGGATTGAAGAAATGCAGACCCACCAGTCTCTCGGGTCCGGGCACCCCCTCCCCGATCCGGCTGATCGACAGCGACGACGTGTTCGAGCCGAGAATCGCTTCCGGGCCGACGTGGGCCGCGAACTCCGCCAGCACCCGGCGCTTCAGGTCCAGGTCCTCGGGCACGGCCTCGATCACGAGCTCGGCCCCCGCTCCCGCCTCGGCCGGGTCTCCCGTTTCGCTGAGCAGATCGACGGCCGCGTTCCGCGCGGCGGGCTCCAACTTTCCGAGCTCGACGCCCCGATCGAGGTTGGCCTCGATGAGGGCCAGTCCGCGCAGGCGGGCGGCGGCGTCAACGTCGAACAGACGCGTCTCGAATCCCGCGACCGCACTCACGTGGGCGATGCCGTGTCCCATCGTCCCGGCGCCGACCACCACGACCGGACCCCGCGGGGGAGGGAAGGTGTCGCAACTCACCGGGGCCGGCCCGGATCCGAAGGAAAGTCCCACTCGACTGGCCTGCGCCGGATCACCGCAATCGCCTCGAAGCCGTGCTCCTCCGCCAACCGGTTGGCGGCCTCCGCCATTGCGCTCACGAAAAGGCGCGTCTCGGTCAGTTCACGCTCGCGCGCCCAGCGATAGGCCTCGTCCAGCAATCGTTTCAGGAGACCGCGCCCGCGGGCCTCGGGTCGGACGAAGGGAGTCTGGATTCGAGCGTATTTCGGGGGGTGGAAGTAGGCAGCGTTCTCTTCTTCGAAGCAGGTGAGCATTCCCTCCAGGGAACCGTCCGAGCCCATGACGACGAACACCTCGGAGTCCTCACCGCGAATGTGGCTCTCGAATACGGTGCGCCGGATCCGAACCGCATCCGGCGGCATGTTTCGATACGCCGGATTGGCCCGGTGGACCCGTATGTAGTGGACCCACAGCGACAGGATCTCGTCCAGGTCGTCCAGCGTAGCGCGCCGTACCGGATTCGTGCTCGTCATCGCTTCTCACTCTCCGAATCACCGCCGAAACGTGGCGCACGCTTCTCCATGAAGGCCCGGGTGCCTTCGAGAGCGTCCCGCGATCGGAACGCTTCGTTCTGGGCCCGTACCTCGAAGTCCAGCATCTCGTCCAGATCGGCGGACAGGGAACGACGCAAAGCCTCCTTGGCCAACGCCAGCGCGAGAGCCGGCTTCGCGGCGAGGCGCTGCGCCACCTCGCGGACCGCGTCTTCAAGGTCTGCATGCGGCACGACCCGGTTCACGAGTCCGATGCGCTCGGCTTCCTCGGCATCCACCATGTCGGCCAGGAAGAACAGTTCGGCGGCTCTCGCCCGCCCCACCAGGCGAGGCACCAGCCAGGTGCCGCCCCAATCGGGAGCCAGGCCGATGCGATTGAAGGTCTGGCCGATGGCCGCCCGATCGGAGGCGATTCGCAGGTCGCAGGCCAGGGCCATGTTGGCACCGCCGCCGGCCGCGGCGCCGTTGAGGGCCGCGATGACCGGTTTGGGCATCTCGATGATCGATCGGATCACCCTTCGGCCGGCCGTGACGAGGAGGTTCGCTTCGTCGTACGCGCCCCTCTCCAGGAGATCGGCCATGTAACCCACGTCGGCCCCGGCGCAGAACGCCCGGCCCCGTCCCGTGATGACCACGACCCGGACGTCCTCCCTGCCGGCCATCTCCTCGAGAGCCTCACCGATCTCGTCGCGCATGCTGCCGAAGAACGCGTTCAGCTTGTCCGGGCGGTTCAGCGTCAGCGTTCCTACGGAATCGGTAAAATCAAGCAAAACATGCGATTCAGTCATCGAACATCAACTTCTTTGTGAAGTAATGCGGCGATCCCCTGGCCGACGCCGATGCACATCGCCACCAGTCCCGTTGCGGCTTCGCGGCGCCCCATTTCGTGTGCCAGCGAGGTCAGCAGACGGGCGCCCGTGCACCCCAGTGGATGGCCCAGGGCGATGGCGCCCCCGTTCACGTTGACGCGCTCAGGGTCCAGGTCGAGTTCCCGGATGCAGGCGATGGCCTGCGCGGCGAAGGCCTCGTTGAGTTCGACCAGGTCGACGTCCTCGATTCCGAGACCTGCGCGGGCGAGTGCCTTTCTCACGGCGGGCACGGGTCCGAGTCCCATGCAGGAAGGGTCGACGCCGGCCACGGCTGCCGCTCCGAGGCGGGCCATTGGACGTAGACCGAGGTCGAGCGCCGCCTCGCGGCTGGCCACCAGGATTGCCGCCGCTCCGTCGTTGATGCCCGACGAACTGCCGGCGGTGACCGTGCCGCCGTCCCGGAATGCCGGCCGCAGACGTGCGAGTCCCTCCGCCGTCACTTCAGGGCGGGGGTGCTCGTCTCGAGTGACGACCACGGGATCGCCCCGGCGCTGCGGCACCTCGACGGGGACGATTTCAGCGTCGAAACGGCCATGGGATATGGCGTCGGCGGCTCGTTTCTGGCTCTCCGCCGAGAAGGCGTCCTGCTCCTCGCGCGTGATCCCGTGCCGGTCGGCCACGACTTCCGCCGTCTCGCCGAGGGAGATGGTCCATTCCGCGGGCATGCGGGGATTGGTGAAGCGCCATCCGACGGTGGTGTCCGCGGAGACGGGCGCCGAACGCGGGAATCTGGACTCCGGCTTCAGGGTGACCCACGGGGCGCGGGACATGCTCTCCACGCCACCCGCGATGAACACGTCGCCCTCTCCGCAGCGGATCGCGTGCCCGGCGGTGACTACCGACTGCAGCCCGGAGCCGCACAGCCGGTTCACCGTCTGTCCGGCCACGTCCACGGGCAGACCCGCGAGAAGGGAAGCCATGCGGGCCACGTTGCGGTTGTCTTCTCCCGCCTGGTTGGTGCAGCCCATCACGACGTCCTCGATGCGATCCGGCGGAACGCCGGTCCGCCGAACGAGTTCGGAGATGGCGAGGGAAAGCAGGTCGTCCGGGCGAACTCCGGCCAGCGCGCCCCCGTGGCGCCCGACCGGTGTGCGCACCGCTCCGCAGATCAGCGCATCTCTGGGATCAGGCTGTCGGCTGCTCATCGCGTTCCCGTTGCTCAGTCCGGTCAGTCGAGCGCCACCCAGACGCTCTTCGTCTGGGTGTACTCCTCCAGGGCGCGCTCTCCGAGGTCGCGGCCGAAGCCGGACTGCTTGAAGCCACCGAACGGCGAGCCCGGATCATAGCGGTTGTAGGTGTTGACCCACACGGTGCCCGCCCGGACGGCACGCGCGAAGCGATGCGCCTTGCCCACATCGCGGGTCCAGACGCCGGCGGCGAGGCCGTAGATCGTCTGGTTCGCCTGCGCCACCGCGTCGTCCATGTCGTCGAACGCCAGGGTGGCCAGCACCGGTCCGAAGATCTCCTCGCGAGCGATCTTCATGTCCGGTTTCACGTCGTCGAATACCGTGGCCTCGACGAAATAGCCCCGGCCGTCCACCGTGGCGGCCTGTCCCCCGGTGCGCAGCGTGGCGCCTTCCGCGATGCCGGCCTCGATGTACGACAACACGCGCTCGTGCTGTCCCTTCGAGACGATGGCCCCCAGACGGGTCTTCGGATGGTTCGGGTCGCCGACCGTCATTCCGGCAGCCTTCGAGGTGAGCTGCTCCATGAACTCGTCCTTGATCGACGCCTCCACGAACAGGCGCGACCCTGCCGCGCACACCTCGCCCTTTCCGTAGAAGATCCCGGTGATCGCCCCACGGACCGCGGCTCCCAGGTCGGCGTCGGCAAACACCACGTTTGGCGACTTCCCGCCCAGTTCGAGGGATACCTTCTTCAGGCTCTCCGCCGCCGTCCTCATCACGATGCGCCCGGTTTCCGTCGATCCGGTGAACGCGATCTTGTCGATTCCCGGGTGTTCGACCATGGCCTGCCCGGTCACCGGACCCCGACCCGGGATCACGTTCACGATTCCCGGGGGGAAACCGGCCTCGAGGGCCAGTTCTCCGAGAAGGAGCGCCGTAAGAGGCGTTTCCTCGGCCGGTTTCAGGATCACGGCGTTTCCGCACGCCAGGGCCGGGGCCAGCTTCCACGACGCGATGTTGAGCGGGAAGTTCCAGGGAATGATCGCGCCGATCACGCCCAGCGGCTCACGAAGCGTGTAGTTGAGGAACGGGCCCGAAACCGGGATCACGTCTCCCGCCAGCTTGTCAGCCCAGCCCGCGAAGTAGCGGAAATTGGACACCACGAAAGGCAGGTCGACCCGGGCTGACTCGAACGCGGGCTTGCCGTTGTCCCGGGTTTCCAGCTCGGCGATGAACTCGAGGTTCTCCTCCACCAGGTCGGCCAGCCGCCAGAGCAGCGAGGCGCGCCGATGCGGATCGAGGTCCCTCCACGCCGGGTCTTCGAAAGCCTCCCGCGCCGATCGAACGGCGGCATCGACTTCCGCGGCGCCGGCTTCTTCCACCTCGGCGATCACTTCCTCGGTGGCCGGATTCACGGTGGGGAAGCGGCTGGTACCGTCCAACCACTCTCCACCGATCAACAGTCTGGTCCGCAGCTCCATGACTTCCTTTCGGGGGGATTCAGCCGTTAACGGATGGCGAGCCGCTTCCCGACCCGGTGAACTCGCACCGGGCCGGGCAGTGCGGGTCCGATCAGGTACCCGTGAACTCGGGCGACCGCTTCTCGATGTAGGCGTTGAGTCCTTCGCGGGCATCCGAGCCCTGGAACAGCAGCTGCTGAAGCTCGCGCTCGATCGCCAGGCCCTCGGAGAACGGAACTTCGACACCGCTGCATACCGCCCGCTTGATCCGCCCTACGGCCCGGGAGGCCTTGTTGGGCGGCACGAACCCGCGGGCGTAGTCCATTACGGCCTCGAAGAAGTCCTCGGCCTCATAGATCTTGTTGATGAGGCCCATCTGCAGCGCCTCCTCGAACCCGAACGTTCCGCCTTCGACCATCAGTTCGATAGCCCTGGACTTGCCCAGCAGGCGACCCATCCGCTGCGTTCCCCCGGTGCCCGGCAGGACGCCGAGGTTCACCTCGGGCAGGCCGATCTTCCCTCCGCCCGACTTCGCGATCCGGATGTCGCAGGCCATGGCGATCTCGAGGCCTCCGCCGACCGTGTGCCCGTTGAGGGCTCCGATCACCAGCTTCGGGGTCTGCTCGAGTCGGTTCAGAGTCTCGTTGGCGTGCAGGCAGAAGTAGTACTTGAAGTACGGGTCCGAGGTCTGAAGCATGCTGATGTTCGCGCCCGCGCTGAAGAACTTGTCTCCCGCGCCCCTGAGCACGATCACGTGTACCGATTCGTCGAACCGGGCGGCGACGATCGCCTCGTCCATCTCCCGCATCATCTCGTGTGTATACGTGTTCGCGGGCGGGTCGACCATCGTAATGACCCCTACGCCATCGACCACCTCATACTGGATCAGTTTGTCCGCCATATCGAGCGTCTCTCCGTTCAGTGGATGCCGTGAGCCTTGCAACCTCCCAAACTAGCGAGAAAGGTGGCGCAGCCACAATCGGAGCGACCTCGCTGGCCGTCCACGCGAGGGCAACGTCTTGGTAAGCACCGGTCCTGACGCTAGTTTCCATCGCATGAACAGCCACAAGGGTTTGCGCGTGCCCATCCGACTCGCGGCCCTCGCTGCGGTGCTCGCCGCGACCGTCCCCGTTCTCAGGGGACAGGAGGGTGGAGCCGTGTACCGGGTTCCGGTCACGGGTACGGTGGAGATGGGCCTTGCCCCCTTCGTGTCCCGGTCGCTCGACGAGGCGGCCGCGGCGGGGGCGTCAGCCGTAATCCTCGACATCGACACCCCGGGCGGACGCATCGATGCGGCGTGGGAGATCATCGATGCCGTCCGCGACGCTCGCGTGCCGGTCCACGCCTATGTGAATCGCCGCGCCCTTTCCGCCGGAGCGATGATCGCCCTCTCGGCCGACCGCCTGTACATGCGGCCCGGATCCACCATCGGAGCCGCTACGCCGGTAGTGGGCGAAGGCAAGCGTGCATCCGAGAAGATGGTGAGCGCGATGCGGTCGGAGTTCAGGGCCCTGGCCGAGGAGCGAGGGTTCGATCCCTCGATCGCCGAGGCCATGGTCGATGAGAATGTGGCCGTGGAGGGTATCTCGGAGGCAGGTCGGCTGCTGACTTTGACTACATCGGAAGCCGTCGACCTGGGGGTGGCGACCGGTGTCGTGGACGATTGGCCCGCCCTGGTCGCCTCCGTGGGTCTCGAGGGCGTTCCGGTGCAGGAAATGAGCCCCAACTGGGCTGAGCGCATCGTGCGACTGCTGACCAACCCGATGCTGGCGCCCCTGCTGCTGAGCCTGGGCTTCATGGGGCTGATCATAGAGATACGAACCCCAACGTTCGGGCTGGCTGGTGCGGTGGGACTTCTTTGCCTGACCGCGTTCTTCGGCGCGCGCTTCATTGTGAACCTGGCGGGCATGGAAGAGGCAATTCTGCTCACGGCAGGCGCAGGCCTCATCGCGCTCGAAGTTTTTGTGATCCCCGGCTTTGGAGTGGCCGGACTCGCCGGCGGTGTGACCGTAATGACCGCCCTCATGTTGAGCATGCTAGGGAGTTATCCGACCGTGTCAGAAGTGATCAGCGCACTAGGGATCATCGCGGTGTCGATTCTGGTGGTCGGCGCATTGGCTTATGCCGTCCTCCGGCACCTTCCCTTCAGCCGCGCGATGTCGGGCGTGCTGCTGGACCGGGCCACAACGCAGGAGGCCGGATATCTATCGGCTCCGGACCGAGGTGACCTTGAAGGCCGGATCGGCGAGGCCCTGACGGATCTGCGGCCATCGGGGACCGTCTCGATCGACGGCGAGCGCATCGACGTCGTGACCGAAGGGCCCTGGGTGGAGAAGGGGGATACCGTCGTGGTGCTGCGGGCCGAGAGCTACCGGCACGTGGTTCGGAAGGCGGAGCCTGCCGACGAAGGAGTTGACCCGCCGCAGGAGGGCAAGCCCGCCTGAGGAAACAGCCGGGCGCTGCGATGAATCGCGGCACTGGGGTGTAGGTACGGAAGAGACAGACTACTGACACTGGCCCGGTTCCATGACTCGACGGGCCATGCATAACGGGAGTTGAAGCCATGAATGAGACCACAGCCGTGGGGGCGATCCTCGCCGTATTCCTCGGATTCTTCCTGCTAATGGTAATCACGTGGGCCGTGCCCGTTCGCCTGTGGATCGAGGCGTTCGCGAGCGGCGTCCGGGTAGGCATCGGCAGCCTGATCGGGATGCGCCTGCGGAAGGTGAATCCGGCTGGGATCATCCGGCCCCTCATCGCCGCCACCAAGGCGGGCATCACGCTGGACGTGAACGAGCTCGAGGCGCACTACCTGGCCGGCGGCGACGTGGCGCGGGTAGGTAACGCGCTGATCTCGGCCGACAAGGCGAATATCGCGCTGGGGTTCGAACAGGCCGCGGCGATCGACCTGGCCGGCCGTGACGTGCTCGAGGCCGTCCAGGTGTCGGTGAACCCGAAGGTCATCCAGACGCCGCGGGTCGCCGCCATGGCCAAGGACGGGATTCAGTTGATCGCGGTTGCCCGCGTCACCATCAGGGCGAACATCAACCGCCTCGTGGGTGGGGCCGGCGAAGAGACGATCCTGGCCAGGGTTGGTGAGGGTATCGTCAGCACCATCGGCTCGGCCGACTCGCACAAAGCGGTGCTGGAGAATCCGGACGCGATTTCCAAGACCGTTTTGGCGAAGGGGCTGGACAGCGGAACCGCGTTCGAGATCCTGTCGATCGACATCGCCGACGTGGACGTCGGGAAGAACATCGGCGCCGAGCTGCAGATCGACCAGGCCGAGGCGGACAAGCAGATCGCCCAGGCCAAGGCCGAGGAGCGGCGGGCCCTGGCGGTGGCGCACGAGCAGGAGAACCGCGCCCGCGTCGAAGAGATGCGCGCGGAGGTGGTCAAGGCCGAGGCCGAAATACCCCTTGCCATGGCCGAAGCGTTTCGCGCCGGAAAGCTGGGCGTGATGGACTACATGAAGTTCCGGAACGTGGAGTCGGATACGCGCATGCGGGACTCCATTGCGGGGACGGGAGACGACGGGGAGATCTGACATGGAACAGGTCTTCGTGATCATCGCGGTCATCGTCTTCTGGATATTCAAGGGCGTTGCGGGGACGCAGCGGCGAGTGCCCGGGCAGGACCCGTACGACAGTGAGCCCCTGGGTGGGCCGATCGACATCTCCAGCACGGCCCGCCAGAAGACGCTGGAGTCGCAGCAGCGGGCGATGGAGGCGCTGCAGCGCTGGGAGGCGAAGCAGGGACTGGCGCGTGGAGAGAGTGATCCCGGACGCGCGGCGGGCGCCGGGTCCGTGCCCGCGACCTCGAGGACCCGGGTGGGTCGCCCCGCGACCACCAGCCTGCGGGCGGCTGCCCGACAGCGCAGGGAGGCGTTTGCCGACATCGCGCGAATGCTCGATCCTGCGCAGGCCTCCGGAGCAACCCCTGCGCCGGCGTCGACGCCTCCCGATCGGGAGGCGCCGCGGCCCGTCGCTGACCGGCGTCCGTCGGATGCCGCCATCAAACGTGACGCCGCGCACAAGGTCGAGGAGGCTCACCGGGAGACGGCTGCTCTGGAGGCCGCCGCGGACGCGAAAGCCGGAAGGACCGCCAGGACCGCCCCTCCGTCGGGGCTGGCCAGGCTCGAATCACTGCCGCTCGCCGCTCGCGCCATCGTGTACGCCGAGATCCTGGGTCGGCCGCGCTCGCTCTCCTGACGTCCCGGGCCGCCATCTTGTCCCACCGGACTCTGGCGGCCCCTATCCCCATGTGAAATATTGTCTCACGCGCGGGCAGGCACACCGGCCCGCGTGTGGGTTCAGCACAGGCCGCACGGGCGTGCACACGCCCGATCGTTCCCCCCAGCCCACGAGCTGAATTGGGTAGCAAGGGTAGCACGAAGTCCGGCGACATGGCGTCCCGTCTCAGCGGTCTTTGCGAGACGGGCAGCGCGATCCTGGAGACCCGGGATCTCCAGGGCATCCTGTCCGTCGTGACGGAGCGCACGCAGCACCTGTTCGAGGGCACCGGGGTGGCCGTCACCTTCCTCGAGGCGGATTCCCGGGAGTTCCTGGTGGCGGGAGCCAGCGGTTCGCTCGAGGAAATCACGGGAGCGCGCTTCCCCGTCGGGGGCACCCTCACCCAGCGGGCGATCGAGGAAGATCGGGCGGTCATAGACAACGACATGTCCGATCATCCGTTCTACGAAGCTCTGGCGCTCGATCCCGCTGATCCCCGAACGGTCCTGGCCGTACCTCTGCGCCAGAGATCCGGGGCGCTCGGCAGCCTGGTCGTTGTCGGCCGGGCGGACCCACCCGGGTTCGTGCAGGATGACGCGGATTCGCTGTACGCTTTCGGCCACCTCGCAGGACTCGCCATCGAGAACGCCCGGCTCCTGGAAGCCGAAACGGCCCGGGCGAGGCGGTCCGATAATCTGCGGGCGGAGAGCGAAGACCACATCACGATCCTGCAGGATCTACACGCGGCGGAAGTGGCCGTTGCGTCGGACCTCGAGTTGGATGCGGTCCTGCAGACCGTGGCCGATCGGGCCAGGGATCTCACGGACGCCGCGTACGGGGCACTGGGAGTCCTGACTCCCGAGGGCGACGAGCTCGAGCTGTTCATTACGAGTGGCCTCGACGCCAGCCAGAGAGAACGCATGGGCGGTCCTCCGAAGGGACTGGGGCTTCTCGGAGCGGTCACGCACTCGAAGGTCCCGATCCGAGTTCACGACATGTCCTCCGATCCGAGATCCGCCGGAATGCCGGGGACGCACCCGGGGATGACGTCGTTTCTCGGCGTGCCGATCCGGATCGGCGATCGCGCCTACGGGAACCTGTATCTGACCAACAAGGAGCAAGATGCAGCGTTCACGGAGCGCGACGAGACAATCGTCAGCATGTTGGCTGCCCAGGCGGCGGTCTCGATTGAGAACGCTCGCCAGTTCAAGACCCTGCAGCGCCTCCTCGATGAACTGAGACAGACTCAGCAACAGCGCGATCGGTTCTACGCTTTCGTGAACCACGACCTTCGCAACGCCTGCAGCGGCGTGTTGATGTGGTCCGAGAGGCTTCTCCTGGAGACGACGGGCGAGGCCCGCGACATACCGGAGAAGATTCGTCGGGGCAGTGAGCATGCCATGCGGCTGGTGCAGGACGTGCTCGACCTGGAGAGCCTGTCTCAGGGCCGGCTCGAGACCTGGCCCCGCATGATCGTGGTCAACGACCTGCTGCAGGCCACGATGGACGGCATCCACCCGCAGGCCGAGCAGAAGAAGATGCGCCTGCGCCTGAAGCGGAATCGCAACAATCTTCGCATGGTGGCCGATCCAGATCGGGTGCTGCAGATCATGACGAACCTGCTGAGCAACGCGATCAAGTACTCGCCCGAGGGGACGGACGTGCGTATCGCGGCTGACCTCAGCCGCGAAGGGCCCGGAGGGGCCGGCCAGGCGGAGCGCTGGCTGGCGATCAGTGTGTCGGACCAGGGTCCCGGAGTTCCCGAGGCAGACCAGGAGAGGATCTTCGGCGAGTACGAAAAGGGCGGTTCCGGGAGGAGGAAACGAGGAGGGGTCGGCATCGGCCTCACCCTGTCGCGCCGACTGGCGGAGTACATGGGAGGCGACCTGACACTGGAATCCACGCCCGGGGAAGGGGCCACCTTCACGCTGTGGATGCCCCACGGCAGGGAGCCGGAGCAGAGAAGCGGCTGGATCGGCTAGAGGCGGGCGTCGAGGGCGTGGACCAGGGGAAAGAAGGAAGGGGCGCCCGAAAGGCGCCCCTCTGCGCATCCAGCCACCTGGATCACGACTTCCGGTGCTCGATCCGCCGATCAGAGGCGCAGGGCCACGTGGTGGGGCTCAGGCAGTATCCCCTGCTCCCGATAGCGTTTCAGCTTCCGGTACAGAGTCCGCCGGCTGATGCCCAGGGCTTCAGCCGCTGAGCTCTGGTGCCACTGGGTCTGCTCGAGCATATCCAGGATGTACTCCCTCTCCAGCCTCTCGAGGTCCCACTTCTCCTCGCGGGCCCTCGAGAGGAGATTCCTCTCCGGGTCCGGGCGCTGCCCCGGAGGCTCGAACGGAATGGCCCGCGCACCGGCATGCATGATGACCGCCCGCTCGATGAAGTTCTCGAGTTCACGGACGTTGCCGGGCCAATCGTACGCCATTAGCCGGGTCATGGTCTTGGGCGGGATATCCGGCGGCTCGAGGCCGTTCTCGTCCGCGAAGCGCTGTCGGAAGTGCTGGGCGAGCACCGGAATGTCGTCACGTCGTTCGCGCAGCGAGGGCACGCGGATGGGGAACACGTTGAGCCTGTAGAACAGGTCTTCGCGAAATTCGCCCTTTTCCACCAGATCACCGAGTTCACGGTTCGTAGCCGCGATCAGCCGGAAGTCCACGGTGATCGGCTCACGGCCTCCCACGCGGGTGACCTTCCGATCCTGCAGAACTCGAAGGAGCTTCACCTGCACCCCTTCGGACACCGTGCTGATTTCGTCCAGGAAGATGGTTCCGCCCTGCGCTTCCTCGAACAGCCCGCGCTTGCTCTGCACGGCGCCGGTGAAAGAGCCCTTCATGTGTCCGAACAGCTCCGACTCGAGCAGTGTCTCGGGGAGAGCGGAGCAGTTGATCGCCACGAACGGTCGGCGGCTGCGCCCCGACAGTTCGTGTACCGCCCGCGCGGCCAGCTCCTTACCCGTTCCCGTGTCGCCCGTGATCAGCACGTTGGCCCGCGTCGGAGCCACGCGCTCGATCATGCCATACAGCCTCTGCATGGCCTGCGACTTTCCGACCAGGTGGGCCCGTACCCCCGCGTTCGTCTGGCTCCTGAGCTGCGCGACTTCGCGCTTCAGCTCGAGCTCCTCGCGGGCGCGCGACAGGATGTGAAGCAGCTCCTCCGTGCGGAACGGCTTCTTGATGAAGTCCACGGCTCCCAGCTTCATCGCCTCGACGGCGCTGTCGATCGAACCGAAGGCCGTCATCACGATGAACTGAGCGTCTGTCTGCAGGGCGGGACCCGCACCGAGCACGTTCAGTCCGTGCATTCCGGGCAGGTTCAGGTCGAGCAGTACCAGGTCGTACAACTGCTGGTCCAGCTGACGCAGTCCTTCCTCGCCCGACCGGACGGCATCCACGCGGTATCCGTTCTCCGCGAGAACCGTCAGAAGGAGATCGCGTACGTTCTCCTCGTCCTCCACCACGAGCACGCGGGGGGCCACATCGGCCTTCGTATATTCCTCAGGCATGTCTACTCCGTCTTCAGCCCGCCTGGGCCTGGCGAACGCAGATGAACTACCGAAAAGGGCGCCGCGCGACCGGGTTCAGGGGGATCACCCGGTCGGCGGGCCCAGACGCGGGCGGCTCAGCCCGCCAAGAACCACTGAACGGCGTCCCGCTTCACCCTTGCCGGAAGTGTGCCACGATTGCCCACTGGAGCGCCGTCGATACCTGTGGCAGCGAGAGGCGCAGAGTTTAGCACTTCGAAGCGGCTTCACAGGGGTACGCCAGGCGAGGTACGCGGCCAGCCGCCTGCGCCAACACGTCCCAAAGTCACAGCATCGGTGACAATATGTCACCCATTGGGATTATGTGGCAAGTGGACGTGAGCCCAACCTGTGCAGGTCTCAGTCCTTGAACGGATTGGGTGCCCTGGGCCGAGAAGCTCCGGGAGCCGAGTCGAGCAGTCGCTGAAGCTCTTCGTTACTGAGCTCGAACGGGTCGTCCTGGTGCCCCGGCGCTCGCGCCACCTTCGCCGGACCTGGGTTGCCGCCCTCGGGTTCGAAGTGCCATTCCCAGCGGCTGCGATCTCGCACACGCCAGGCGTTTCCGGATCGATCGACGAACTTGCGGTAGCTCATGCGTGATCTCCTTCCGGGCGGTCGTCCTGCCTGCCGATGAGGAACAAGGTCGCCCCCGCGAGCGTGATCGCGGCGAAACCGAACCACTGAATCGCGTACATCAAGTGAGGGCCATCGGAGGGCGGAGCGGCTTCGACGAGCCGCGGAACGCCGTCGCCCTCCGGGTACGTCGACGAGTCGGGCAGCACCCACGCGTCCAGGATTGGCTCATCGAGGTCGCGCTGAGCGGCCTCGAGATCGAGGCTGCCCAGAACGAGGTGCACGCCGACCTCGAAACGGGTGAAGCGCGGAGGGATCGCGGACGAGGATTCACCGGGGAAGACGCGTCCTGTGACCACCACCGTGCCGTCTCGTTGCGGGTCGTCCGGCGCCGGCCGAGCGGACTGGAAGTCGGCGCTCAGTCCGTCCGCCGCGGGAAGCCAGCCCCGAAGCACCAGCACGGCCGGACTCCCCTCGAGTCGGAGTGGCGTGACCAGGTGAACCCCTGGAGACCCGAGTGCCGCGCGACCCCGGATGACGATCTCGTTGTCGTAGTCCCACGTGCCTGTGAGCCTCACCCGACGCCACAGCAGGGAGTCGGAGGAGAGGGCGGTGGAGGTCCCGGGCAACTCGACGGGCGGGGAGGAGGCCAGGGCGGTCCGCTCATCGTTGTGGGCGCGGCGCTCGACCAGCCGTTCGAGCTGCCAGGCGCCGAGGCGGACGAACACGGCGGTCGCGAGAATCGCCACGACGGCAAATGCCCAGGAGCGCGCATCCAATCGTTTCATAGGATCAATGTCGGGGCGGGGGGTGGGGGCGGACAAGGTCCCGCTGTGTGCCTGTGGCCTGGTGCCCTGCGGGACTTCTCCGGCAGGCCTATATTCGGTTTCACGCCGGGGTGGCGAAATTGGCAGACGC
>Ga0272441_10008046_pt1 | contig 16864 bp, 6 predicted proteins | sample SSMProp6N_FD_193582 | JGI IMG/M metagenome (GOLD analysis project Ga0272441, IMG submission 193582) | Marine sediment archaeal communities from Little Sippewissett salt marsh, Falmouth, MA, United States - SSM-Prop-6N | ecosystem: Environmental > Aquatic > Marine > Wetlands > Sediment ...
AGGGATATAATTTAGAAGAAAATAAAGAATTTATTGATCAAAAACCAAAAAATATACCAAAAATATCAAAACAAGATCATAAGAGAATTCAAGATAAAATAGATAGATTAGAATTAAAATCAAAAAAATTGAGAGATTTTGAAAAAGAATTAGAAAATAGACGGATAAAAATTGTAAAAAATGAAAAAATTGTAAGAGATATTTTTGATACATCAAATGATCTAGACTATTATATTGGTGAACCCGAAAAAAAATTAAAGGAAACTAAGCAAAAAGAAGATTCTTTTAGTTTTGATGATATTAATGATTCTGCAGTAATTACATATAGGGGTAAAATAAAAAAAATAAATGATAATTTCAAAGATCTTTTCGGATATACAATTAATGAAATATATGAAAAAAATATTATGGATATTTTTTTACCACATGGTTATTATAAGATGGAAAAATATTATCTAAATCGTTTGAAAGGAAAAACTGTTTCATCTTATGAAGCAGATCTTTTTACAAAAAATAAAGAAAAATTAAATCTAAATATAGAGATAAAAACTATGGTTATTAATGGTAAAAAAATGGATGTTTTTATTTTTAAAAAAATCAAAAAAGAAAATAAAAAATAGAAATGGAAAAAAGTTATATTTTTTTTCCAACTTTTCTTTTTTTATAACTCAACTACACGATTATCAAATGCATTAGGAGCACTCACCAGAAATACACCTGAAGCCCCAATTTCTGGAACGAATCTGCCCATGAAACTGTTACCTGGTTCAAGACCACCCGTACTTGGAAACGCTGCGGTAAGATTCAACACAATCATTGCCATATCATTTGTTCCAAGACCAAAAGTATTTTGTATTGAATTATCAGGATCTCTAACGCCTATTGCTCCAAATTTTGTTGCATTTAGGTAACTATGGTTTAATGTATGAAATACACCAGATCCATTTACAGATGATGTAACTGTTTCAGATCCTTGTAAATATTCTAATGATAATACTGTGAGTTCGTTATATTCTAAGTAAATTAATGTTTCATTAAGATCTATATCATATGATCCTGCACGAGGGCTAACACTAACAGCTAAATATTCAATTCTTGTTTTATCTGTATTCGTATAACCTATTAAATCAATAATTTTTACACCAGATGATACTTCACGAATTGTCTGTTTACCTACTGCATATGCTCTGTTTTGTAGTGTTTCACTTGTCTGAATAATTACACTTGCAGCAACAGCTGCAACAAGTACCATTGCAATAAATACAATAAGGGTTCCAATACCAATTACTGCTCTTGTATCATTTTTGATTTTTTGTTTTTCTAGTTTTCTTTTGTTTCCTGGTTTTATAGCAATTATAGTATTTATTCTAAGTGCGCCTAATCCTTGTTCAGAATCAACTAAAATAAAACCATCTTCATAATCAACATCTTCTAAAATACCAGTGACAACAGAGGCTCGATCCTCCCCGGGTTCTTTTGTTACGATTTTACAATACTTGCCTACAAATCTTTCCATATATTTTTTATTCATTCTCTTCTCACCTTCTCATCTTTTATCACCTTCCGATACGATACCCATGCATTTTTTTAGCATGGTAAATATTTTCACGTAAAGTATTTTCAAAACAATCTTATTTAAAAGTTTCTTGTAAAAAAGTAAATTTGTAAAAACTATATTTTTGTAAAAATTACAAAGATAGAGAAAGTGAGAGATGGGTGGGGAAAACCCTTTTGTTTTCCCCATATTTTTTTTGTTTTTTTTATAACTCAACTACTCTATGATCGAATGCATTTGGTGCAGATACAAAGAATATACCTGCTGATCCAACTTCTGGTACTAGTCTTCCATAGAATTCTTCACCAGTTGGAAGTCCCTGAGTTTCTGAGAATGCTGATGATAAGTTTACTATAAGCATCACAAGATCACTTGAACCAAGACCATAGCTGTTTGTTATTGAATTATCTGAATCTCTTATTGCTATTGCTCCAAAGTTTGTTGATGTTAGACATGAGTGATTTAATGTATGGAATATACCATCAGATGAAACACTACCAGATATAGATCCTCCATCAGCGGTGTCATCATCTGCATAGTTTAATGATAGTACTGTTAAGTTGTTATATTCTATATAGATGAGTGTTTCGTTAATATCTAAATCATATGATCCTGCACGAGGCTGGACACTTATTGCAAGATATTGAATTTTTGTTTTATCTGAGTTTGTATATCCTGTTAGATCTACGATTTTTACACCAGATGATACTTCACGTATTGTTTGTTTTCCTACTGCATATGCTCTGTTTTGTAGTGTTTCACTAGTCTGTATGATAACTGTTGCAGCGACTGATGCAACAAGTACCATTGCTATGAATACAATAAGGGTTCCAATACCAATTGCAGCGTGATTATTTTCTTTAAAATTATTTTTCTTATGTTTTTGTTTTCTATGTGTACCGGGTTTTATTGCTACTACTGTACTTATTCTTAGGCACCCAAGTCCTTGTTCAGAGTCTACTAAAATAAAGCCGTCTTCATAGTCTATGTCTTCTACGGTGCCCGTTATAACAGATGCTCGTCTTTCACCGGGTTCCTTGGTTACTATTTTACAAAACCTGCCTTTCAATCTTTCCATATACTTTCTTTCCATTTCATTTCCACCTTCCTTTCATTTCATTACCCATGCGAATTTGACGCATGGTAAAGGTTTTCATGTATACTGTTCGCAAATGACAATATATAAAGATAACCCGGTAGAATTTCATCTTGAAAAAAAGGCAAAAATGTAAATCTAAGCAAAATGTAAATTTGTCAAAACAAGATTTCAAAAACAAAAATTGAAATATTTACTAGTTTTATATAAAAATTAATCCTATTTTTAGTGTTTTTTTAAGATATGGGGATAAATGGTATTATTTGTATAATAAGTTTTATATATATAATAAATTTAAAATATTTCTAGAGTTAGTGATATAAAAATGAAAAACTGGGGGAGAACCGGACTTACCGGACTGATCCTATTGATATGCATAATGCTTGTATTAGTTACAGCTGCAAGAATTATTGGTCAAGATTCAACAGGAACAGAAATCTCTGAAGAAAATATAGATGAAATACTAGATGAAACATTAGATGAAATAACAACATATATACAGATAAAAGATAAAATCGGTAAATACTATGGAACACCACATAACTATAAAATAAAAAAAATAGCAATACTAATATCACCTCTAATATCACAAAACATTAACATGTCTGAGATGACAGTAAAAATATCAAATAATGAAAATGTAAAAATAATAAACTTTATAGGAATCTCAGATAAGATCGGATCAAATAATCTTTTTGATCATCCCATATGGGATCAAATAAATGAAAATTATTTTGGAATAATTACAACTCATGATAAAGATAATTCAATAATTAATTATAACACAATTAATTCAAACACAGATATGTTATATCTAATAATCAAATTAAACGGATCATTTTCAATGTCAAATGGAGATATAAATATTATTACATTATTCCCATCAACAGGTATTCAAAAAACAATTATTATAGAAGCACCACTTCCAATGAGAAAAATTGTATCACTATAAATCATCGATATCTTCTTCATCAAGTTTTTTTGTCTTTAAATCATCATGGTTTAAATCCATACTTATATCTTCTGTTTCAAAAAGATTTAAATTATCTTTAATTTCTCCCTGTTCAATCTTCTTTGATACGTTATCCATAAGATCATCTCCTTTAGATTTAAGATTTGAAAGTTGACTATGTTTTTTCATCAGTTCATTTCTAGTTTGCTCAAGTTCAAATTTTAGTTTATCTGCTAGAACATTTTTTTCTTGAAGTATCTTCTGACTATTAGATAGCATATTATTTAGATTTGAAATACTCTTATCTTTCTTATCAAGATCATTATTTTGTAATTCGATTAATTTCTCCTTCTTTTCAATATCTTTTTTCAACCATTCAAAAGCATTTTTATTAGCACGAGCATCCCTATCTGTTTCATCCAGCTGTTTTGTTATATAATCTATTTTTTTATTTTTTGATTCAACTTCTTTTTGAAGAGTATAAAACTCTTTTTTCATAGGTTGATATTCCTTGTTTATCTTTTCAAAATCATTTTTTATCCTATCAAGTTCATCTGTTTTTATATCCAATTTAGATCTAATATCAGAAATTTCCTCAATTAAACTATTGTATTCTTTTATTTTCTCATCTAAAGAATTTTTAATACCATCATAATTATTCAGTTGTTTTTCTTTTTCAGATAAAATATTATCCTTTCTATCCATTTCTTTTTGTAAACTTGAAAGTCTTGTCTCAAGTTTTATTATCTCATCATTTTTTTCTTCTAATTCTTTTCTTGACTGCTCAAAAAGAGAACTTGTATTATTTAGTTCTTCTATTTTTTTATCAAGAAGAGGACGGATTTGCTCAAGTTCTTTTGTTTTTTCAGATAATATTTTTTGTTTTTCTAAAAGAACATTATCTTTTTCAAATAAATTCTTCTCAAGAGAGTTTTTATCATCTCTCAGCTGATTTAAATCAAGTGTCTTAGCTTCAAGTTCCATATGATGTTTTTCAAGCTCATGTTGAAGCCGGTCGATATCAGTATTTTTAATTTCAAGTTCTTTTTTCCTTTCTGTTATCTCATTGTTTAATTTATCAATTTCTTCAAACTTGTTTTTTAAATCATACTCTTTTGACTCTAGTTCTTGCTTTTTATCAACTAGTTTTTTATTATAATCTTTTAATGTGTCCTCGAATCTGATTTTATCAAGATTTGATCTTTCAAGCATCTTTTGTTTTTTATCAATTGATTCCTTCAGATTTATTATCTCATTGTTCTTATCAAGTAGAACTGATTTATCACAGTCAAACTGTTTTTTCATCTCTTTTATTATGTTATTTCTATTGTCAATCTCATTTTGAAGTTCATCTACTTCGATTGTCTTATTGTTTACTTCTAACTGTAAATTATCAATTACATCATTTTTCCTTTCAATTACTAGATCCTTATTTCCAATTTCTCGTTTTAACCTGTTTAAAATATTAGATTTTTCTTCGAGTTCCTTGTTTTTATCATGAAGTGTTTTTTCAAGAGTAGTTAAATTATTTGTTTTTTCAACTATTTTCTGTCGATTAACCTTGAAAGCATTATTCAGCTCATTCAGCTCATTAGATTTCCTATCTAACTCATCTTTATGATTTGATATCTCTTGTTTTAAACTATTTATAAGATTATTAGTATTGCTTAGTTCATCGTTTTTTTCTTTAAGATTCATTTCTATTTGTTCAATCAAATCTCTTTGTCTTGTTTTCTCTAGATTAATTCTTTCTATAATACTTTGTTTTTCTTGAAGTTCATCTTGTAATTTTATCGATTGATTTTTTTCTTCTAGGAACATATTTTGTTTAAAATTCACCTGTTTTTTTAGATCATTGATTATAATATTTCTTGAATCAAGTTCTTCAGTTAGACCAAACAACTCATGGGTTTTATCCTCAAGTTCAACTTTTAGATTTGATATTTCCTCAAGTCTGTTTTGTAGATCAGATTTAATATTTTGAATTTCATCATTTTTTAAAACAAGAGTCATATTTTTCTCTTCAAGTTCCTGCTCTTTTAATGCAACAGTCATTTTTATTTCATCAAACTTTTTTGTTTTATCGGCAAGAATCATTTGTTTTCCAGATATCTGTTCTTTTAACTCTTTTATAATATTATTTCTTGTTTCAAGACCCTTCTTAATGCTTTCATGTTCATCTGTTTGAAGTATTAGTTTATGTCTTAGATCATCAATTATTTTCTCATTTTGCTCGATTAAATCCACTTTATCAGATAATTGATCTTTATAACCATTAACCTCAGATTTTAATTCATTTATCATAATGGTTCTAGTTTCAAGATCCTTACATCTATAATCAAGTTCTTTTTCTAATTGTTCTATATCAGATGTTTTTACATCCAGTTCAAACTTTGTTGTCTCAAGTTCTCTTATAGTATCATTAAAATTATTTTCAAGTTCTTTTGATTTCCTTGTTTTTTCAACTAGTTTTGACCAGTTATTTGTTATCTGGTTTTTCATATCATTTATTATTTTATTGTTATTTTCAAGATAGGAATCCATTGTTTCCAATTCAAAAGTTTTTTCCTCAAGTTTTTCCTCTAGAAATCCTACCTGTTTTATTTTATCCTGTAGTTCATCCTGAGTAGTGTTTAATTTTTGTGTTAAACCTTCGATTTTTTCTAAAGATGGTTTATATCTTTCCCTTTCAGATTCAACCATATTCTTTATTTGTTCAAGTTCACTTTTATTTTCTAAATAATTCTTATTTAAATTCTCATATTCATCTAATTTATTATCAAGTTCATTGTTTTTCTTCTGAAGTGTTGTTTCAATCTGTGTGATATATGACTTATTATTTTCAATTTCATCTTTAAACTTATTAACTCTTTCAGATAAACCTTCATTTTCATTTTTTAATAAATCATTGTTCTTTTTTGTTTCGTTAAAAAGAATTGTAATATCTTTAAGTTCTTCTGATTTTTTATCAAGATCTTTTGTAATATTTTCTATATCATTGTTTTTATCAAGTATCTCACCTTTTAAAACATCAATTTTATCCTGGAAAGAATTTATTAGAATATTTGAATTATCAAGTTCTATCTTATTTTTATCATATTTTTCTTTAATTTCATCTAATTCTTCACATATGACTTGTATTTCTTTTTCTTTATCTTCGATATTTATTTTTAGATCATTAATCTGATCTTCTTTTTCAGAAATAATCAAATCCTTGTTTTCTAACTCATCTGATAAAAATACTATTTGATCTTTGTTTTTATTAATATCATCTTGAAGATTTTTTATCAAATTATTTTTTTCAGATATCTCAGATTCTTTATTAGTTACTACTGATGAGAGTTCATCAATTCTATTATTTTTTTGTTTTAACTCATTATCATTTTCTATTAAATTTTTTCCTAGTTCATCAATTTGATTATTAAGTATCTCTATCTCATCTGTTTTTATTTCAATCTCAGATTTTGCATTATTAATAATTTCTTTGAGATCAGAGTTTTCATCAAGAATTCTATTGAATGATTCCTTTTTTTCTTCATATTGATTTTTTATAAGAGATAAATCATCATTTGTTTTGACCAATAAATTTTCTTTTTCAGATAAAATATTTTGTTTCTCAGATATTTCTTTGTTTAAATTTTCAATATTATCTTTATATCTAATATTTTCAAGATTATTTTTTTCAATTATTTTTTCTTTTTCCTCAATTTCTAATTTTAGATTAGATATTGTTTTATTAATATCTATTATGTGATCTTGTTTTTCATTTATCTGACGTTTCATATCTTTTAAAATATTGTCTCTATTTTCTAGTTCACTTCTTAAATCCTCTAAATCATGATTACTATTTTCAAATTGATCCTTTAAATTTTTATTTTCAATTTCTTTTTCTTCAATCTGGTTTTTTAAAAGAAGCATCTGAGTTCGAGTTTCTTCTAATTCAAAACCAGTTTTTTCATGGCCCTCCATCTCTTTTTTCAGATTCTCACTTAGTTCATCTATCTTTTTATCTCTGTTTTCTATTTCAAGTCTAAGACCATATGTTTTACCAAGGACTTTATTTAGTTCATCATCTATCTTAGTTATCCTTTCAGTTTTATCTATTATCTCTGATTTTAATTCTTTGTTTTCTTCTAAAAAAGTATTTAACTCAGCGTTTTTAGATGATAAATCTTTTTTTATAATATCATTTTCATTTTTAATATCAGCTATTTCCCTTGATGCTTTTTCAAGTCTATTCTCATAATTCTGAATCTGATTATCCTTAAAATCAATTTCAGATTTAAGATCATTATTCATCTTATTATGATCAAGTATCTGTTTTTCTTTTTCATGTATCTGATTTTTAAAACCTTCAATTATTTTGTTTCTTTCATCAAGATCATTATTATAATTATTAACCTCATTTTCTTTTTCTTCAATTGTTTTTTCTAAAAAAGTTATCTTATCTATTTTATCTCCAAGTTCATCTTCTAAAAAACTTATTTTATCTTCCCGGTCATCAATTATGTATGATTGATTTTTAATAGATTTAATATTTTCATCTAACTTTCTTTGTAACCTATCAATTAAATCATAGTTGCCTTCAAGTTCACACTTTGTTGTTTTTAACTCTTCTTTTAAATCAAATATTTTCTTATCTTTTTCAACAATATCTGATATCTTTTTAGATAGTTGATCCTCAATTTCTTTTATATAATCATTTTTTTTATTTAAATCATCAACATTAAAGCTCAACTGATTTTGGATGTTTTCAAAAGCATTTTCAATGTTTTCAAGGTCTCTATGTTTTTCTTCAACAAGAGATTTAATTCTTATGTTTTCTTCTTTTAAAGACTCTATTTCTCCCTTGTGATTAAGAATCTCTTGGTCCTTAAAATTCTTATTGTTTCTTTCCTGTTCAAGATTTGTTTTAAGAGAATTAATAATATCATTTAAATCATTAATTTCTTGGTTGTTATTTTCAACTATGTTTTTAAAACGATTTAGTTCACTAATACGGCCATTTAAAACATTTTCTATTAATTCTAGTTCCTTATTTTTCTCCTCAATTTCAAATTTCTTTTCATCTAAATCATTTTTTAATTTATCAATTATATCTCTTTTTGACTCAAGTTTACTCTTAGTATTATTTAATTGTTCCTCAAGCTCAGATATAATATTGTTTTTACCTTCCACCTCAAGGTTAATTGAACCTATTTTTCTCCTTGTATTTTCATATTCATTTTTATAAAAATCAGATTGCTCTTCTAACTCCATTACTCTTATTTTGCTTTCTTTTAATTGATTCTGTATTTTTTCAATATCTTTATTTATTGTTTCTTCCAAGCCATTTATTTTATCATCTTTAATCTTTATTTCTTCTTCATAATTTTTTATAAGATCTGTTTTTTCATTATAGCTTTGTTGATTTTCTTCAATCTTTTTTCTTAAATTATCTATCATTAAATCCTTTGATATAATCTCAGATGTTTTTTCATCTAATACATTTTTCAAATTGCTTAAATCAATTTTTTGTTTCTCAAATTGTTGTTTTAATTCTTCTAAATATCCTAGTTCTTGATTTATCTTTGATTTATCTTTCATAAGATTCATCTTTGTCTCTTGAATCTCATCATCTTTCATTTTAATTATTTCATCTTTTGATTTTATCTCTCTCATCTTATTTTCAATATCTTGAGTTAATTTACTAATCTGTTGATCTTTATCATGTAATATTTTTTCCTTGTTATCTAAAAACCTATTTTTTGATTCTAGATTATTCTGAATCATTGATACATTGTTTTCTAAATTTGATAGTTTAGAATGATATTCATCTATTTTTTTGGTAAGAATTCTAATTTCATCATCTTTTTTATTTAAAACATGTTCTCTTCTAGCAAGTTGTTCCTGTAAATCCCTAATTTCTTTATTTTTCATATCAAGATTAAATGTATTTTTCTTAAGATTTTCATTTAAAATTTCTTTTTCTTGTTTTTCTCTTGAAAAATCGTTATATTTCCTTCCTATTTCATCTTGTATCTTTTTAATATCATCAGTTTTTTTTGTAAGTTTTTTCAATGAATTTATCAAATCAATATTTCTTGGATTTCCATCATCTTTTACTGATTTTTTTTGTTTATTTATAGTATTAAAATCCTCTTCAGTATCTATTTTCATAGAGTTTTTAACAATACTTATATCACCAATGTTTTTACCATCTATAAAATAAGGTTTTGATTCAATCTCAAGTGATTCAACATTACCTGATTTATTTAAAACATCTAAAGTATAAAAAGGGGTATCTTTACCAATTAATCTTGAAACCTGACGATGCATCTCCTTTTTTTTCCCACTATCAGTTAAAAAATCTACGTTATTGATATGTGAGCCAAGGATTTTATGTTTCTTTTGTCCAATTTTTTTACAAAAAGCATCGTTTACATCAATAAAAAGACCTTTTTTGTCTATAACAAAAACAGGGTTATCACTCTTCAAAATATGTCTGGTATCCTTGGATTTATTATTCTTACTACCAATCTTATTATTAGAACTAATTTCCATCTGTTAATCCTCACCCCAACCATCAATAGATATATTTAATGGCGGATAAATACTATATCAAACCTGCTTAACTAATAATAAGTATAAGCTATATCAGTATTAATATTTTTTATTTTTTTTATAGTAAAAGAAAAAATGATTATCTTTATAGATTTTCCTTTTGAATTAATTTTTCAACAGCATATTTTAGTTCTCTATATTCACTGTCGAGTTGTTCATATTGGTTTTTTAATTCAAAATATTTCTCCTTATAAGGAATATTTATTTTTTCAGATTGATTATATTTATTGATACTTTCAATAATTGATTTCTCATTATTTTCAATTGTTTTTTCAATTTTCTTTTCTTCAACCATGGTTTTTTTACCAAGAATTCCAAATGATGTATTATCAAGTCTTTTCAAAATTTCTTTACATTTATTAATATTGACATCTAAAATATTTACTTTCCTTCTATGTCTAAGTACCTGTTCGGAAAAATCTCTTCTATCGATATCATTTATTAGTCTTTTTTCAGTTAGATCCATCAGGTCATCTTTTAATGAATATCTTTTTCTTTCAAAAATATCAAGTTTGTTTTTAATTATCTCCCTAAGTGATATGGCTTCATCAATAAAATCAGCCATTTCATCATCATGTTTTACAAAAATATTATATATTTCATTATTTGAAACTGTATCATCAGTGAGAAGTGCAGTTAGTTCAGGGGAAATACGATCTTTAAACTCTAATTTTTCAACAATCTTTAAGGATTTATTAAACCAACCTGGTGTAAATATAAGGCCATTTTTATCTTCTATGAATTGTTCTTGTGGAAATGATAGAATTGTCTCTGATTTACCATCTTTTATTTTATATCCTGAGATTTTTTTCTCAGAATCAAAAATTGTTTCGAAAACAATTCCTATTTTTTCACCAGTATCTTCAAGATATACTGGTTTGTCTTTCATATCTCTTTTAAGCAAGGGTTTGTTTTCATTTTTTTTATCTTTATAATCAATTTTTTCTTTTACTTCCTCAATATTTTCTTCGTAATAATCAAAAATATCAGAATTTTCTTTTTCATTGATATTTGTTTTTTTATTTTCATTTTTAACAGTTTTTTTATTTTTTTTCTTAAAAAATCCTTTTTCATTATTTTTATTTGGATCATCAATTTTATGGGACTTATCTAATAATCTCTTTTTTTTATCTTTTGAATCATCTTTTTTGTTCTTTCTATTTAGCAGTCCCATCCTGTGCATCTCCGAATTAACCTATAATTATAGGTCACATTCGCCCTCCAATATTAATAATGGCTCTTTTTGTTCTTTAACATTTCGTAGGATATTTACTATGTACCATGTTATTAGACATATTGGTACTAGAAGTAGTCCTATTACAATTAGATATACACCAATAGTTCCAGATAATAGGGTGATTATATTCATAATATTTGATTGTCTTGCAAGTATTGAAAACTGTGTTTGAAATATTGAATAAGTAATTGAAAAACTCATAGCAATAATTGATGATAATATTATTTTTTTTCTGAATCTACATTTCATAAAATATGTTAGAAGCCCAGCAATTATTGCTGATAATATTAAAGCTGATATATTATCATCTATCAAAAATATTATTGGAAGAATAATTATAGATGAAATTAGGGGTTTTTTTATTGATTCATATAATGTTTTTTTATCCTCATATTCAATAATATTTATTTTTGATATCCAACCAATTTTTTTTGTAAAAATCTTTTTAGTTGTTTTTTTGTATGATCTTATTTTATTCATTGTATTTGGTTTTATAAGAATCTTATAGGGATGTTTCCAGCATAAATCAATTGAAATAATTGTGTATTTATTAGATATTATCGTTATTGCTACAAGTACAAATATCGTAATTGTTGTAAGCATAGATGCTGCTAGAAAATCAAGAATATTTACAACAAAATCTCTGTTCCATTCACATGTCTTTGTTATTATCTGATCAGGTATAACAGTCCAGAAAGGCGATGAATAAACCATGATTTCTCCTTTATATGATCCTGGTTCTGCGTTTTCATCAGCAATGGTTTTTAAAAGTACTTTTTCCGATCCACCTGGATATAATTCAAAAGTTTTTGGACTAAGATATTTACCAAAATCATCTTTACCATATATAATGCCCTTCAGAGGCATTATACCCGGGTTTAAAACAGGGAGAGATAGTTCAAATGATTCTTTACCTCTTCTTATTTGACCAAAATTTAGGGCGCTATCAGGACTTGACGCTTCAATTCCAACTGATCCATTTGATGAATCATATGCAAATATATGAATAAATGAGAAAAATAAGAAATATGTTAATACAAAAGTAATAAAAATTTTTTTAACTTCTATTGGATGAGGTCCAAGAATATAAAATTTTATTTTTTCCTTTAAAGTTTTTGCTTTTTCTGGAAGTAAAAATAAAAGACCAATAAATACAATTGATGAAATAGTAAGAGGTGTAAATACTGCAAGAAATGTAAGTGATCCTTTTGAAGATGATGCCGCTGATAATTGCTGTAAGCCATCATTTACAAGAATTCCAAGGTATCCTATAACTGGTATTTTTAATGGAATAGAGCCAACTGATACTGCTTTTCCCATTAGATGATCTTCACGTATGTATGGTTCTGGTATATGTGGACCAGATTGGTCAGTCCATTTGTTTGCATCACCTTTTGTCTCTAGAATAGGAAGACCTTTGCTATCTGTAATAATCTCATTTACCCGGTGTATAACTAGTTTTTCACCAGGCCAATGAACATAACTTTTAAAAACAACTATATCTCCAATTTCTACCTCATCTATTGTACATGGTGTCCATGCAACAACATCTCCCTCCATAAGAGTTGGACTCATAGAATTTGCAGTTACAAGATTAAGTGGAAAAGGAATACCAGTAAAAACTGATAGGAAACGAGTTATGATTAATAGTAATGCAGCTAAGAATATTATGTTTCCTATCAATGATTTGAAATTGAATTTAATTGGTCATCCCATCCCAATTACTAAAAAAGTGTATATTTTTTTAAATATATTATACTTATGTTTTAGTTTTTATTATTAGTTTTAGTTAATCTCTGTATATACTTGTGATATTTTTGGGTATTTCGCGGTATTAAAACATAAGAATCCATATTTTAATTTTGTAAAAAAACCATTTTTTTTTTGAACAATATTTTCATCCCAAGTAAACTCTTTGTTTTATTAAATATTTTTTTTTAATGATTCTAATTCTATCCTCCACCGATTAAATAAGACCACCAGATTCCTTCCTCGTATGCAGTGGCAGTTGCAACATCACGTAGTTGATCCCAGCTTCCATCATATGCATAATATCTTGAATATTCATTATCGTTATGAACTAAAACAGAATTTGCATAATAATTATGATTGTTTTCAATAGTTATATCAAATACCTTGTCAGTATAATTTTTCATTGTTTTTATATTTGTAATTTGGCATTTATTGGAATTAATCAAAACAAGTTCATCACCAATTTCTAGGTCTTTAGCCATCTTATATTCATCATCAACATAGAATAAATGATCATAGGTCGCTTTTATAGATTTGTTATCATCAAATTGATCTTTATAGTAAATATAATAATATTTATTTCCCACATCTGAAATATTATTGTTATATTTACTAGTAATTTTATCCTCTTCAATTATTCCTAAATCATGGTTAAAGCTGTATATGATATCTCCTATTTTTAGGTCTTTTATTTTTTTATCACCCTTGGGTGTTGATAGAAGGGTATCACCATGTAAACATCCGCCTCCCTCGTTTCCACCATAAATTTCTACTTTCAACCAAATTCTAGAAGAATTCCAATTCCAACAACTATTTGGAATAGAGAGATTTGTTTCTCCAGCTCCATCTTTTACAAACCAGTTATTATAATTCTCTTTTGAACCAATTGGTTTTGAATAATTTATATAAACAACTGTTGTCTGATCTAGACCAGGTGTTATTGATGTATCCCAATCCCCGTCAATAAAGTTTTCTGCATCTCCTTCAAATGAATAATTCCCTGTATCCAAACCACCACAGACAGTTGATTCATTAGCTGTTTCTTGATAACAATATGAATTTATTGTTAATATATAAGTTTGATTTGTCCATGTTGTGTAATCAGTTACATTTGCAGACCACCAATATGTATCAGGATAATCAATATTTGAGGGTGTCTGATAGTATGTGCCATTGTAAACTGAATCATTATAACCAATAAGCCCCCAAGAACCTGAAGCATTTGTCCAAAATGTAACATTCATAGCATCTGAGTTTGCATCATTTACTGTAATTGAGAGTTGTGGGTTTATTCTCTGACCAGTAGCTCCATTACTTGGATTTGGATTACTGAGGGCTGGTGCTACATTTCTCATTTCTTGACCTCCAAAGGCAATAAAATTATCAGGATCATTTGATGTGTTGTAGGAGACACTTATCCAGTTTTTACTTCTTGCTGTGTTAGATAGTCTAATTTCATCCATTTCACCATTGAATGCATATCTATCTACCCCTGCAGCTTTAGATATCCCTATGAAAGTATCATTTGTTACTGCACTCCAGTCTCTAAGATCATCATTTGCAGGATTTTTAGATTGATTTACACCATTTATATAAAATTCTGTATCATCTGAAGAGGTATCCCAAACAATGCTAATATGATACCATTCATTATTAGAAGAAAGCCCATCTCCTGTTGACATGTCCATATAAGATGATCCTTCTCCAGATTGCAGCATAAAATCATTTGCATCGTATATCTCTGAATTCCAACCCTGATCATCACCATTAGCATTTTTTCCAATAATGTGCTGCTCAGAACTATAATCATTACTATTTAACCAAGCCTCTAAGGTAAAGCTTTCTCCGTCAAAATCTAAACTTGTGTGATGTGGTACCTGTATATAATCATCACCACCATCAAAATTAGGCGATTTAGTTCCAATTTTTGGTGATGCAGATCTTGAAGTTACACTAATAGTTGTAGCGTCGTTATCATTTGAAGTAGAATCTGAATAATCACCATCATCCTCTTCAAGATGCCAGACTGCTTTGTAGCTGCTATCCCATACATTTTCAACATCTTGTCTGTTGGAAGTACATACAGAATTACCATAATACATATAGATAGAAGTATTTGTTTCAGAACTCAGACTTTCAATACTTACCCATGCAACTAATTCACCGGTTGTACTTGTATAGCTTTCTATTTCATGTGGTATTTTTTGATTATATGAACCTTTATCCCAATCAACAGTTGTATTCATAAACATGATATCATAACCATTGGTTTCTGCATTATCTCTAAGATCTGTATCTGTTGTGCTAATTAAAACAGGGAATTTTGAAAGCGTTGAATCTATCATTGATGCATTAATCCATATTTGTTTTCTATAACTCCATGTAGAAAGAATGCCTCTCTGTGTACCAAATGTTGCAAAACTAGTTGGATCATTTGTATTTTGATAAGTTGTGTTAATCCATCCTGTGCTTCTTGCGGTATTTGATATTCTTATCTCATCAAGAGTACCTGTGAGTTTATTTCCTAATGTTAAATTTGATTCATTTGTATTAATAGAAGATGTTAAAGGGGTTGTATCTTCTAACTCCCCATCTTTATATAATCTTATATTACTACCATCAAAAGTCATTGATACATAATGCCAATTTGTATCAATTGATGTCGAAGCACTCTCTCCATTTATATATCCATATAAAACGTTTCCATCTGGATGTATTTCAAGTGAATAAGTATCTTCTGTTCCTTTTGTAACAATCTCCTTATTATGACTCATAGTTGAAAAATGATATGTAACATTTGTCCATTCACCATGCCCGTCATTTACAGTGAGCCTCCAGTAATAGGTTTGTTCATTATTTGAAAAATTACTATCATTAGGCATAAGATATGTACCATTTAAAACAGATGAATTTCTTCCATAATACCAGGGACAGGTATTATCTACGCCCCAATACCAGGTGATATTCATACTATAATTATCATTATGAGCAACTGTAATAGTTGTAGTTGGATTTAATGAAAGACCAGTAGAATCATTTGCTGGGCTTTCATCACTAAGTAATGGTATATTTTTTGTTTTATTATTAGAACTGAGATTATCATCAGAAAACTGGTTAATTGTAGGATTATATGACCAATTAGCAAAACTCCAAGCCTGGAAATAATATGTTACACCTGGTTCAAGACCAGTTACCTCATATTGTTCGTTTGTATCATTATATACAATGGTTCCAGCTCCTCTTGCCCAAACACTAACACCACTTGCATTAATTTCGATATATGTAGTATTTGCACCTGTTCCTTTTGTCCAACTTAAAAATATAACTGATGAACTATTTGTAGATGTAGTAAAACTCCCGGTTCCAACTGGGTTTGGTTTACATAAAAATGTTAGTTCAGACCCATTTACAAATCCTTGACTGTTTTTAGCCCAAGCTTGGAAGAAATAAATTTGTCCAGGTGTTAAACTACCATTATTATCGCTAAAGTTGCTTCCACTAGATACGGTTCCTACTGAGAAATTTTCAGAATACGATCCAGAAGATGTACCCCATCTAAAACCACAGGTTGTATCAGCAGTCCCATTACTTTGTAAGAATCCACGCAAAGTTGCGTTTGTTTCTTCCACTCCTGTAGATGCATTTGTAACAACTGTTGGTAATGTTGCA
>Ga0272441_10008047_pt1 | contig 16864 bp, 24 predicted proteins | sample SSMProp6N_FD_193582 | JGI IMG/M metagenome (GOLD analysis project Ga0272441, IMG submission 193582) | Marine sediment archaeal communities from Little Sippewissett salt marsh, Falmouth, MA, United States - SSM-Prop-6N | ecosystem: Environmental > Aquatic > Marine > Wetlands > Sediment ...
GTACCTAAGACCTCCACACATCTTTCTGCAGAACGAAACGACCGTCCCGTGCTCTTCAACAGAAGTAAGGGAGATGCTGAATAACGGTAGCATGGACAAGAGAACTAGTTTGGCGCCACTTGTTAATTCAGATGTGCTCGACTATATAACGGATAAAGGGCTTTACGCATGAAAACACCAGAAGAGAGGATAAAGGAAGCGCTTAACTTTGCGTTTGAATATGCACAGATTGATGGGGCTCACCACAAGATGTGGACCATAGACCAGATGGTCAGGAAACTTTGCGGAAGCGACGAGGCTTACAAGAAATGGGTCAAGGAATACTCATATGATGAAGAGACTGAAGAAACGTACGAATGGGATAAGGGGATAGCGCCATGAAAACAACAGATAAACATGTATTCTTTTGGAACGGGATATACTCACAATGGTTCCAGGCTGATTTCGAAGTTGATGGTATTAAATTCAACTGTGCCGAGCAGTATATGATGTATAAGAAGGCATTGACTTTCAACGATGTTGAAATCGCAAAGAAAATAATGAATGAGCCGCAGCCAAACAACCAAAAGGCCCTTGGCAGAAAAGTTAGTAACTTTGACGTTGAGACCTGGGAAAGGGTTGCCAAGGACGTTGTATACAAAGGCAATTACGCCAAGTTTACTCAGAACACGCACCTGCTTAAAGAATTGATGTCAACCGGCGACAGGATTATTGTCGAGGCAAGCCCCGTCGACAAGATATGGGGCATTGGCATGCATGAAAATGACGAGGGCGTAGAGAACCAGGAAAACTGGAAAGGGAAGAACTGGCTTGGAGAAGTCCTGACCAAGCTCAGGGATGATCTTAAAAAGGAGGCTTAAATGCTTGAGAAAATAGTCAAACAAGTAATAAAGTTCGAGTTTGAAAAAACTCTTACGGAACTGATAAAAGAGGAAATCGGCTCATCCGTAAAAGAACTGTTCAGTGAAAAGTTCCAGGATACAATAAACAGCGAAATGAGCAAAATGCTGTCATCGTCAAGCATAAGGGAAATGATCCTGAAGCAAATAAAGAAAAAGGTTTTCAGCGAAATAAGCTCCGTCGTCGAGAACTTGGACATATCTGAAGAAGTCAGTTATGAGATAGATACTCATCTTAAACCGTTGATAAAAGAAACGGTTAATATGGATGAAGTTAAAAAATTCATAGTGGATGCCATTCAGAAAGACATAAACGACAGCATAGATGTTTTCATAGAGGAAGACGATATCCAGCAGCTCATTGGCGATAGCTTGACAACGTTCATCAGGGAACACCTGAAAAAGGTAGGCCAATGATATCTAGGGAACTTCTTGAGAAGGAGCTGGCGCTGATGCCAAAGCTCCCTGACGGCAATACAAGAGTGTCTGCCGGGTTTCTGAACAAACATGCAAGAGATGTCGTGTTCGTTTTCGGTGACAATGTTGTCGGTAAGGGTTTTGGCGGACAGGCTGCCGTGGCACGTAAAGTCAGCAATTCTTTCGGGTTCGTTACAAAGAAAAACCCTACGCATTCTCCCAGGGATTATTTCAAGCCAGACGAATATCAAAGTGTGTTTGACAGGGAGATAAGAAGGCTTAAGGCTGAGATTGAGGAAAATCCGGACAAATGGTACTTGGTTCCGACCCTGGGAAACGGCCTTGCCAACAAATACAACATTTGGGAGAAGATCATACGTGACAGGATCAAGCCTGAACTGGGCGTGTGCCCGAACGTATTGTTCCTTTATTAAAAAATGCATATAAAATCATTACAAATACATGTTCCAGCGGGTTGCCTCAACAAGTGTGAGTTCTGCGTGAGTGCACAGCACAACAATAGATACAAGACAGTAAGTTCAAAAGAAAGGTATGGCGATTGCATAAAGTTCGCAAAGGACAACGGCTGCAATTCAATGGTGATTTCTAGTTCGGGCGAACCTATGATGAACGAGAAATATATCTTGAACGTCCTTAAGATGAACCGCAATTCAAAAGATCCTTTTCAGTGGATAGAACTGCAGACTTCGGGCATGTTCCTAAACGACAATATTCTTAAAAAGTTCTACAAACTTGGGTTGAAAACCGTTAGCCTTAGCCTTTCGAGTATTTGGCACTCTGGAGAAAATTTTCTTTATAACGGCGCCCCGCCCAAAATATGCTACGTTGAGATCATTGATACGTGCAACATGATAATAAGACAAGGCCTTAACCTCCGGCTTAGCCTTAATATGACGGACAAGCAGTTAAGCGATGAAAGAACTCCTGCGGACTTGTTCGAACATGCAAGGATACTTCTCGCTAACTCAATAACGTTTAGAAAACTTTACGCTGATCCGCAAACGCCACAGGGGAAATGGATTAAAAGATATGGTCTTAAAAAGGTATACTTTCAGATGCTTAACCATTATATCACCGGTAAGGGAGAAGCCGGTGAATTGCTTCCTTCCGGAGACCGCAGGTATTTCGTTGACGGGATTTCAACCGTCATATACGATGATTGCATGGCCAAGCAGAACAACGACGACTTCCGTTACCTGATACTCAGGCCTAACTGCCGGCTCTATACCCGATGGGACGACGACGGTAGCATTTTGTTTTAGGAGGCATAAAATGTCACTAAGTCAAGAGGAAATTGATGACATGCTAGAGGGCGCTGACGATTCCAAGTTGGGCAGGCTCATAGATGAGGAAGATTTCCACAAAACACACAAAAAATTCAGAGGAGAAGAAAGGATGAACGAAAACATTCGTAGGGAACGGGGCGACCTTATACTTGCCCCCGGAGAATATGCGTATATTCTCGACGGCTCCAAGGGAAACATCAACGTTGCCACGGGACCGATGAAAACGAGCCTGTCCGAAACCGATAGGGCTGTCGTCTTTGACGACAAGACCCGTAAGTTCGTGGAGGCGACAGATAACGACAAAATAAAGCAGCTGAACGCACTTGCCCCGGAGGGGTGGTACATCGTATTGAAGAACCCGTCAAAGGCGAGCGAAAACGAACATCCGGGAGACGGAAAACTCAGCGACCTGCCTACGCTCAAGTATGGGCAGAAAATAAACATTCCAGGACCTGTGACTTTCGCACTGTGGCCACGTCAGGTTGCCAAGGTCATAGAGGGTCATCACCTGCGCTCCAACCAGTACTTGGTTGCCCGTGTCTACGATGAGGAGGCAGCAAAGGATAACTGGGGGAAAGCCGTCGTCAAACCACAGGTTGCTGGCGTGACAACCGACAATGTTATCAAGGAAGCGGCTCGCCTGGCGAATGTTGACGGGGAAGAGGTGAGCGTTACGGCTCCATTACCACAGAAAAGCCCCAAAAAACTCAAGCAGCAACCCAAGGATATGCCCGAACTGACGATGGGCAAACTCATCATCATAAAAGGGACGGAAGTGTCGTTCTATCTGCCTCCGACAGGAATAGAGATTGTTCCGGAAACGAACATCAAGGGGCAGAGGTTTGCAAGGGACGCTTACGCTACGGTTGACATGGACAGCGAGAACGCAAATACCAAATTCATACGGAACGCCGTGACCCTCGAAAGGCTCGAGTATTGCATTCTGCTTGATGAGGACGGCAACAAGAGGTACGTTGAGGGACCGAAAGTTGTCTTCCCGAAGCCGACGGAAACCTTCGTGAACAGGCAGGACAGCCAGGGAAAACTGACCAGGAAGTTCACGGCAATTGAGCTGAACGAGCTTAAGGGAATTTACGTCAAGGTCATAGCCGACTATGAGGAAGGCAACAAGAAGTACAAGGCCGGTGACGAACTCTTCATAACGGGCAGTGAGCAAAGGATATACTACCCACGCACCGAGCACGCAATAATAAAATATGACGGCAAGAAAGCGCATTATGCCATCGCCATACCAAAGGGCGAGGCAAGATATGTACTTGACCGCAACAGCGGCGAGATTTCACTCAAGAAGGGCCCCTGCATGTTCCTGCCTAACCCGATAAACGAGGTTGTGGTTCGCAGGATACTTTCGGAGAAGGAAGTCGAAACGATGTTTCCGGGCAACCATGAGGCCTTAATGTACAACTCAAGCCTCAAAGAGATAAATGAGGAAGAGAACAGGCCTGACAACTTCGTTTCGGACCGTATGCTGAGAACCAAATCTGCCATAACCAGGAACTTGACCTTATCAAATGACTCGTCTGATATGCTCTTTGGGGCTGCAATGCTGGATGCGGCTGAATTGAACGACGATTCGTTCGCTGCGGGTGACGAAGTTGAGAGAAAAAACAAGTTCACCCCACCACGCTCCATAACTCTTGACACCAAATACGACGGGGCTGTCAGCGTCAACGTATGGACAGGGTACGCCGTCAAAATAATCGACAAGACCGGAAGACAAAGAGTGGAAGTCGGTCCGAAAGCCATCCTTCTTGAGTATGACGAAAAGCTTGAGGTCATGGAACTTTCCACCGGCAAACCGAAAAGAACGGACAGGATGCTTAAGACAGCATACCTCCGGATCAACAACAACACGATATCTGACGTCATCACGGTCGAAACGAAGGATCTCTGCGAAGTTGACGTGAAGGTATCATACAAGGTCAATTTCGAGGGCGAGCCTGACAAATGGTTCGAGGTTGAGAACTACGTCAAGTACCTCACCGACCGCATGCGCTCCATCATCAGGAACAACGTCAAGAGGATCGGCATACAGACGTTCAACGACAACTATATAGAGGAGATAAGGAACATTGTCCTCGGTTCCAAGCCAGAGGCTGCTGAAGGCAAGGAGCGCAAGCAGAGATGCCGCAAGTTCACGGAGAACGGCATGGTCATCTATGATGTTGATGTGCTTGACATAAGCATGACCAACAGTGACATAGGCAATTCTATCCTTGAAACCCAACACAAGAACATCGAGAAGACGCTCCTGCTGAACCGCAAGAGGAAGGAACTTGAGATTTCCAAGGAAACCGAGAAGATCGACAGGGAAATCCTCGAGATAGAGGCGTCCATCGAGAAGAAGAGGATCGAGATCAAGGTAGAACTTGACTCAATCAACTGCGAAAACGAGATGGAAGGCATAAGGAGTGAAGCCATAAAAAACCAGGAGATCCTGGAGGCAAAACTCAATGACGCCAAGAAGCAGAAGGAGATCGCCCTAAACAACCTGTCAATTGAGGTTGCGAGGTCAAATGCGGAACTCGAAAACCTTCAGGGCAATCTTGATGCGCAGGTCAAGTCAACCAGCGAACAGATGAAGGTGCTGACGCCCGAGCTTGTCAAGGCGCTCAACGACTTCAGCGACAAAGATCTTGTTACCAAACTCTCCGAGAACCTGTCGATACTGCAGATACTCGGCAAGGGTAAGCAGGGGCTTTTTGAGATAATCGGAAGCTACTACAAGAACTCGCCGCTAGAAAAGGCGGTAACCTCGCTCAAGACAAAGAAATCGGGATAACCGTTAACGGACAGGGGACTCCGGCACAGTCCGGGGTTCCCTGACCGCAACAGGAAATTGCATGAACAAAACGGCTGAAGGACACTCCCTCAGGGATGATGTTTCCAATTACGACAAGAACGCTTACGAAAGGCCATCGGTGACGGTTGACAATTGCATTTGCACGATAATGGACGGCGAGTTGCGTGTGCTTCTCATAAAGAGGAAATTCCCGCCATTCAGGGATTGCTGGGCGATACCCGGCGGTTTTGTTGACGTGAAGGCCAAAGAGACCCTGCTGGAGACGGCTGAAAGGGAACTCGAGGAGGAAACGAGCTTGAAGAACGTCCATATCGAGCAGTTTCAAACATATGGAGATCCCGGAAGGGATCCACGCATGAGGATCATAACAGTTGCGTTCTTCGCACTTGTGCCGAGCGACAAGCTCGGAAAGGTTGAGGCCAGTGATGACGCAAAGGAATACGGTTGGTTTTCACTGGAAAAGCCCCCGAAACTCGGGTTCGATCATGACAGGATACTGCGTGATCTCGGCAAAAGGCTTAAGGAAAAGATAAGAAATTACCCCATAGCGTTCAGCTTCGTGCCGAAGAGGTTCACCTGGACGGAACTCAAGAGCGTATACGAGACTATTCTTGGCAAGAAAATAAGAGACTCCAACTTTAGGAGGGACATAATGAGAATTTTCAGCCTTGAGTACACCAAGCATTTCGGCAGGCTGAGCACTTCAGGAAGAAGGCCACGGCTTCTGAGTTACAAAGGCATTAAAAAGACATTTTAAAGGAGAAACAAACATGAGTCATTTTTGCGTACTGGTGGTCGGAGACGACATAGAAGAACAGATGAGACCCTTCAACGAACAGCCTGAGGGCGAGGACAGCAAGTTTCTTGAATTTGAGGACTGTACCGAAGAGGTTGTAAAAGAATACGAGGAAGGCGACAAGGACGAATGGTACCCCGACAACTCCAACGGAAGCGTCGGATGGTGCGTGGACAAGAAAGTCTACGATGAGATAATTGACAGGGGGTTCTGCGAGTTAGTCGACTACAAGTTGAATGACGTCTTCCAAGCCATGAACTTCAAGCCCGGCAAAAGGCTGAAGGTGTGCTACGAGTACCCGAGAGAAATGTGGGACACCGAGGAGAATTCCAGCAAGAACGCTGAAGACGGGCATCCCCGGTGGTCAGAGCACATTTACGTGGCATTGAACGACGTCGAATCAAAGGAAGACGGGAAAGGCAAGGTCTTCACATTATCGTGCAGTAAGATCGAGCCCCCCAAAAGGGTGAAGCTCAAGGACTTATACAAGAGCATTGATGATTTCAGCGAGAACTGGTTCGGGTATAGCAAGAAAGGCGACAGGTTTGGGCGCTACTGCAACCCAAACGCAAAATGGGACTGGTACGAGATAGGCGGAAGGTTCGCCGGGAGCCTGAGGCTAAAGCCCGGAATCCCGAAGGAAAGCCAGCCCAACTTCTCCTGGGGATGGGACGAAAAATCACGCACCAAAATGATGGAAAAGCCGCAGGTCGACTCTGCACGGATCAAGGACATTGACTGGGACTACATGAACCGTGACGACGGCAAGGCGGCAAGGTTCTGGGAACTGTATATCGAAGGTGACGAGCCGAAAAGCGAAAAGGACAATGAGATGATAAAGCATGTCTTCTACAAGAGGTCATTCTACCTTGACAGGTACAAGACCAAGGAGAACTACGTTAAGTGCGAGACCTCATTCAGCCCCTGGGCGATCCTTAAGGACGGAAAGTGGATGGAAAAGGGCTCTATGGGATGGTGGGGCATGTCCGGGGAGTCCAATGAAGAGGCGGTCAAATGGGAACTTGGCTTTTACGACGAATTCATCAAGGGACTCCCTGATGATACGCTCATCACTATGGTTGACTGCCACATTTAAGGAGGAAAAGCGATGTTCGACAGACAGTACGAATGGTTCAAAAGCACAAAAAACAGGATGAAACTGTTCCTGCCGGGAATGGTTGTGTGGGTTGTTTCCCTGGTGCTTCAGAACGTGGTCGGCAATGGCTATACCCTGGCGTTCGCATTGGTGATGACGCTTTATATGGTTTCGCTCGGCATCATATCCGTTTTCGCCAACGCAAGGGAACAGGAGGAATGGATCAAAAAAAACATGAATCCCTAAAGATAATGCTTGACTAATGACGTGACATACATTATATTATAATTATGAAAAGAATAAGATCAACCCCTGTTTTCAGGTAGATTAAAATAGATAAACCTCCCTAAGGGTACTCCTTGTCATTACCCTACAAAAATTTCAATACAAGGAGTACAAAATGAAACAAACAATTAGGGAATTTAAGGAAGAGTTAAAAACGCTCGCCGCCAAGATCCGAGGCGACAGGAAGGATTTCAGGAAAATCAATTCCAGGATAGACAGAAAATTCGGACATTGCGCCTTTTGGGAGCACAAGTACAATACGCCAATGTACAATGAGCTGTCCAAAAAGATGAACGAGAAGATGGCTGAGCTCCGTGATGTTAAGGAAGTTGTTTTTGGCGACAAGAACTACGACCATTTTACGCTCCAGAGGATGAGCCGGGAGTACAGGCACAGGCACATCGCCTACTGCGAACTCCGTGGACGAACAAGGGAGCAGATAGAGAGACCAAGGGAGGGGAACGAGCCCGATGAGAAACTTATTGAATCTATTAAAGAAAATCTTCGGAAGAAAGCCAATGAAGAGGCTATATGTGCTGGTTCGTAAGGACCTACACCCCATATATGCTTGCGTCCAGGGTGGTCATGCTGTCGCTGAATTTGCGATAAACCACCCTGGAGCATTCAAAGAATGGATGAACGGGTACCTCATTTACTTGAATGGAGGTGCCTACCGTTCTATGCTGGGGTGGCTAGATAAACTTACTCTCGAATATCCAGACCTATCTTGGAGTGCCTTTAAAGAGCCTGACTTGGATGGGCAGATTACGGCCATTGCAGTTTATTGCGACGGCCGTATTTTTGAAAGAGTGAGAACCTTATGATGTATGAAATCGGGCAAAGAACAGCCATTGAAATAAGAACAAGCCCGATGGCTTTTGGCTTTGATTATGCTTGTTCGAAAGCGATAGAAAATGCTTTGCGTGATTTTGGCATAGATGAAAACGGCCATTCAGATAAAGTAAAAGGGTATGAGCGTTCAGAACATAATATTCATGTGGAACTTAAAGGTTATAAAGCCGAAGGGTGTCATGTTGGTAGATGGACGCACATATACTCGTTTGAGGCATGGATTGGTTAAATTTATAACGGGGTGCGAGAATATCGCTACGTGTACACGTATGGCGAAAATCGTTTTGGTGGTGTAGACGTACAATAGCCGTCAAGGAAGCTTTGCGTAGTAGACCGGAGAATGCTGTGCTTGGTTGTGGGTTCGAGTCCCACCCCCGTTTCTTAATCCCCGTAGCTCAGTGGCAGAGCCGGGCTCTCTAACAGCCTGGTCGTGAGTTCGAATCTCACCGGGGGTAAATGACAGAAGAACTGAAGGCCAAATGTTTAAGCCAAGCGATAGGTGATAATGCGGAGATACATGTGTCCTCAGGTGGGCATTATAGGGTTTTGTACAGGGACATGTCCTTTTGCTGGTTTGGCGAGCCGTATCATAACTACCGCTGCTGGCGAAGGACAAAAGAAGACGCACCCAAGTACGGGGGCTACGACAAGTGCATCGGCAACTTCGGGACGGTGAATGAGGTTCTGGAATTTCTCTCTTTGGAGGACAACAGGCTCGTGAAATTCCCCTACATGTCGGCAATCGAGAAATACATACACAGGCTGAAGGATAAGGTGAAAAGTTTCAGGCTTTTTCAAAGATAATTGGCATGGGAAAAATCATTCTTGTCTTGTTTCTTTTCCTGGCTGTTTCCTCATGCTATCAGAACGAATGGTGTAAAGCCGGTACTTTGACGGTGCAGCTCAGGAGTGGCAAGATATTGACTTACCGTAACGCCAGGTGGAGGTTCAGGAAAATGGACGACGGGCATATGCTGCTGAAGATAAGAACGGGCAAACGCAACTATTCCATATGGATGTTCGACGTCGTTGAATTCGATATGAACAACTGAAAAAGACAAAAAAATAATTGACTTTTTAAAGTTAATATGTTATAATAGTGTAGAGGTTATGAAAATGAGAACCCGAATAAATTGGCAGAATAAACAACAAAAAGATAATGATGCTGGGAGCATGTCGGGGTAAGGTATAACCTTTTAAACGGAACTAACTAAGCCCCGGCGTTCTCATTGGAGGATGTCGGGGCTTTTTTGTTATATAGGAGGATTGCAGCAATGCGATGTTATAAACGCACCGTCCACGCATTTTGGGCGGTTGACAGATCGGCTTAGTGTACCGGGTTTTTACCCCGGTAAGAGGGGTTCGACTCCCCTACCGCTCTTTATCGGGCCCATAGCTCAGCCTGGTTAGAGCATCTCCCTTTTAAGGAGAATGTCGAAGGTTCGAATCCTTCTGGGCTCACATAAAAAACAAAGGAGAAAAAAATGGTTTTCAGAATTGCTCATGATACCGTATCAAGTATCATTGAATACGCAAAGAAAGGTGACCTTCGGAGGATAGAAATCCTCGTTGACGGATGGCGCCGATATTTCGGCAACAGTTTGGAAAAATAGTCTTATTCCGGAGTAGCTCAGTTGGCAGAGCAGCTGGCTGTTAACCAGTTTGTCGGGGGATCGTAACCCTCCTCCGGAGCATAGGTTTTGATATGGCAAAAGAATATTACATGAGGCAATGTAGATTGGAGAAACCCGAAGAAAGAGGTGTTCTCGTAACTACCTCTTGGATACCGGAAAAGTTTGCCAAAGTTGGATCTATTATAGATATAAAGGAACGAGGGAAATGGGTGAATGGCTGGAAAGTCATGACCTCAGGAACAAGGATGCCTGTGTCTGAAGCGTCTGAAAGGAGCAATGATTATAGGCATCAAAGGGAGGCGTCAGATATATGATGGAGTAGTGACGCAATGGTAGCGTACTTGATTGTCGATCAAGAGGTTGCGGGTTCAAATCCCGTCTACTCCGATAACTGAGTGGCGTAGAGAAAGGGTTACTTCAACACTTTTAATGTTACCATAGCACCCTTCTCGCTTGTTCCCTCGGTTTTTGCTCTTTGACAAAAAAAGGTGTACGGTTAAAGATAACTTAAGTACAATCATGGACAAGCCGGAGAGAAGTTTTGAAAGCATGAACAGGTTGCTCAACCTGCTGAAAGTGACGGTTCTCCTGAACTGGGCACTTTCGTGCTCCGTAACCGTATTCGGCATGTCTGGCAGCGTAGCCGCCAAAACGTCTCTTATGGTGGGTGTTGCGCTCACTGTGGCTGCCTACTTTCTTGCTGTCAGGATGAAAAACAGGAAGATAAGGTACTACAAGACAGCGCTTGAAAGGGTGAACAAATTCGCATACAAGGATCCCCTGACCGGGCTTCTTAACCGCCGTGGGACGATAGAGTCGCTTTCACGCATGCTCGCCAGGGCGCAAAGGCACGACGAATGCGTCATCGTCATGATGACCGACTTGAACAAGTTCAAGCTGATAAACGACAACCTTGGTCATGACGTGGGTGACGACCTTCTCAGGCAGATTGCCGGAAGGCTCATGAAGGCATTCAGAAAACAGGACACGATAGGGCGCCTTGGGGGTGACGAGTTCATGCTTGTTTTCGGGGGGAAAAACTGCTGTGAAAAGGCGAAACTGATTTCCGAAAAGGTTATGGGCTTGTTCTCTAAGCCGTTTGACGGAATCGGCGACTATGAGGTGTCCATAAGCATAGGAATAAGCATTTACCCCGAGGACGGCATAGACCAGGTCGTCCTAATGAAAAAGGCCGACATAGCGATGTACATAGCCAAGGAAACCGGAACAGGTTATCAGATATACTGTACCCCAGATAGGGGTATAGCCAAGCGGTAAGGCACGAGGTTTTGGTCCTCGCATGCCCAGGTTCGAATCCTGGTACCCCTGCATAAGCAATAAAGGAGATTAAATGAAATTTGACGGATGGTAATGTGACCAAAAGGAGCATTACCAATGGAAAAAACAGGAGCAGGCGGGAGATCCCGCAGGGGAATCGATGAAATGATACTCGAACCCATAAAGAAATATTCGGAGTTTTTCGTGAACGACCCCGAGACGTTCAGGTTTCGTGGGAAGTCGCACGATGCCGAAAAGATAAGATGTGCGGCGGCCAGGCATGTGTTCGGCAAGTACAAAACGCCGAAATTCCTGGAAAGAGCCTGGTGGAACGGAGGGACATTCGAGGAGAGGCTGATATACATATGCCTGGCGACGGGTCAGTCCCTCTATAAGGAGTTCTTCAAGCCGCTTTTCACCAAAAAGGAGACACACATCTTCATCAACTGCCGTCATGACGATTTGGACGCAAGGCAGGCAAAGTGCTATGCCATTGCCATGGCCGAATGCGACAACGAAAGAAACGCCCTGAGAATTGCACGCAGCAAACTTACCAGAAAGCCGCTGAACGCCGAAGGGAAGGAGATAGTGAAATTCCTGGCGAGGGAGCCTAACATTCCCAAAAGCAATGTGATAGACGACCTTTGCGACTACCTTGAGATGAGGTACCGTGAGGACGAGAACTTCAGGATAAACGGAAACGGCTACACGTTCTGGAGCCTCAAGAAGAGAATGGAACAGTGGCACAGGGATCTAAGGAGGCTCAGAAGGATAGGGAAGTCGGTCTGGGACGGCTACCCGATAGATGACGTGTGCTTTGACTTCAAGTTCGAAGGCAAGCAGGCGTCCTATTACTTCACTCAGATAAAGAGTTCCCAAAGGCTTCAGGTCGAGGGCAACAAAATGAGAAACTGCGTCCTCAGCTACAAGTGGATGTGCGAAAGTGGCCGTTGCTCCATATGGTCGGTGAAACTGAACCGCCTCGGCAAATGGTGGCATTCCCTGACCGTTGAGGTCGGGATAAGAGGAGACAAGTACTTCATCATGCAGGCAAGAGGTTTGGCCAACCGCCTTCCAAAGGGGAGGGAAACCACATATTTGAACAGGTTCAAGGAACATTTAGAAAGGTTTAACGTAAAAGATGAACTTAAAGATGAAAAAACTACTCAATGGTGAGACAATCATTTCCCGTGAGCCGGGAAACTCAATGACGCCAATACTCAAGTCGAGGCAGCCTGTTCAGCTCGAGCCGGCGACCTGGGAACAGGTTGAAAAGGGTGAAATCGTTTACTGTAAAGTAAAAGGGAACTATTACACTCACAAGGTGTATGGCAAAAACAAAAAGCGTGGCTGTCTTATCGGAAACAATCATGGTCACATGAACGGTTGGACCAAGAATGTTTATGGGAAAGTGATAAAAATATTACCACCTAAATAATAGGTTAAATAACCTAACATATAGGTGGGTTTTTGGGAGCAGTAGTGTTAGTGGTTAACACGGGAGTCTCCAAAACTCCAACCCAAGGTTCGAATCCTTGCTGCTTCGTATTTATGGCCACTCCATCATCGCATGGTTCTGCCAAGAGAGTTTTTACGCTTTTTAAATTTATAGGCATAGATGCCGAATCACGTTAAAAAAATTCCCCTATCACAAAGTTAATGGTATGAAACTAAACGACCTCATTATTGTACTTAACGAAGATTCGGGGAAAAAAGAGCTGAGAAAGGATATTGTCAATTTTTTCGTCAAAAACCCGTATCCAACTGATAAGAAAATCCATGCATTTGCCGAAAGCATAGGTGTTGACGAACATATGCTTGAAAAGGAAATATATGCAATTCTTTCGTCCATTCTTTCCGAAGGGATGTCATCAAAGAAGAAATATAAATACGATGAAAAGCAGCTTGCGATGGGCAAAAAGGTTGAAATGGAACACACCACTTGCGAATGTCTTGCCGAGAAGATAGCCAAAGACCATTTGGCGGAAATATCAGATTATTATACACGTCTTCATAAAATGGAAAAAGAAGCCGAAAAAGGCTGATTCTGTTCCGGCGTTTCAGCCGGCGTGAAAACATACATTAAACAAACAATACAAGGAGGTGCTGAATGAAAGCACTGTTAGTGATAAAGGAAATTGTCGAGAAAATAAAGGACATCGGAAAAGTTCTTCTTGGCGTCGTTCCTCCCGTTGCCGGAATAATGATCGGAAGCGATCTTCTTTTCGGAACCACTTTTGGCGTCCTTACAAGGCTCCAATCAATGTTGGCTGCCGTTGGGTTGTCAGGAAACATTCTGACTGTACTTATTGTCTCCGCTCTGGTGATTTGGTACTCGGAAAAGAAAAAAGCTTAATAATTTTTACTTTACCCTCCGTTAATACTATGTTACAATATTAACGGAGGGTAGAGCAATGTATCGCAAGTATGAGAAAACCTTTAGGTTGGTTACAGAGGGAATCAATGTAAAGGGCAAATTCTCCCTCGATAAAAAAGATCAAAAGAAACTCCTAACCGGAAAAATCACGATAGAAGAGAAGATGGATGGTGCCAATGTGGGCATAATCCGCAAGAAGGACGGCTTTACGCTCCAGAAAAGACGTGGTCTTGCCGAGGAGGGCGTCCATCCCCAGTTCTCGTTCTTCTGGAACTGGGCACGCAACAATCAAAACAAAATTGAGAAAATCCCCAAAAAATTCATTGTTTATGGCGAATTGATGTTTGCCAAGCACATGGTTCCGTATCACGAATTGCCGTCGTATTTTCTTGCGTATGACGTATGGACGGGCAAAGAATACCTCAATTACGAAGATAGGATGGAGATTGTCCAGAATTGCGGCTTTAAGAGCGTCCCGCTGCTCTTTCAGGGACATCTTGACCGGGAACTCGAATATTGGCTAAAGAACGCTCTGTACGCCCCTGGAGTCAAATCTGAGGGCATTGTGGTGAAGAACTACAAAAAACAGATGCGTGGCAAACTGGTCAGGCCTGAATTTCTCAAGAGGCTCGAGGAAGACGACCATTGGATGAAGGGACCTTTGGTGAAAAACAGCCTAATTGCCGGGGCAAATGTATATGACTAGCGAGAAGAGCCCTAGACAGTTAAAGTTCAAGTTAAACCAAGGAGTGCAAAATGTCAGAAAACAAGTATGAGCAGTTGAAGGTTGCGGTTCAGGATCTGCTTTGTGAGTTGAGGATAGGCGAGGTAAGCCTTAGGATAATGGCGAAAGGTTATTCGCCGAGTTATCCCGGAGGTCCCGGAATGGAAGTAGCTAAGGAGCCCGGCAACGTCGTTCAGATTTCCCAGGTCGTCGCACAAAAGCTCCTTGACGCCGGGATAGTGGATGAATAAGAAAAGAGACCCCAAGGATCTCCTTGTCAGGGTTACCAAGAAGGATCTGGACATAACCTGGTACTCGGGTTCCGGGGCGGGAGGGCAGCACCGAAACAAGCACCCTAACTGTTGCCGGATCCAGCATAAAGACAGTGGGACAATGGTCACGGCAGGGGAGCAAAGGAGCAGGGAGCAAAATCTTCGTTCCGCTTTCCGCCGGTTATGCGAACACAATACATTCAAAACCTGGCTGAAAATCGAGTCTTCAAGGGCGATGCAGGACAAGCAAGAGATTGAGCGAAAAATACGAGCCGAAGTTAACGAGGCCATGCGTGAAGAAAACCTCAAAATAGAATATTATACTCCATGAAAATAATATTCCTGGATATAGATGGCGTTCTTAACCATCAGTTGTTTTATGAAGAAAAATCCCAGAACCAAAGGTATAAAGAAATTGGGCATCCCTTATGCGACCTTGATCCCAAAGCCGTTGGATATCTGAATACCCTTATAGAAGATACGGGGGCTCAAGTCGTAATCTCCTCCACTTGGCGCAAGGGAAAAACAGTACAAGCGATGCAGGAATTGCTTGAAAAAGTAGGGTTTAAGGGGAAGGTTATAGGGTTAACTCCGGTATTGTATTGGTCGGGAGACTGCAAGACATATCACTCGGCGCCCCGGGGCTGTGAAATAGTAGAGTGGATGCATAGATTTTCTGAAAGCAAAAATGATTTCATAGAAAGATACGTGATACTCGATGATGATTCGGATATGCTATGGCACCAAAGAAACTCTTTTATACTGATTGACGGATATTGCGGTCTAACTCCAACTCAAGTTTACCGGGCAACAAGAATTCTTAACGAATAGAAGCATGAAAGACTTTACTCATCGTGAATTATGCATTGATCTCGCAATCAACAAAGGGACTCCGTATTATGAAACTCCCCTTGGCTCCAAATGGCTTGGGGTTGACAGGGCAAGACAAAGAAATTATGAAATAAGGAAAGAAACGAAGTGCTCCTACGATGAGGCAGAAAAACAGGTCAAGAAGGAAAGGGTGAACACGCAACAGGTTGATGTGATAAAATTCACGCCATCCTACACAAGGTTTTGCGTGGACATATTTGAGGTCAAGAGGGACAGGTCGGACTTCCTCAAGGATATCAGGGAAGGTAAGTGGGAAGGTTATCTGCCTCATTGCCACAGGTTTTACTTTGCCTGCCTTACGGGCGTGTGCAAGAAGGACGAGATGCCTGAGGGCGTCGGACTTTACGTCCGTGGAAAGAAGGGATGGACTTGCGTGAAGCAGGCGACTTCCAGGGATGTGGAGATACCGAGGGAAACACTGATGGCCTGCCTCTTCAAGCAAGACAGGCTTCAACAGAACGAATTCAAGAAGTCGTATATGGCGAATTACAGATCCATATACCAGTATTCCCACTTCTTTGGCAAGGAACTGAGAAGGATTATATCCTTTTTCCTGAAGTCGGGAAATAGGTTCAAGCGGCCAAGGAACGTTTTCTCTAAAAGAAGATGAAGAGACTGCTAAGGAAAATGCTTGGATATTGCGGAAACTGCCGCAGATACTTCGTGTACCCGAAAAGGCGAAGGATGAGTACGGCGTATGTGGACAAGGAAAGCAACTACTGCGAGGTCTGCCTAGACTGTTATGAGGATATTGAGGAATATTGGAAGGAAAGATGGGAGGAGTATTGGTCGGGTCGCTTGTAAGGAGGAGAAAAATGAACAAAAAAGAATGCATAAGCATACTCAGAAGGCACAACGAGTGGCGGCGTGGTGGTGAAGACGACATGCTTGAGCCACGGATAATAGGCGAAGCGATTGACTTTGCCATAAGTGAACTTATAGCCAGCAGCATGACTAGTGCTGTTAAATCCTGCGAGACATGCCTTAAGAACGAAGATTGCCCACATGTCCGTTCAATGTGCATCGAAAACGGGTACAACTGCTGGTGTCCGGTATGAGAAAGAAGACGCTTATCGGTTATGCCTTTGTCTGCCCGGAATGCAAAGAGACAATGAGTGGAACCGACCTAACCGTAAAGAAGGGGAAACTCGAGTACTGTAAACTGTGCGGTTCGCACTGTTTGGCTGTCGGGATATACGATGAGGACATAGA
>Ga0272441_10008048_pt1 | contig 16863 bp, 14 predicted proteins | sample SSMProp6N_FD_193582 | JGI IMG/M metagenome (GOLD analysis project Ga0272441, IMG submission 193582) | Marine sediment archaeal communities from Little Sippewissett salt marsh, Falmouth, MA, United States - SSM-Prop-6N | ecosystem: Environmental > Aquatic > Marine > Wetlands > Sediment ...
TCCGTCCGAATCAAGATGCACACCCCAGGCTTCTGAAGGCAGGTTTGGCATCCAGAGAAAAAGTTGTCGAACAGATGGCAATCCTATGTCATAAGCTCACTCCACCCGATAAAATGGATGCCCATTTAGTCGAGGAGTATCATTCAGGTATAATTAAACACTTGGAAAATACTGTGGTCAAATTTGGCAGATCGCAAAGATATATGGCGTTTCTGTTCCCAGAAGAGTCGAATAGATTAAACTCAAATCTAAACCAAATGGCTCACATTCTCGCCGAACTTGGCGATATAATCTCCAAAAGAAAAAAAGATCTTGAGATATTCATACAATCTCGTGATTTAGCCACTCAACTTATCGAAGATCAACGTGAAATAAATTTGCTTCGAAAAGACATATCCGAAGATGAGAATCGTTTGAGCGAAATAAAAAACGATGAAAATAAGCTAAAAAAGGAACTAGATGACTGGAATCATAGTGCAGAAGGGCAGAAGAAAGAGATGCTTAAAGAGTATTTGGAACTTAGACGTCGCGAGCTTTATCAGGTAGAAAGTGGAATGGCAGCCTTAATATCCCCGTTGAATAAAGCACTCTCCAGAATGGTTAAACAGGATTCCAGCGACAGGCTCAACCTAAAAAATCGTGAAATTTTCGATCTGTTGTCGGAATCGCCAGCTAAAGCCCCAGAAACCGATATTTCAGAATCCCTTCTCGAGCTTAGATCCAACGTCGACCAATTGGGCCTAAAGGACAAAATAAGAGAGAAAACATTGGAACACATAGATCACTTAATCCAGGATAAACCCCTGGAAGCCTTTAAGGCTCGCCACTCAGAGATTAAAAAAGAGATTGTTCATCTTGAACATAAACTATCAGAGAGCCTCCAAGATGCAAGAGAATTTGAAGAGAGGCTCCATCGGACTGGCGAAGAGGCACAACAGTTACAAACCCGCCTTCATGGGTTCAGAAAAAGCCTTCAAGTATCTGAAAAACGTATGTCTGTAAATGAGGTCAAACTTAACAAAAAAATAGATGAAATTGCTGGTAGGCCAATGACAATAGACTTGACGTGTTGAAAGCACATTTATGTGGCCATTTTTGTACAACCGGTAATGCCGATATTCTTTTGTCAAATTTGGGCCAAATGGGATCACCTGAGAATAGCACTCTAAATATAGTCGATAACCAATTATATGAAACTAATTGGTTATCGACAGAATAGTGTTTAACGATACGAAGAGGTCAAATCACAAACTCACGAGAGTTTGAGATTAATCCAAAAGGTATCGTTAAACACTATAATCTACGAAACGTATTCATATCATTAACATATTTTAATTAACTAGGATGTGAATATGAATAATTACGAGATTGTGATCAGGAGATCTGCTAGACGTAAGAAAACCATCCAAGCTAAAATGAAAGGTAACGTCATGATGGTAATGGCTCCCGCCACCATCTCAAATCAAGAGCTAGATGAATATATTTTCAGGCTACGGGCCAAGATGGCCAAAAAGAAAAACGAAAACAAAATATCACGAAGTGATTCACATTTGAATGACAGAGCCCGTTATCTTAACCAAAAATACTTCAATGGGGCTTTGAGCTGGAATGATATAAGTTACTCTCAAAGACAAACCAAGAGATACGGCAGCTGCACCTCAAGCCATAAGACGATCCGGATCAGTAGTAAAACGAAAGAGTTGCCTCAGTGGGTAGAAGATTACGTGATCGTTCATGAAATGGCGCATCTGTTGGAGCCCCACCACGGTAAAAACTTTTGGAAATTGGTCCGCAATTATCCCCTGGCCGAGAGAGCCATAGGTTTTCTCATGGCCCTGGATACAATGAAAGGGCGCAAATAGACGACTAAACCACGTTATCACCCACTCATTGTAAACATCAACGCCACTTAAGTGAACTTTACTTTTTTGCCAGCCTTATCTTCACAGATTCGGCGTGGGCCGTCAATCCTTCGGCCTCTGCCAAAGCGGTTATGGTCGTTTCCAACTCCTCTAGCCCCTCTTTGGTAATTTGTTGTATGGTGATCTTCTTAACGAAATGATCCGTGTTCAAACCGGAGAAGGTACTGGCATAACCCGATGTCGGAAGAACGTGATTTGTGCCACTGGCGTAATCTCCTGCTGCCACCGGGGTGCAGTTGCCCAAAAACACGCTACCTGCATTTCTTATTTCGCCCAGTATGGTCATAGAATCTCTGGCCACAATCTCTAAATGTTCAGGAGCAAAGGCGTTTGAGAAACTGATGGCATCCTCCATATCGGTTGCAACTAGTATAGCACCATTCTCCAGGCTCTTCTTCACGATGTCCTTCCTATCGGCTTCATCAGCCTGCTTTTCAACTTCTTTCTTGACAGCTATGGCCAGATCTTCATCTGTGGTCACCATAACGGCTATTGAGTTTGGATCGTGTTCTGCTTGAGCAATCATATCTGCCGCCAGAACTTCGGGATCCGCAGTATAGTCCGAAATTATTAACACTTCACTGGGGCCTGCTGGCATATCAATCTCCACTGCAGACCCTCTCAAAATTACCTTGGCCGCAGTCACGTAGACGTTGCCAGGCCCCACAATCTTCTCCACACGAGGAACGCTTTCAGTACCTAATGCCATTGCTGCTATGGATTGAACTCCTCCGACCTTGTATATCTCATCCGCCCCAGCCATGTCTGCTGCCACCAAAGTTAAGGGATTTATGTATCCATTTTTCTGAGGGGGTGTACATACCACCACTTTAGCTACGCCTGCTACCTTTGCTGGAATGACGGTCATTAGAGCGGAACTGGGGTAGGCTGCGCGCCCACCAGGAACATAAGCGCCAACTGATCTCAGAGGTACGATCTTCTGACCTGCCATAACACCAGGCGACACTTCGGTCATCCATAGGTCTCGATCCATCTGCTCCTGGTGAAAGGCCACAATGTTCATGGCAGCCGTTTCCAAATGATCTTTAAGGTCTTGTGGAACATTTTCATAAGCGGCTTCAATTTCTTGAGAGGAAACTCTGAACTTGCCCACTCTTGCCTCATCAAATTTGTCGGTGTATTTGGTCAAAGCCAGGTCCCCGTCTGACTTCACATCGCTTATGATCTCCATCACCTGAGGCACAACATCCGGAAAATCTGATTTTCTGAATAAAAGTGCTGCCGTTTCTTCATCGGTCAGCTCAATTAATTTTTTAAATATCAATCTTAACAACTCCTTTGGGTATTACACGTCCACAACGGAAAATAAAGTTTTGCGCTCTTTGTTTTAAATTCGGTACCTAGAAACTTTTTGGATGGCGAAGAAATAATAGTTTGCTCGTGGGGGGTTACTCCGCGCCAAATTTATCCTCTACCTCGTTGAGACGTATAAAGAGAGGTCAATCTATCCAACGAATCGGCATCATCAAGAGATTTGTCATCTCTAACCCTCACCAACCTAGGGAACCTTAGAGCGTAACCCGAAGAATAATTGGGACTTTTTTGGATCTCTTCGTAGGCCACTTCAAAGATCACTTCAGGACGGATGTTCACCATCATTCCTTCCCCCGCCTCGGTCACCATCAAATCGGCAAACAGGTTGGTAAGCTCCGCCAACATATCATCGGTAATGCCTGTTGCAACCCAACCTACATCCAACATATTCCCAGTTTCCAATTCTCGACAGGCCAGCCTGTAAGACCCCAAAAGCTTTGCTCTTCTGCCTTCCCCCCATCTGGCACCGATAACCACCAGATCCAAGGTCTCCATTACGGGCTTTATTTTCAACCAGTTCTTCCCTCGTTTACCCGGCAAATAGGTCGAATTGGGATTTTTGAGCATGACGCCCTCATGACCCGCATCCAAAGCATCTTGATAAATCTGATCTACCACATTCTGATCATTGGTAATTACCTGTGTGGCGATTATCTCTGGATCGGCGATCTCTTCCAAAAATGCTCTTCTTTTGGCCAGGGGTTCATCGATAAAGTTCTGTCCGTTTAAGTAGATTAAATCGAAAAGAAAAATCTTCAAAGGGATCTTAGCAGCTAACCTTTCTACCTTATATTTTCGTCTGAAACGCCTCAAAATCTCCTGAAAGGCCCTTGGTCTCCCATCCTCACCAATGGCCACCACTTCACCATCCAAAATGGCACTCTCTGCCTGAATATTTTCTTTGATGGTATCCACAATTTCTGGCAGTGATCGAGTCACATTTTCCAAGCGACGAGAGTATATTTGCACGTCATCTCCAGTTTTGTGAATTTGCACACGAGATCCATCAAACTTCCACTCAACTGCAGTGCTACCCATGTCTCCTAGCGATGAGGATACGTCGCCACCGATCTGGGCCAGCATCATCTTTATCGGTCTGTTTAGAACGATGGTAATATCAGACAGAGTATCTGCCTTGGCTTTTTTGGAGACCAGCCCTAAATCGTTGGATAGATTGTATCCACGTTCCACCAAATCCACAGGCTGATGAAAGGCTTTGGCGATGGCGTCGCGAACGATTCCCTCGCCCACCCCGATTCTCATGTCCATCAAGACCAACCGGGAAATGTACAGAGCTTCCAGAGGCGTAGACTCGCTGAACAGAAATTGGAGGTTTTTCATCTTAACGTTCTGGCTGTTTTTTCCTGAAGACTGAGCCAAATTTCGGAATCTTAAATAAACGTCGTAGACGGAAAGCTGATCGCTGCCCAAAAAAGTAGCAAAAGTAGGCTGTTTTCTCTTTTCCACCACTTCCGCTGCCACCAACCCAATGTCACCCGTCCTCCTCAACAATTCGACGATCTCTGAGGGCGAACATCCCGTGGCTTTAGATAAAGCCTCATAAAGAGTGCTGGGCCCTACACCCAGTAGCATTTCAGAACTGGCAGGAAAGACGGACCCCATTACAAAAGAAGGTACTATGGCCAGCTCATCTTCAGCCAGCTCTGCCAAAAAAAATGCCAAAAGGTCGGTCTTATCTAATGACCCACTTGTACTTTCGATCTGTTGGCAGATTTGAGCGAACTGGAGAAAGCTGGTCATGATCAATCGTTTATGGATTTTGAAGTGTAGATGCTAATGATATCACTCAAAACTGCGCTAGCCGTCTCAATAGATCCTGCACCAAGCCCCGTCACTGTCACCGTCCCAGAGAGGTCTGTTTCGATGGAAGCCACGTTTAAGGTCCCCCCTACAGCCAGAGGGCTCCTTCTGGGAACGAGCATGGGTTTGACGGTGAGAGCGGGAACGTCACCTATCAGCTTGATCAGATATCCACTATCTTTGGCCAGATTCAATGCCTCTGTGGTGATTTCCGAAATTCCAGTTACGTCCACGTCTTTGTACTTCACACCCATGTCAAATATGGAATTTGCCAGTATGACTACCTTGGCAGCGGTATCTATGCCTTCTACATCGTAAGTGGGATCAGACTCCGCGATTCCCAGATCTTGAGCTTCCGTAAGGGCGTAACTATAGGGATAACTTTCTTCCATCATTCTGGTCAGAATGTAATTACAAGTACCGTTGAAGATACCCCTCAGCCCCAATATTTCATTTCCCGCCAGATTATGTTTGACCAAGTTGATCAACGGCATGGTCCCACCAGCAGTGGCTTCGTACTTGAGCATGACCCCGTTATCTTCGGCAAGTTCTTTTAGCCGATTATAAGCCACTACCAAAGGCCCTTTGTTAGAGGTCACCACATGTTTCCCTTGTGAAAGGGCAGTTTCAATGTGATTTAGACCTGGCTGACCATGATCGATGTTTGTGGGAGTTACCTCCACCAAAAGGTCTGATTCGATTTCCTGGATGGCCTCTTGACCTTTCATATCCGAATTGGCCACACCATCAGCCTTCAAAATTCTCGCTTTCTGCACCTGTTCGATATCCACACCATTCTCATCGTAGATGGTACCTGTATGATCGGTGACAGAAATGATTTTGAGGTCCAACCCTTTTTCTCTTAATAAACCCTGTCTTTTTCGGATTACTTCCAAAACGCCGTGCCCAACTATTCCAAACCCCACCAGGGCAATCTTGACCTCTTTCATACGACCACCCTCATATGTTCTCAGCCTCGATCGGTTCTATAACCAGCAAATTCTTCTTAGCGCCCACCTTTCTTAGTATGGAAAGCGCTTTGTTCATCTCCTCTTTGCCCGTGGCCCGGATCTTGATATAAGCGGATGATGGCTCGTCAATTCCCGGCATCTTGAGACAGAGATCTACAACCTCGGCAAATCCCGTGGAGTCTATTTGGTTGATTGTATCCCCAAAATCGCTATGCACCACGTGGCCAACTAAAAGGACGGACCTGTCCTCAACGAAACGATCCTCACCAGCTTGCACCACCACGATGCCGTAATCTTGGAGATCTTTCTCGACCAACTCTATCTTGGATCGTTCGATCTCGAAGACGAGCTGGACGGGGACCGTACCCCGCGGCGTTTTGCGATCTCGGTGATGGACTACGCTAATGATATTTCCCTTATGTTTTTTGAAGGGGTCCAAGGCCTGTATCAACTGCCCTGGCACGTCTTGTAGCTCCAAGCTCATCGAAAGTCGCATATCATGAATTCCTCGCCTACGTTTCTGACATCAACCATCTGCTTATGGAACATAAACCTTGTGCAGAAAAGAACTTTATGTATATTTAGAAAACTAATAACGATGAGGGATGAATACGTGGATACTTTATTGGGCGAATTCCTGCAAAACCAATTAAAGTCAGCAGGCTCTTGTGGTGCTGTTTTGGGCTTAAGTGGTGGCTTGGATTCAACAGTGGTGGCCTTTTTGGCCACGCGCTCCCTTGGCGCAGATAACGTACTAGCGCTGCTTCTTCCAGAAGGGGGCGTAACTCCAGAGGAAGACCTAAAAGATGCCAGAATGGTTGCGCGCCAATTGAAAATTGAACACAAAGAAATCGACATATCTAATATTTTAGAGGGCTATTCCCGGGCGCTTCCCTTGAAAGAGGCGCCTAGGGTGATAAATGGCAATCTAAAGGCGCGCATTCGAATGACCATTATTTACTGGCACGCCAATCTTCTAAATCGGCTGGTCCTGGGAACTGGAAACAAAACCGAAATAATGCTTGGCTACTGCACGAAACACGGTGATGCTGCAGCGGACGTTTTACCTTTGGCCGGACTTTATAAGGATCAAGTGAGGCAACTTGGCGGAAAATTGGGCGTTCCCCAACGAATTTTGGATAAGGCACCCACTGCAGGCTTATGGCCAGGGCAGACCGACGAAGATGAATTGGGAATAACTTATCGTGAGGCAAATGAAATTTTACGAGATATTGAGCGGGGCCTAGATGAGGTGAAGCTAAAAGACAAATATGACGAAATTCGAGTGGAATTAGTTCTAAATAGGGTGAAAAAAAGCAAGCACAAGAGGGAGCTTCCACCCATGCCAACGATGTGATTATGAACCAACAGCAGTTCCAACTTTGAACGACTTGGAAGGGAGATCTCCAATTGTTCTTCCTTCTCATCAACTGCATAACTTTTTCTGTTGCCCTGCAAATTAACATATATGGATTCGCTTCAGAACTTTAATGAGGTTTTGCCATCGGGCCCGACGCCTGTTACGGAAATCGACATAAAGTCCCTGGCCGAGATCTACGATGAGATGGAAGTCTACCTTTCCGTTTACCTCCCCGTCACCCCCGAGCACGAACATAGTAACCAGCGGTTCATCAACTCTAGGATTCAAACCATTGAAACGGCCCTGCAAGGTGAATTGAGGACACAATTCCAAGAGACTGTTTCTATGGTAAAAAATTACCTCTTCGAGAAACCCATATCAAAAGAAAGAGGCAAGATCATATTTGCCTCTGCTGCCAATTCCTTATTGCACGTATACAAAATAGGTTTGGATATAGAACCGCTAATGGTTTTGGACACGTCTCCCTTCCTCTTGCCTTTGGCCAAATTAAGGGATGATTACCAAGACTATGGAATGGTGTTGATAGATTCTCAAGAGGCTAGAATTTTCTGCATTAGATCTGATTCGATGATGGAGATGGATCGATTATCTACAAACTTAATGAACAAACATAAGAAGGGCGGATGGAGCCAGATGCGCTTCAACCGATTGAGAAAAGGAGCGATTAAATCGTTTTTGCATGATGTAGGCAAAGATCTCCAAAAGGTTTGCCAACAATTTCCCAACAGAGGGCTGGTGATTGGCGGACCGGGCGAGGCCAAGAATCAACTGGTAGAAATCCTCCCTTCAAAAATGAAAGAGAACGTTCTGGGGTTAATAGACGTATCTATGGATTCTCCCTTAAACGATCTAATGCGGCGAGGCGATGAAATCGCCCTGGAAGATGAACGAATAAAGTCCATTGCAAGTGCAGAAAAACTGAAAGCTGCCGTTCTTAAGGGTGGTTTGGCGGTATATGGCTTAGATGCCGTTAGAGATGCCCTAGACAACGGAAGGGTGAACGTTTTAATAGTTCAGAAAGACCACTCCATTCCGGGTTGGATCTGTGAAAGGTGCCAAAACCTACAAATGGATACTTCAGACCAAAATAATTGTTCTAGATGCGGTGGCCCCAACTCTCGAGTTGACTTGGTAGAGGAGTTCTACGAATTGGCTCAGAGGACTAGAGCAGAGGTGGAATTCGTAGATGACGATTTTCTTAAATCAGTGGGTGGCGTTGGGGCACTTCTAAGATACTAAACCGTAATTCATAGGGGCGTAGTCGACGCCTCTATCACAAGTCTATATCATCCCTTATCGTTTGACCGACAAGTTGATCTTTATCTCAAGAACAAACGTCAATCGATGTCTTGTGACCTTGCAGTAGTGTTTGACGTTGCAGGCACCCTTATGGAAATGTTCAGGGTGGCCAAAGACCTCGGGCGAGATACCATAATTAAAGGGGTTGTAACCACTGATTTGGTCATGGAGAAGGATGGCAGGGCTTTAGTTGTACCTCAAATCGATCCTTCTGAAATCATGAACGCGTCACCTTATACACCTTTAAATTCCTTTTTCAAAGGCAAAGAGAGATATGTTAAAATAAGCTGCTCCAGCACACCCATTTCTGAAGTCGAAGCTTGTTCCATCCTGATTAATTCAGAGGACGAAGTGTCAAACCTTCAGGAGACCCTATCAACCGTATTTGACCATTGTCCCCAGTTCTACTATACGGCAGGGGTGATCGTTGACGTAGAGCTTAAAAAAGTAGTCTATTCGATAAGCACAGGTGGCAGGCCCTTTTCAGACTTGCCGGACGTATTGAATTACTTGAAAGATGCAGGTGCTGAAATCTACGTGGCATCTGGCGATAGCAAACGCAGCCTTTCAGTTATTTCCTCCTATATGGGCATAAATCAAGATCACATATATCCAGTTTCTACGCCTCGCCGAAAAGAAGAGATCGTTCTAAAACTTAAAAACCGTTGCAATCAAGTGGTAATGGTGGGCGATGGTTTAAACGATATTTATGCTCTTCGAGCCGCAGACCTAGGAGTTTTGACCATTCAGCAAGATTCCAGACCTTCAAATGATTTGATTAAAGCTGCAGATGTTGTCATAAACAATATAGTTGAACTTCCCAACTTATTGAATGGGATATGAAACTAAATATTCGTTTATGAAGCATAACTTTTGAATACATTTACAAGAAAAGTATTTATAGTTTGGATTTGTGGGATTATGACAGTAGTCTTTTAGGCCTATTTGCAAAATTCAAGTAGATCGAAAAGAGTTATTACAACAGAATAAAAATATATTGTTTGTAGGAGTACCGAGTGATGTTTGAAGAGCTTTTAGAAGTATATAAAAAGAATGCAGCACAAAGTGAAAAGGATTTAAAAGAAGCACAATCCATGGCAGGGTTGGTGCTTGCTGTCGAAAAAATGTCCAAAATATTTACATCAAGACAACAAGACGTTGAACTTTTAGGTAGACTGATCGATCAAGTCGATCACCTCTCCAAAGAAGTAGCTGATTTAAAAAGCCAGATAAAGACACGACAACCACGTTTAACCGTTGAACAACCACAGAAAATCGGAAGTGGAAGTGCCCTGGACAACCACACAACGACTCTAATTGATTTAATGGAGGAAAGACCTGGCCAGTACACTACAGGTGAGCTGGTAGACATGCTGGGTCTGAACAAAACCACAGTTATAAGCGTTATGAAACGTGCCGCTGAAATGGAGCCCAGACACGTTAAGCTCACACAAGGCAAGAGGCGAAAGCTTTACCTTTCGTACGTTCCGGAAAATGGTGGCAATAAAGAATCGGTCAGCACAAGCGTCGAATCGGATGACGACGACAGAATGAAACGAGAACTAATGGCCATGACTTAATCCGTTCAACTGTTTGTTAACACAGACAATTGAATAACGTTCAAAGTATGATCTGCATATATTTAACGTTGCAATCGGGGTCGAGAGCCGTGATCTAAATCTGTTTGAATTATTTGTAATGATAGCTATGCAAACGGATATAAATCATAAACACCAACAAGCCAAATAATATACAGAAGTTATCGTTTCTTTTTCCTGTATATCTCTCGCCTGGTTTCTTGGTGCAAAGTAGCCATCACATCCCCCAAAAATCCCATCAAAAATAACTGGAATCCAACGATTATCAGTATGGCTGTAAGGATAGTCAGTGGTATGTGTTCAATCCGACCGTTCAACCAATCTTTAACCACGTAAAGACCGGTTATAAATCCCGCCATTCCGAAGAGCATGCCCATTACCCCAAAGTAAAAAAGAGGATTTTGAGTCTTGGCCATTTTATAGATGGCAATCATAATCTTGGCTCCATCTTTGAAGGGATTGAGCTTGGTTTTAGTACCAATTGCCCTCTGCCGGTAAGTTATGGGCGTTTCCCAGATTAGCAAACCTTTTTTAACGCTATCTATAGACATTTCCGTCTCAATTTCAAAACCAGTCATTGTAAGATCAAGCCGCTTTATACCCTCTCGTGAAAAAGCCCTGTACCCTGAAAGTATGTCGTAGAGGGGAACTCTATAGACAAGCCTAAAGAAGAAATTGATCAACCTGTTGCCAGCCCTGTTTAATCTGGTTAAGCCCCCTTCTTGAAGGTTGCCGAACCTATTGCCAATTACGTGATCCCATCGCCCATCCATGACGGGATCCAAAATGGAGTGAACCTCAGAAGGAAGATAGGTTCCATCTCCATCTATCATTAAGATGTAATCGGACTCAATCAACCTGAAGGCTTCTTTGAGAGCCTGACCTTTACCCTTACCACTTTGAAGTATAACCCTGGCCCCAGCTTTTCTGGCGTAATTCACCGTGTTGTCGGTGCTATTGCCATCCACAACCAATATGTTTTCAAACCCCATCCCCTTGAATTCATCGATAACCTCGGCGATGGCATCTTCTTCGTTTAGGGTAGGAATCAGAATACAAACGTCATCCAAGCTCAATTGGCATCAACTCTAATTTAGCTGTAAACACATATATTAGTAGCCCTTATTATATGGGGGTTAAGGTAAGTGATAAATGATAGGAATCACCTATTCAGAGGCAAAGTACGGGCTCTAAATTTTACGGTTTCTATCTAATGGCATCTTTTATTAGACCCTCAAACTTTTCGGCCAGAGATGTTATATCGTTTTCAGCAGATTCTATGTAAAGTCTGATCAGAGGCTCGGTGTTTGAAGGTCTAATCAAAACGCTATACGTTTCAGTGGTCACTTTGAGACCGTCTGTGGTATCAGGCTCCATAGGATAAAGAGCGTCTTTTAGCAGCATCATAACCGCAACGGGATCACCGTCGATTCTTATGCTCTGCTGTATGTAGGGATAGTCTGGAATCTGATCTGCCATTTCAGAGAGCTTCTGACCTTCTGATATGGCCTCCCCGAGGGCCAAGCTCATGGCGAAAGGATCGTCTGAATACTGGAACTCTGACAGGAAGAAATGAGCGCTTCTCTCTACACCCAAAACGGCCCCCTCGTTCTTTACCCTATTGGCCACGTAGACGTCGCCTACACGTTCTCGAATCACTTTTATGCCCATTGGTTCCAACTGGTTTTCCACGATCATGGAACAATCAAATCCTGCCACTACTGTATCACCAGGACCATATCTTTGCTTGGCCAAAATTATGGCCACCTTTTCAGGAGACACGATTCGTCCCCGCTCATCTATCACCAGACCTCTATCTGCGTCGGGATCAAAACCAACGCCATAATCGGCCCCCGAGTTCACAACCAATTCAGCCGCTTGACCAAGAGATTCGTTCGTAGGTGAGGGACCTCTACCTGGAAAAAGTCCATCATACGCTCCATTAACAACCACACAATTGAAATTCAAGTTATGATAGAGGGTCTCCATGCCACATGCAGATCCGTTTCCCATGTCCAAAACAATCTTTAAAGAGCGTTTCAAGTCCAGCTTTTCGGCCACGTAATTGCCGTAGTTTTCAATGATTTCTGTAGGATTGCAATCTATCTTATGTCCATTTCCCTCTATGAAATTGCCTTCCTCATAAATGTCCATCATTCCGGTTTCATGATAGAGCATACCATAACCCTCAGACGTCCGGAACCTAATGCCATTATATTCAGAAGGGTTATGAGATGCCGATATGTAAGCTGCAGCATCATTTCCCGATCTCCAGGTTCGGTAGCTCAGCAAGGATATAGGAACTATCCCATAGCTTTCCGCGGTGCAACCAGTAGTAATTAGACCTTCTAAAAAGGCCTGTTCCAAGGAAGGGCCGCTTAAGCGGGTGTCTCTGCCCAAGGTGATTCTTCCGCCCTTGAGGTAAGACCCAAAGGCAGCGCCCACCCTCCAGGCGATATCTTCGGTGAGTTCTTTTTCGTAGACGCCTCGCACGTCATAAGCTCTGAAGACTGTCACGCTTTAATCGAAGTTACCTAATTTAAAATAGTTTTCGAAAGCGATTTTGCCCCAGGCCTTATTCCGCCCAGTTGAAACAAAGCAAATTCATAGTCGAGAACCAATTAGATGATACTAATTGGTTTTCGTCAGAATAGTGCTTAACGACACGAATAGGCCAAATCTCTAACTCTTGCGAGTTCGAGATTAATCCGAAAAGTATCGTTAAACACTATAGATGAAACAGACCATAACGCGGCCATAAACATTCTCAGACAGGGGCTACTGTCTGTGGCAAAAGCCTAGATGCCTCCGACTTCAGTTGGAGGAGTAGTCACTTTAGATCGCCTATCGCATAATTTGGTCTCACATCCGTTATTTTGGCTCTGACGATTTCGCCCTTTTTAGCACCAGGTACGAATACCTTGAATCCTTCAACAAAGGCCAATCCATCGCCCGATTTCCCCGTTTCCACAATATCCAAGTCGATTTCGTCTCCCACCTTCACAGGTGCTTTCAGCAGCCCCAAACCCACCACATACATCTCAGCGCTCTCCTTTCGAGAGGCAGCGGGAGAATGAGAACGAGCAACTCTGAATTCTTCCTTCGCCTCGAATAGGTATTCTCGGAAGGTGTCGCCCTGAAATACCTTAACCAAAAAGTTTCCTCCTGGCTTGAGCACTTTTTTGGCCACGGCCAAAGCCGACCTAGATAGGTCGATAGACCTGGAATGATCCAAAGTCCAATGCCCAGTTAGGTTGGGCGCAGCATCACAGATCACCACATCTGCAGGACCGTCGAGGGCTTGGTAAATCTTTTTTAGGGTTTCTTCTTTAGTAATGTCGGCCACAATGGTGGTCACGCCATCGATTGGTTTGATTCCTTCCAAATCCACACCCACCACAGTTCCCAGAGAAATTTCCTTAGCTACCTGAAGCCATCCCCCAGGAGCCGCGCCCAAATCTAAGATCTTATCGCCCTTTTGGATCAGATGAAACCTCTGGTTAATCTGTTGGAGTTTATAGGCAGATCTGGCCCGATAACCATGTTCCTTGGCCTTTCTGTAGAAGTAATCTCGTTGATCTCTGGCCATCACGAAACAAGGAGATAACAAACTATGAAAGATATGCGGTCGATTCTAGTTGTGCACCGAAAAGATAGATATTACAGGTGGCCCAACCTAGTAGTTAGATGACGAACTTCAGAGTCCTGTTAGAAGGTGCCTGGCTGGTCAGAGATGTCAAGTCGGTGGACGACGCCATAGGTGTTGCCATCTCAGAATCCGGCAAAAGGTTGAACAAAAGTAATCTCGATTTCGTGGAAGTAGAGACTGGCCAGACCATATGTCCCAGTTGTGGGGAATCTCTAGATGGCGTTTTTTTGGTCGCAGGAACGGCACTGGTAGGGGTGCTCTTTGAGATTAAAGTATACGACGCTGAAAACGAAGAGCATGCAACCCGCATAGCTAAGTCACTCATAGGCAGATCTTTGAGATCTATACCTCTGCAGTTACGTGAAGTAGAAGAGCTTGAAGGATAAATACAAATCATTTAAAAAAATGCTGAATTAAGCGTTGACTTATAAAGGGAATTTGAGGGCATAAAGCCATTAGTTTGAGCTATTAAAGCAAGCAACTATAGAGTTTAACGATACTTTTCGGATTAATCTCGAACTCACAAGAGTTAGAGATTTGGCCTATTCGTATCGTCAAACACTATTCTGACGAAAACCAATTAGTATCATCTAATTGGTTTTCGACTATAGTTTAGAGTAGTCAACTTCGAGCCCACTCTTTCTCTTTTGCCTCGACCAACATTCTGCTCTTGCGGGCATCTGTTGCGATCAGCTCTTTTTGAATCCATGTGGGCAAGAAGGACTTTGCCCCACCTCGCCCCACTTCACCGAATCGACGGTCGCACAAGAGGATAACCCCTTTTTCTGAAGTGCCCCTGATAACCCTACCTGCTGCTTGAAGCCCCCTATTAATGGCAGGCAAGGTGTAAGCGATCAGCATTCCCTTATCCGGTCCATACTTCTTCATGTAGTATGCGTTGACTTCCCTTTGAATATCGTTGTAAAACCCCAAAGGAAGACCTACCACTGCCACACCGTTAAGGGCCTGGCCTTTGTAGTCTATGCCCTCGGCCAGCTTCCCGCCAGATACACCCATGAGAACAGCTCCAGTTCTCCTTCCTGCTCTGAAAAATTCGTCCAGAATTTCGGGAACTTCGTCCGCACCTCTTGGTTCTAGGTAAAGTTTCTTACGTGCTCTTCTGGCCGCAACCAAACAAATTTCCTTGTATTGGTTCATCATCATATAAGATGTGAAAAAGATGGCCACGTTGCCGGGCACACACTCAATTATCGTCTCTAAGTGTTCAGTGATCTCTCTACGATTTTGGGCGTCATCCCTCTTCCCCATTTGGGTAGTGGCCCTTTCTGCAACCATTAGCAATCTATTGTCAGGGGGAAAAGGATTTGGAAGACCGATCATCTTGGCTCGGCCCGGTTCTCCAAGGAAGTAGAGCTCGTAGGCGTCCAACGGAGAGAGAGTCCCACTGAGCATTACAGTGGCATTTATGTTATCGGTCACCCTGCGGATCATGGTGGATGGGTCGATGTTGTTTACCTCCAACCAGGTCCGCTTTTTTTCGCCCGATCCGCTCAATACGATCTTTCTCTGGTACGAGAAATCTCGCTCTGCCAATTCTACATCTCTTAGGAAGAGGAGTACCTGAGCCAAACTGGGCTCTAGATCGCCTTGGAGGTTCTCACGATCGCTCTCTGCAAGCTTCATATCGGCGATTGTCACCACAACTTCTGTAGCATCTGATATGACTTGATCAATGTCACCGAAGTCCTGATAGAGGAATTCTCTGAACAGGTCTGAGTCCATCAATTCTTCCCCTTCTTGCATCCGAGATTGACGACTTTCTATGTACTTTCTTAGCCTGGGAAGAATAACTTTTACCGTGTTAACCCCTCGTACCCTAGATGAGGCCTCAAACTGCGACTCGTCAAGCTTGGCCTGGCCCATATGTTCCTCGTATTTTTCCACTTCCCGTTGAGCCAAATCTATGGCCCTCATAGTAATTATCCGAGAGTTGAGCGAGCGAACTGCGTCTCCTAAATTGTGGGCTTCATCGATGAACAAAGTCAGATTATCTCGATCCAGCTCCAACCAATCGAAGATGATCTCTTGAAAGTCTGGACTGAAAAGGTGAGAATAGTTCAGAACAACCAAATCACTACCCTTGGCGCTGATGCTCATGGCCTCGTAGGGACAGACCTCTCTACATTCGTTCACCAATTTATCTGGCGACCGGATTTCGGTTCGCAGATCGTCCACCAGGTCTAGCAACAGTCCAGAAGGTCTAAAGTGGGGAGTGCCATTTAAGTCGAAGGCCTCTCGGCTCATTAGATAGTATGGACAAAAAGTGCGGTATTCGGGAGGCTCATGAGGAATGTTTCGATCTTTTGAAGGATCGTAAACCCTGCCCAACGATTCCTTCAATTTGGATGACATGAAAATCTTTGTCTTATCTCTGAGCTTGGAACAACCAGTGTAGACGCTCTCTCCCCAGAATTCCTTTGCCAATGGGCACATTTTTCCTTTGCCCACCATGTAGGTTATTTCGGGTTGATGTCTAGTCTTGGACCAGATCTTGTTTATCTCATCGAGGTAGATGTCTATTTGGCTTACAGTCCTCACAGCTACAACGATCTTTCCCGATGCGGCAGCCAAGGCAGCAGAGATGCAACTAGTCTTGCCACTACCAGTAGGTGCGTCGATCATTAGCACGCCATGATCTCCCTTTCTTACGGCATCGTAAACCGCATCCAGCATGGCATCCTGATAAGGCCTCAACGAATCGTAAGGGAAGTAATCCTGATACACGTGCTGGTCCTCTGTGCTGACCAGTGATAAATGCTATCCATAAGGAAAATGAGAATGCTGGTTAGAAAAGTTGATATTATTTATAAAATATAGTGTTTAACGATACTTTTCGGGCAACTCTCGAACTCGCAAGAGTTAGAGA
>Ga0272441_10008049_pt1 | contig 16862 bp, 9 predicted proteins | sample SSMProp6N_FD_193582 | JGI IMG/M metagenome (GOLD analysis project Ga0272441, IMG submission 193582) | Marine sediment archaeal communities from Little Sippewissett salt marsh, Falmouth, MA, United States - SSM-Prop-6N | ecosystem: Environmental > Aquatic > Marine > Wetlands > Sediment ...
CACCTGGAGACAGTGTTGTCCTTGGCATACAAAAGATCAATGAAATTACATAAAATCGCTTAGCTAGGGTGATAATAGCATTCACATAGGTCATCCCGGATGTCACGTGCCTTTTCTAGCACAGTACATTGAAGACTACGACGCCCGATAATTTTTTTTCATAATTCCTCATCGGCTTAAAATTAACATATATTCGGACTCGATTTGGGAAAGTTGGGATTTGTAGTGACAAAATGGTGTCAAACAGTCACCATGTAATTCTGGCATTTTTCAGCTTTTGAAAGAGGTGACTTTTCGATTGTTCTGTCATTCTTCAAAATCTTCAATTTGTGACAGTTTTGTTCGCCACTCTTTGGCTTTTTCTGGCTTGTTCCAGGCTTCGTAACCTTTAATCACTCTCTTTGCATACTGCTGTGTTTCCGCGTGATTCTGACCCCGTGCACTGCACATCGCTTCCCACACCCGGACGTATAGCCGGTCTGCCTCATCGCACTGTTCTTGTTCAACGTACAACGTTGCAAGGTTTTCCATGTATATCCACTTATGCCTTTGTTCCCTAGGTAACACACTTTCACTGAGTTCGACCACCTTGCGATATAACGGCTCCGCTTTATCATACCGGCCCTGATCCCTGAAAAACGTGGCAAAGTTGTGCATATGTACCAAGATATCTGGATGCTCCATATGGAACGCGTCCTCGCTGATCTTCATGATCTCGCCATACAACGCCTCCGCCTCGTTGTACCGGTCTTGGTGCCTATACAGATTGGCGAGAAAGCCCATATAGTTCAAAGTATTCGGGTCTTCCACACCAAATACACACTTGCTTAGCGGTATCAGCTCGTCAAATAACGCCTCGGCCTCTTCGTACCGATTTCGGTCGCAGTAGAACGAAGCAAGGCAGCCCATGGAGAGCACTGCCGTTGGATGTTCATTCGTAAATAGACGCTTGCTAATATCCCGTACTGTCTCGTACAACTGCTCGGCCTCGTCGTACTGACCCTGGCGCCTAAGAATTCCAGCAAGTATGTCCATGGGGAGCAGTCCGGCGGTCGCATCCGCAGCCCGTTGTTCAGCCAGAGCACGCTGTTTTTCAGCCAGTACACGTTGTCTTTCAGCCAGAGCACGTTCTCTTAAGGCCCAAAAGGCTAAACCCGTAGAGACTGCTGCACCAGCCACGAGCACAACCAGCACTGCCGCAATGCCGGTGACCAACGCCCGGTTGCGTCGTGTGAACTTCCTGACACGGTATATCGTGGATTCGGGCCCAGCAAGGAGTGGATTCCCATTTAGGTAATTCTGAATGTCATGGGCGAGAGAGGAGGCAGTTCCGTATCGACGGTCAGGCTCCTTTCGCATCGCCATAAGCGGTATCCATTCGAGTTCGCTGTGCAGGCGCCTGACAAGTCTCTTTACGTCCATACGACGGTTCTGGGCAACTCGCGTGGCTGAATCACCCAGGATTGAAATTCGCGTACTCGGACGAGGAGGTTCTTCTTCCCTTATGATTCTCTGGATTTCACCGAAAGCAGCCTGGCGCAGCGTTTTAGGATCAAACGGGAGCGTACCTGACAGCAATTCGTAGAGCACGACGCCGAGTGAGTAGACATCTGAGCGTGTATCAACGTTTTGAGCGATTATCTCCGCCTGCTCAGGACTCATGTATTCTGGCGTACCGATGAGTTGGCCCTGCTCAGTAAATAGTGTCCGCTCAGTTAATGGCTGGCTAAGAGCTTTTGCCACACCGAAATCGATGATCTTGGGAATGGATTGTCCTCCTTGCACCGATACCAATATGTTTGATGGCTTGATGTCACGGTGGATAATCCCTTTCTGATGGGCGTGCTGGACAGCCTCACAAATCCGTATAAACAATCGGAGTCTTTCTTCAATAGCGAGCTTTTCATGGTCACAATATTCTGTGACTGATCTACCTTTAACATACTCCATTGCGAAGTACAGCCGGCCTTTTTCTGTGGTTCCGGCATCAAAAACACGAGCTATGTTTGGGTGATCCAGCAAGGCCAAGGCCTGTTGTTCGGCTTCGAAGCGAGCAATGATCTGTTTGGAGTCCATACCCGGCTTGATCACTTTGAGAGCTACCTGACGTCTTACCGGCTTCTTTTGCTCTGCCAGATAAACAATCCCAAAACCCCCTTCACCAAGGAAACTAAGCAGTTTGTAAGGACCAATCTGGGTGCCTATTGCCTCGGTTAGATCTGGACGACTGACTGGAGGAAACGAGTCTTGATCCTGCGGAGGCAGCATCTGATTATTTTCTTCGCTCTCATTCATATCGCATCTTCCCAAGAGTCTTTAGTTACGGTCGACTGACTGAGTTTCTACGAACTATCCTATTTCACACGGCAATACTCACAAGCTTTCGTGAAAAGCCCACGGAGAGCTTCAGGTATCCAGTTTTCCTGGTCCAAGCGCCTGAAGTACTCCTCCAGGTCTTTGTACGAGAACTTCGTAATCCTGCGATCATGGAACACAAGGGCACTTGCTATAGCGGCATAATAGATGGTGTTGGCCACATGATATTCAGTTCTGGATTTGGCACTACCTGAGAGTCTCTTAAAGTAATCCTTGACTTTGCGAAGCAGGGCAAGGTCTGTTCCTGGATTCTGCAAGAGTCTATTGATGGGCAGATCCGTTAGAGAACTCACAATAGACCACAGATTCACGTGCTCTCTCCGTTGTGGTTTTGCCTCAGATGCCAGCCTTGGCAACGATCCTGCGAGCCAATCTCGCAACAATTCAGTCTTTTTGCCATCCTGATCAACAGCTTTCTCTGTTTTGTCGGCCTCGGAACCTATATTCCAGAGTTTAGCCAATTTCTCCGGGCTCAAGCCTGAGGCAGTTGGATGCTTTTCCATTCAAGTATACTCACACTAGGCACTGTGCCACAACCAGAATGTATCTACGCGTAGTATTGTATGCAATCCGGTCATGCTTTTAATATGAAAACAAACTGTACGTTCACGTAACATATATACGGCAGACTACCCTCTATCCTGCGCCACTCCTTGAAAGAATCGCAAACACCTCATTGAGTTCGTCTTCAACTTCTGAATCCGCCTGTACGAGATTCCGCAAGTGGCGTTTAAGAATAGCTCGAAACCTGCGTTTGACAGTGATCACCATGTTGGACGCCTTGGACTCATCCTCAATCCCGCACTGGCTGCAAATCTCGGCGTACGAAGGAGCCTCAGAGTTCTCGACAATTGGAACTGCAACTTTTAGCCAAAAAGCATCCCAGTGACTGGCCCTGTCCGTGCTGCAATACTCGTCCTTGACCTCCGCAAGGACCAGATCCAACAAGTCCGTCACCCATGTGTAATAGAAGACCTCCTCAGGCTCCATTTCTGTCTGCGGCGTAGTTAAGTCTGAGAGCTTATCAGTGTCCAGTTGTTGAATTCCTGCTTTAGGCTGACGTTTTTGTCGGCTCTTTCTACGATGAACACTCACTATATATCGTTCGAGGGCCGTCAGCAGCAGCGTTCGGAATCGCCCTCTGGCTTGATCGGCACGTTGGATTAGCTCGCGGCCCAGGACAATCTCACAGAAGAAGCCCTGTGTCAGATCCCTGGCAACGTCATCCCTGTGTCCCTGTCGTCTGAGATAACAATAGACAGGCTTCCAGTATCTTGCCATGAGATCATTGATGATTGCCCTTCGCTCATGCTCGTCTTCTGTTCTGGCAGCGACAATTACTGACCAATGAGTCGTATGGAATCTGTTCTCATCCCCATCTGTGTTTAATGCATTCAGGTCTTCCATACTGTGGTCCCTGTGATATAAAGGCTATTTGATCCTCTGCGCACGCTCAAGAGAAAAAAAGTTTACCAAATAGCCAGACGATCTCGTCACCTAAGTGCCATTCTAAGAGTTTGGAGCACGCATTTCAAGGATAGGGAACAAAGAATCACAAACAAACCCAGTTGAATTAGAAATAATCATACACACTCGGAATCCGTTTTTTTCATCCTTAACTGCATGCTTGAGGGAGTACGTGACATTGCGGGGATGATCGCTTACATAATATTCTTAAAAAATATTGGCCGCGCGCAGGTTCCAATTGTTTTCGGCGAAGAAACAGATGGATAGCAATAGCTGTTGTTTATTCAGAGTCGTGATGGTCTAGTTTGAAATGATGTGACGATATTCGTCTTAGTGATCACCCAAGGAATTCTGGCGTTTTTGTAGGTTAAATAATTGGAGCTATTTTTTAAGTTATTGGGATCCACTATTGTCTCATTTATTAAAAGTTCGGGCGGCATATCGAGCCGCCCGAAACAACCACTGACAATAACTTGCATCTGTTTTTTTCTTTTTCAGTGAACATCTTTAGGTTGTTGTGCTTATCAATGTCCTCAAGACCATGGCATCTAAACTGGAATACTATAGACCATAAGGAACCGTGATCGGGGCTACCGCTTGAACATCAGAACCGTTGTTCGTTGGATCGGAGTCGGAAATATCCAGAATCACGCCTATCCAATACCGACCAGGCGCTGTATTACCGGGGATGGCAGGCAAAGTCGAAACTTCTACAATCGCTGAGGATTTGGGTGAAAAACTATGCTCGAAACAGTGACGGTCGAGGAGAGTGTCTGACGTTGATATGACGTTATTGGTGGACAGATAAACATTCACATCCACTGTTCCGCTCCACGACGCAGACGAATAGTTATGAACAATATACTTCAAAGATGAAGGTCTGTTCCCGGCAGAGATTCTTTCTGGTAAAGCTGAGACGGCAAGAGGCTGAAGATCGAACGTCGAGGGTGTGCGGTCATTGATGAAATCCACCATATCGTAGAACTTCTCAGGCGTGATGCGTGCGAAGAGTGTCTCCTTGTCAGTTCCTGTCGATAAAACACCATAGACGTAGCGAGAACTGTTAGAATCAACATAGTAGGCGCCGGAACCGAGCCACCCCGGCTGAAATGTGTTTTCGATCACAAGCCAATTGTATTGCCACTGCCCGTCTATGTATCCCGTATAATCGAAGTTGCCATAGCAAAACCACATATACTCACCAGGAAAGCCCGCCATCCAGAAATCATTTCCGGTGTAAAAGGAGGGATCGTCATTGGAACCAAAGCCATGCCATCCAGCAAGGGCTCCTATGGGTCGATCTACCTCGATGATTGCCAGATTGTCATCAACTCGACCATTGCGGGTCCATCCCGGCCAAGCACCGAAGCTCACTCCCACGGCATCGCCGTATGGTTTTGATCCGGCCGTGTAATCCGGCACAACCACCATGGAAGAGACCATTTCTCCTCCGTTACCCTCATGGACACAACTCGCCGCGGTGAGCACGTGTCGCGGATCGATCAGGACTCCCGAAGCACTGTACTGAACACCGTCTTTTATGTAAAACAGCCGACAGTTGGCTGACCAAGGATAAAATTCCGGATTGGGGACTATCCCGCAACCGGCCAAGTCCATTAGATTGATCTGGTCATCGGGAATCTCTATGCCCTCTTTTTCACAGGGCCTACTATGCGACTCCTGCGCTAGCTCCCGGTAAGTGATGTCTAAAATCATCTCCAGTCCCGTTTGAGCATCGAAGGATATGATTCGATTCCGAGCCGGACTCGCCATCAGTTCAATGCTCCCATCCGGAGCGATAGCCATCATCGGCATTTGAATGGGCTCCGGAACATAGAATTCAGCATGTTCCGGAAAATGGCTTTGTCCTCTGGCTTGCCCCTCATCAGTGTTCGGCATCTGGGCCGACGAGATGATACGCAAGCTCAATACGATCAGAATAGCTGTGTTCATTGTGTTTTTGTGAGTTCTCATTTTGATTCTCCTTTCATTTTGCATTCTTGTTTTCATTAATGTTTGCGTCTTTCTGCTGATTGTCATGAAGGTTACCCGGGATTCGTTCACGTTCTTGTCCTTCTGACGTCAGTTACGAAAAACGCCGGAAAATCTTGTCGAAGAATTGAAAAAAACACAAATTTCACAAAAACGCCTTATTGAGGAATCAAACCTTCCTGCACACCGCACCATCGGATATCTCCTTTTTAGTCGGTTTTTTAGCCTGCGAGAGAAATTTCGCCCTGTGACAGATGCCTTGTTTCGTTTACAATAAGGTAGTACGTTGAGAGGTGAATAGAGACACTTGAGTGCTCTCATGGGAGGCTTTCTTAAGTGGCAAGCAGGTATGAAGATACTTCCTACGGTGGTCTGAACTCGCGATTCCAGACAACAGAATGGACGAAAATCCTGAATTCCACGCTTGGCGAGTCGATATTAGCCGAGCTCTACACAAAGTATTGGCGGCCTGTTTACAAATATCTTCGACGGAAAGGCTTCAGTAATGAAGAGGCCAAAGACCTGATCCAGGGATTCTTCAGTGAGAAGGTACTGGGTCATCAACTGCTCCAGAAGGCTGACCGCGCCAAGGGGAAGTTTCGGACCTTTCTGCTGACAGCGATAAAAAATTACGCCATAGACCGGCATCGTCAAGAACGACCGATGTTGGAGCTTGACGAAGATTTTGAACAGCCAAGTCAAATCGGTTCTCCCGAATCAGACTTTGACATTGCGTGGGCGGAGGAGCTGCTTCAAAAAGCACTCGCTGAGCTTGAAGGGGAGTGCCGAAACCACGGCAAGGAGGTGCATTGGGAGATTTTTCGTTCCTGGCTCCTGGAGCCGGATGTCGCGAAAAAAAAACAGGACATGAGTACCATTTGCGTCAAGTACGGCGTCGATAATCCTGATAAAGCCTACAATATGATTGCGAACATAAAGGGGCGCTTTCGAAAGATTCTCAGGCGTCACCTCCGCCACCATGCGGGCTCGGACGCACAGGTTGACGAGGAAATTAGGCACTTTATCCACATTTTTTCAAAAAGTTCGCCAAGATAGTGAATAAATCCTCGTATATAGTGTTAACAACAACAGTGGAATTGTGTTGGATGGTCGATTTTCAGTCTTATAGAGAATTATCAAGGTTAATCAGGCTCCAATCTCTTCGAGAGTGCAGTAAATGGAAGATTCGTCAAAGAGGCTCAAACTTAACATCAAGCAAAGCACCCGCCTGCTGAGGCTTGGTCTTGATTCCAGTCATGAGACAGAGGATCAAACGGCAGAAAGGAACAGAGCAGACCTTCTGCTTGACCTGCTTGCATCCAAACTACCCACGGATCCAGCACTTATTGAAACACTGCCCACAGTCTTACGCTTTCTGTCGGAAGAACTGCAGTACGTCTCAGGCAGACCGCTGGGAGATCTGTTGCAGAGTCCCGAAACGAAGATCGCTCTGATCCGAAGAATTAAGGATTTCGCCAAGGATCTCGGGGCATCCGCAAAAGATAACGTCGAACGTGAGGTCGCCCTTGCTTTTTACTTTGCAGCCATCGCCAATGCACTTGTATATCACAATGTAAAGATCTCTCAATACAATTACACAGAATTGGAGAAATCGTTTGAAACGCTGAGTGGACACAATTGGATATCGCCGAATCTAACTAAGCTTTTCAAGAAAGCTCAGCGATACTGCAACAAGAAGGCCTAATAGATACAATCAATTGGCTTAGTCACTCTCATAAGCTCCGATGTCCACAGTCCCGTTCAGGATACGCGGCTTGCCATCGACGTCGAAGGGTATGGATTCACTAGTGTCTCCGTCATCATCAAGGTCGAAAGTATCGGCTGGAAGCACGGAATTGCCTCCGCCATTGATGCAGGGAGATCCGGGACTCAATCGCAAATCATCATCCTCTGTGCCGATCTGGTTATCCCTGCCATCATAATCGATGAACAAAGGATTATCTCCAAAGTTCCGTATGCCCCCAAACTTGCTGGTCCAATCCTGAACACAAGAATAGTCTATATCAAATGTTTCGTGACCTCGTTTACTGTATATCTGAGCGGATATATCCATACCACCGCCATCACGGTTACCCCAAAGCACACAGTTGATCAACTGTAGATTGGTCTTTTCGTTACTCCATATCCCTCCACCATCTCCATCAGTCCTATTCATGCTGAATGTGCAGTTCACCAGCTTCGAGTCATGATACTGCAAAATGTTCAGGTCAGGGTGTTCCCAACGTCCTTCATTGAACATGCCACCGCCGTTCCTGGCCAGATTTCCGCTGAAGGCGCAGTTATTCAATGCCGCCATGCTGTCATGATCATTGGCCATTCCCCCTCCATGATCAGCCGAGTTTCCGACGAATCTACAGTTAGTCAATATGGGACTGCTGTGACGATTATTATACATTCCGCCACCGCCATGATGCGCCATATTTCCGATGAATATGCAATCAATGAATATGGGTTTGTTGGATTGATCATTAGTTATCCCGCCTCCACCATTGGCCACGTTTCCGACGAATCGGCAGCTGGCTAATGTGGCTGAAAGTGAACTGCAGCCATACATCCCACCACCGTGTTCCGCTGTGTTACTAATGAAAGTGCAGTTGGTTAGCGTTGAAGTGCAGTGATCATTGTACACTCCACCGCCGTAAGAATAGACAACAGGACGCCCAGCAACAATTCTGCCCATCGCTCTGTTGCCAATTAATTGACAATCAATTAATGCCGGACTGCAATGTGGCAATATGGCCAATCCACCTCCTGCACCAGCTAAATTGTTCATAAATCTGCAATTAGTTAGTCTCGGATTACTATTGTCCCGCATGCATATGCCACCACCATACCTAAACGTTGAGTTGTGTTTGAAAATACAATTCATTAGAGTAGGACTAGCCCCAATATTGTACATGCCACCGCCCAAACGGTGCTCAATTGTTTCGTGCCCATTCGCGTTACCACTCATGATTGTAAAACCTTCAAGAAGAGTGTTTGGATCGATTCTACTTGAAATAATTACGTGATAGCTGTTCTCATCTATATTAACAAAGTTGGGTTCATCGTCCCCTCTTAGGTCACCGCTTAAGATAGTCTCATTACTATTTGGATCGCGCTGATAACTGCTTACTTCTGTACCCTTAAAGCCACCTAAGAGTCGTATACCATTTTTTAAGTGAAAGCTGGCCGTTCGTTCACCCGTTCCTCGGTCAGGAGTGTAAGTGCCAGCGGCCACCCAGATTTCCGAGTCTTGTTTGGCAATGCTCAGAGCATCCTGAAGGTCATTAAATGCCGTTGCCCAGGTCTTGCCGTCGTAGGGTTCCATTGAAGTCGCGTTGACATAAATGCGTTCCAGGTTCTCGTCGCCGGGCTTATACAGCCCGACTTGCCAGGGCTCATTGATCCATCCATATTGGCTCTTAAACTCTGCCGGGCTTAACGTCACAAGGGCCTCGGCGGTTTTGACAACGTAAAACAAATGATCCGCGATTTCCGGCGGGCCCCGATAGTCGCCTGCCGCATTCATCGCAAGACCCGGTCCGATCTGATCCCACAGGGGCAACAGCACGACGTGCTCTTCAAAGTCGTTCATAACGTCGAAAATCCGGACGATGCCATCGACGCCGCCACATAACAGCAGACGACTGTCCGAAGACCATTCTAAGGAACTTATGGATGGGCAATGAGAAGTGAACGAGCGGATGGATTGGTGAGATTTCGGATCCCAAACTGTGATTTCACCTGCAGAATCGCCGGAAGCTAAGAATGTCCCATCCGGCGACCAGGCGACCGCCGTGAACCTGGACGGGCGGTCTTGGGGCTCGTTTGGCTCGCTTCGCAGGAGAGTGGAGGACCAGCTTATGCCGGTCGCCCACAAACGAATGATTCCATTATCGCTGCCGGCGGCAAGGAATTTGCCTTGAGGCGAAAGGGCCAGGCAGGTAACAGGGTCTGGGGATACATGAAGGCTTTTGGTCCGCACGCCCGAATGCGAATTCCAGATATCGATCTTCCCATCACTACCGGCAGTGATCAGGCTCTGGTCCTCAGATTGCCAGGCGAGTGCATTAATGCGACCGGCATGGGCGGTTAAAGTCACCAACGGCTCATTAGAGTCTGACTCAACGTTCCACAAATAAACCGTTCCACTTTCTGTTCCAGCAGCAACCCGCTTACCATCGGGTGACCAGGAAACAGACGTCATCGTGTCAGTATCAGCAGATAGTTCCTCCAGCCGTATGCCGGAGTGTGAATCCAGAATTTCGACGAGATGTCGTTTGTTGTTTATTCTGGCCATAGCAACACTGTCCGGCGCCCAGGCGATAGAACTGGTAGCCGGGATCGAACCACCGGTTATACCATCCGATTCGAACTGGCGCAGCGGTTCCCATCTATACGCATCCCAAAGACAGATGGACCCCGACCCGGCACAGGTGGCCAGGACCTTACCGTCCGGCGAAAATTGCACGGACTGAACTAGGCCGCACCAGGCCGCCGGGCATATGTGCTGCGGTTGTCCCGATTGGCGGTCGAAAACACGTATAGTACCCTCACTATCTCCAAAGGCCAGCATTACTCGATTAGGGGATAACGCCGCGGTTGTTACCGTTCGTCGTAATGATTGCCATAAATCGGGCAGGTCAATCTCCCAGGACAGGATGATTTCATTGAGTGTTCGAGCGGATCGATCCGCCGACCATGAAAATTCGTCCCGGCCGCTTCTCTCTGAAAACCAGGGCAGATCAGTGATCAAATTTGGATCGATGAGTATTTGTGTCAGTTGTCCTGACTTCGCATCCCAGAGCCGAATTATATTGTCCCGGCCAGTGGAGGCTAAGGTCTTGCCGTCCGGGTTATAGACGAGCCTTGTAATCCCTCCGCGGTGACCGCGGGTCTCAATTGTCCACGACTTGATCCCTCGTGGAAGAGAGGGGGTTCTGACGAGTGCGGTAGGCATCAGGGGGGTACCCGACTGAAGATCGATACGCCGGACTTCTACTGGAGGCTTTTGCTCACCCAGCTTGTGATTGAGTTGGCTCACTTCATCTTGCGCTTCGAGGTAAGCTTCGCGAATCAGATTGAGTGCGGCTTGGGCTTTCTTCTTGTCATCGCCCAGGACAATGACCTCCAGTTCAGCCAAGGTAAGCTTTTCAGATTTCAATGCGAGTTCTTTGGTTTTGACTTCTGCTTCTTCCTCAGCAACTTGACGCCGGGTCCGTTCCCCAATCACTTCGGTATAGGCGGATAGAATAACGCCAAATATAAGAATGATGATAGATACGCCGATCCCGACTTGCACACGATATTTGCCGGCTTTTTTTCGAAGAAAATACAGGGTCGTTGGCACTCGGGCATCCAACGGTTCATGGTTGAGATAATTATCAATATCTTCTGCTAATGCCCCAGCAGAAGAGTAGCGTTCCTCCTGATCATGGGCGATAGCTTTTAGTAAGACAGCCTCTAGCTCTCGATTAATGGATTGACCGATATCCCGAGGACGTCGTATTTTTCCTCGAACGACTCGCTGCAATACATCAAACAATGATCCGGACAAGTCGTAGGGCGATTTTCCGGTGAGGAGGCGATATAGAATCACACCCAGACTATACACATCCGTCCGCGTATCCACTTGATCGTGATGGCCGGCGGCTTGCTCCGGGGACATATAGGCAGGTGTACCGGCAACCTCCCCTTCGATTGAGATAGTTAAAGCCTCTTCATCTTCATCTTCTTCTAAAAACGTTCTGGCCAAGCCGAAATCAACGACATGCGGTTGACCATCAAAACTCACCATGATGTTAGATGGTTTGAGATCCCGATGTATCACGCCTCGTAAATGCGCATGTTCGATAGCCTCGCAAACCGTCCGCATAAGCACCAGAATCTGATTCTGCGTCAAGGTCTTCTTGCTGACATACTGATCCAATGGCAACCCATCAACAAATTCCATTGCGTAGTAGTATATACCGTGATGCAAGCCACTATCGAAGATGCTGGTAATGTTGGGATGATCCAAACGGGCCGTCAGCTCTACTTCCCGTTCAAAGCGAGCTTGAGCCTTGTCAGAAGCAAATCGGGAAGAGGACATCATTTTCAGGGCGACCTGTCTTCGGGTGCTTAGCTGCTCAGCACACCAGACCGTTCCCATCCCTCCTTCCCCCAGTTGTTCAATGATCTTATATCCTTCAATGTCAGGAGGAAGACCTTTCCTGTCCGGACTGAGGCGGGGTTCGCCGACAGAAAAATCCAGCGGTGGTCGAGTTCGATGCTCGCTTTGAGATACCGACTCACTCTGTTCACACTTCGGCTGATTTATGGGCGGTTCGCCCTTGAACATGCGAACTTCAATTTTCCCAAGGGTTTCGGTCTGACCAACTGATAAATTCACTTCGCCAGCTGAGCCTAAACGAATCCGACATCCCTTCTGGGCCTTTTGCTCATCTACACGACGACGGGTGATAAGCTTTCCACTTTTCCAGACTTCTATGTAAGCCATAGCAATATCGAATGACTAACTATTCCACAAAGAACGATTGCACGAGGCGAACTGCCATGTTGTTCTGTTGTGGCAAGACCAAATTTGAGATGTCATGCTTTTCATTGATCAACCACACTCTGTAAAAAAGTACATCCGACGGTCTCAACCATGCTTTAGTATACTGTGAAGCTTAGAGGCTTCAAGTTCTATGATGTTTTATTAGAAATATGGCTCAGTGTGGCAATAATTGAATAAATGTAGATGAAATCGAACTTGTTGAGCAATATGCTCTTGAGATGAAAGGGTGGTCGGTTGGTTACAGCTTGAGAGTATGAAGCCTATCCAGAGTCTTTAGCTCTTTTATTTGTGTTTTTTTGTAGAAATCTGGACATCCGATGAATGTCAACTATAAGTCGCCTCAATAAACATCCTTTTCAAAGGATCTTCATAGAAATCGGCAAGGTCTTCCTTGATGTGCTCTGCATAGGCAGAGGCAATACCAAGAGGTGTTTGCCACTGAAGCCAGGATTTTAGCAATTTAAGCGAGTATTTCTGAAGCCATTGCCTTTTGCCAATATCTGGCACCCTGTGGCTTCCTTGGGGGGAAAGTAGACTACAACCTTGCACTCCTGCGGTCCAGCTTGTTTCAGCATACGTGTTCATGATATCACTCCTTCGCATTTTCTTGATCAAACGTTGAACACTTCTTTCACAACTATATACGTTAGAAATTGGATAATCTTGCAGATGAGAATTTTTGCCAACTGGAAGTTACTGACTGGAAGTTCTCAGTTAGCTCTAAAGAGGACTTTCGAGAAGATAGTGATTTTTCACCAATACTTCGACAAGATTCCCAGGCATTTTTCGTAACAAAGCATAGAAGGGCAAGAGCGTTAGAAATCCCGGAAATCATTCGTAGCGTTCTCCAGCAAGACTGGCAAGTGTATAACGACACAAATTCAAAACGAAAGGAGAATGAAATGAAAACGCCTATTTCGCGGCATTTTTACAAAAAAAGAAAAAGCAGTCGCGCGCAGGATAACAGCATTTGTGGCGAAGAACAGCACAGAAACAAATAGATATTTCTGAAACAGGATGAAGATTCTTGGAGTAATTATGATTTTTAAAAAATCCCTGACAAGATTCCTTAATGTTTTTCGTAACAAGTATTAGAGCAGAAACAAATCATCAAAAAATAAAAAAAGGAAAGGAGAAAGAAAAATGGGACGAAACACTCCACTCACTCGCACAGTTTCGAGGGAAGGCACGGCTCCAAACGTTTTAGCCGGACAATATCGCCCGGGATTTACGTTGGTCGAACTCCTGGTCGTCATTGCGATTTTTGCCCTTCTAATTGCAATTTTGCTGCCGGCGCTTTCTCTGGCCAAGGAGAAGGCACGGGAGGTATACTGCCTAAATAATCTCAAGCAGCTACAAACTTGTGCAAAACTTTATTCGCTGGACTACGACGGCTCCTTGCCGCCGAACCAAAACGTCTACGATATCTCCACCCTCGAACCTGTGCCCGGTTCCGATCCGAACATGACATGGTGCGACGGGCTGGCACCTTACGACCAGACCACAGAGAAAATCAAACGCGGCGTGCTCTTTCGATACAACACATCAACCAACATCTATCAATGTCCTTCCGACAGAGCATGGGTACGAACACCAGAAGGTAAATCGCTGTCGATCCGGCGAACGCGAAGTTACAACATGAGCCTATCCATCAATGGCGTACCGTATAAAGATAGAATTGCCTTCCGTACTCCGAGCTTCTCCAAGGAATCTGAGATTAACGGTCCGTCGCCATCGGAACTCCTCTTTTTTGTCGGCGTCCATGAGGATGGTATTTTTGATTCCCATTTTGGGATCCCTCCCAGAGGTTGGCGGTTGCCTAACGGACCTCAGTGGTGGGATCTTCCGGCCGGTCGACATTCACACGGCGGCAACTTCTCTTTCGCTGATGGCCACGTTGAACACTGGCGATGGAAAACGCCAAAGATCTTCACTGAGCTTGGCCAGCTCGTCCGAGAAGACGGTGAAATCGAGGACTTCTTAAGAGTCCAGCGAGGAGTGAAAGCCGCAACACGATCTAAAGTAAACACCGCCACCCGCCAGTAAGCTACTTCAAGAAACTCATAAGGTTAAAGGAGAATGAAAATGAAACGCCAAAGAATCATACTCACGATAATGTTGGTTATACTGCAATTGTGCAGTGGATTGAGATCACAACCGGTCATTGAGGAACACGATGATACAAGCTCGAACCAAGCAGTAGCCAGAGACATTGAGATGATCTTGCAAAGTCTGAGTGGCTCTTCGGCTGATGGATCATACGATTTAATGGGTGTTGGTCCACTCACAGAAACCATTCGTTTGTCAAAAAACAGTCAAGGCTACCTTCGTGTTCTGGGAGCTCCTCCTCTGCATCACTTTTCTGTATCTGGTGTGGTTCCTGGAGACGCTCAAGCGAATGCCAGAAGCTTCCTTGCAGAATACAAAGTTGCATTCGGAATCGCAAATCCAAATGTGGAACTGATCACTGGTAAGGCAGATATCTTGGGAGATCACAGTTTTCTGAGACTCGGGCAGACATATATGGGCATTCCTGTTTTTGGCGCTGAAATCCTTGTTCAGTTGACTCATAACGGTCGTATTGAGTATATCTCGAGTGATGTCATGACTGATACGGAACGCTTTGATTCAGGAAGTATCCCAGTTATTCCATCGATCTTAGCCACCGAGGCCGAGCAAATCGCGATCGATGTCATAGGGCGTGAGTACCCTGAACTGAAACTGCAAGCCGAATCTGCAACTTTGATGATCTACCAACCATCCGTAGTGGGTAACGTGGGATCACCACGCTTGGTCTGGCAAACAGAAGTGATGAGTCTGGCAGAATCCGTCGTGGCAGAGCTTATTCTTGTCGATGTACATAACGCAGATATCGCTCTGCGATACTCTCTGACTCCCAATATGGATAGGAGGGTAGCATACCTTGATAAATACGATGACACTGGTTACCATGGCATCTGGGCGAGGAGGGAAGGTGAGTCGGAGTATAGAGAGGTACCCGAAGTTGATAAACTCTACGACTACCTCGGAGATACATATGATTTTTATTTCACTATGCATGGGCGGGAGAGCATTGACAATGAAGGAATGCTGATTACTGCTTATCTATTTAGTATCCACGATTATAAAGCGTCGTGGAACCGTGACCACTTGAGGTTGGGATTACCCTATGTAGCGGATGACGTTGTAGCTCATGAGTATACCCATGGAGTAACACAATTCGAATCTGGATTGATTTACATCAATGAGTCTGGTGCGATTAATGAATCTTTCTCTGATATCTGGGGTGAATGGATCGATCAGATCAATGGGCGAGGAAATGATGAGCCGGATGTCAAGTGGTTGATTGGCGAGGATATATCTCAGGCAGAATTAGGTAGCCGTAGAGCTATTCGTAATATGAAGGATCCCACTGAGTTTGGTCAACCTGACCAAAAAACAAGTCCATACTGGCATAACTGGCTGGCTAATCCCAGGCCTGACTATTATGAGAATGACTGGGGTGGTGTGCATACCAATTCCGGGGTTGCAAACAAGCTTTGTTACCTCCTTACCGAAGGGGGCTTATTCAACAACTATGCAATAGAGCCTATGGGCATCTCTAAAGCTGCTGAACTATTTTATGAAGTGCAGACCCGCCTTCTTACTGCAGCGGCCGATTACTATGACCTGTATTCGGCATTGACACAAGCTGTAATCAATCTAATTGAACGTAAACCTACTGAATGGACTAACGATGATCTGCAGAATGTTGAACGAGCTTGCTGCGCTGTAGAGATTGATTCTCCTTCCGAGATTGTGGATGAGCAAACAGAATACGGTTGTTCGGACTTACCCATAGAGTTGATGGATAATGGGACAACGTATTCGAATATATATATTGAAAACATAGGGGCAGTGATAGATCTGAATGTCAGACTGGATATAACTCATCCCCGGGATGAGGATCTTGATGTCTCTCTTATTGCTCCCGATGGAACACGTATTGAACTTTTCTCAGATGTGGGTGGAACGGGAAGTGATTTTAGAGATACGGTTATTGATGATGATGCCATTCTGTCGATCACCGAAGGACTTGCACCTTTCACGGGATCATATCGACCGGAACAACCGCTAAATCTGCGAAATTTCTATGGGTCCAATATCGAAGGAATGTGGACTTTAGAGATTACTGATGACGAACTCAATGAAAGGGGCATACTTAACTCGTGGTCTCTGGACATCGTCAGTCTGGCAAATACTGTCTTTACTTTTGTAGAAAGATTTCCGTCGAAACACATCGATTTGACGAAGTGGACAGTGACACAAGGAACACCTATAGTCGTTGATCGTTATAAGAGAAATATACCAGTATACTCTCTGAAAATGAGTGGTGGAGATAATGCGATTGAGTCTAGACAGATCGATCTATCCTCGTATTCTCAGGCGATCCTGAGCTATGGGTACCAGCGGACCGGCTGGGATA
>Ga0272441_10008050_pt1 | contig 16861 bp, 16 predicted proteins | sample SSMProp6N_FD_193582 | JGI IMG/M metagenome (GOLD analysis project Ga0272441, IMG submission 193582) | Marine sediment archaeal communities from Little Sippewissett salt marsh, Falmouth, MA, United States - SSM-Prop-6N | ecosystem: Environmental > Aquatic > Marine > Wetlands > Sediment ...
GTGGCCCCAACCGACCCCGTCTCGGTCATATCGACCTTCAAGCAGCTCGGGGTCATCAGGCGTTTCCAGCTCATAGTGGCGGGTGAGAGCCTGTTCAACGACGGCGTCGCCATCGTCGTCTACAGCATACTCCTCATAATCATCGAGGCGGGGGCCATAACCAGCTTCGAGGTCCTCCAGATAACGCTGGTGAAGGTGCTCGGCGGCGTCCTCCTCGGGTACATAGCCGGGTTCATAGTACACCTCATCTTCTGCTGGACCGACGACCTCTTCGTGGAGATCCTGCTCTCCTTCATAGTGGCCTTCGGCGTCTACAGGCTTGCCGAGCAGTTCCACGCCAGCGGCGTCATAGCCGTCGTCATGGCTGGTCTGCTCCTGAACTACAGGTGCAAGAGCAGCGGCGGCATAACGGAGCACGACGAGGAGAGTCTGGAGGTCATGTGGGAGTTCGTGGGCCTCCTCGCCTCAAGCTTCGCGTTCATCTTCATAGGCGTCAGCCTGGAGCCCACCATACTCATGGGCTTCGCGCTGCCCATACTCGGCCTCAGCCTCTTCAGCGTCCTTTTCAGGTACGTCATGGTGAGCCTCGTGGCGGAGTTCCTGGAGAGGCGCCGCAGCAAACGCATCCCCCAGAACTGGCGCGTCGGCATGACGTGGAGCGGGCTAAGGGGCGCAGTCTCCGTGGTGCTGGTCCTGGGCATAGCCGGCCTGGGCCTACCCAACACGGAGACCATGTTCGCGCTGACCTACGGGCTGGTCTTGGGCTCCAACGTGTTCCAGGGCCTCACCATGCCCACCCTCGTGAACCAGCTCAGGCTCTACAGCACGAGATCCAGGCCCGAGCCCCAGCCACAGGAAGAACCGCCGCCCGAGCTGTAAACGTTTATTATCCATGCTTCAACTGGCAACCTGGTTGTAATGTCAGTCGCAGAGCGGCTCAGGATGCTATCGGATCTGGAGGAGAAGTACGCCGTGGAGCTCGACCGCGAGTACAGGGGCTACGGCAACGAGGTCGTGAGGGAGCTCATCAGGTCCGTTATGGTGGACTCCAGGAAGCACGCGGGCCTCTACAAGGCCGCAGCCTACATCGTGGAGGGCAGAAGCCTCTCCATAACCGACGTGGAGTACGAGGAGCTGGAGAAGAGACTGAGGCTCCACATAATGAAGGAGCAGGAGATGCTGGACGCCGCCAAGCAGCTCATGGAGGAGGTGGAGGACGAGCGGGTGCAGAAGCTGCTCATAATGATATACGAGGACGAGCTCATGCACCACCCGTTCATGGAGTCCTTCCTGGAAACCATACTCAAACGGGAGACCATCACCGAGGAGGACATATGGGACATGCTCTTCCGCGACCTGCCCACCCACGGCCACGTCGCAGACCCCTACGCCGATAGCCCCTACGGCCCGTGACAGTATCCATATGTATCTTTTTCTTTATACAATATTAAATATTAAAAATACTTCATTTTAATACAACCACATAAAATTACAATATGATTCGTCACTATTCATGGCTATTTTTTTATACTCATACATTTACTCATAATTAGAACCCATGGGGGCGTGATGCATGGGTAACCGAGTGGATATCATTGCTTTAATCGACATAGACACCCCTCTGCCTGTTAAACAATGCCTCGAGAGGTGTGACCGCGGCTTCCGGGTGGAACAGGCCTCGAACATGGTGGCGTTCAGGCGGCTCATACTGTCGAAGAAGTTCGACTGCATACTATCCATGATGGAGTCGCCGTGCGTGGGTGACGTCATCTGTTTCCAGCTCACACACCATCCACCCATCCCCGTGGTTCTCTTCCCCCTGGGCGATCTAGCCCACCACAACCTCGAATACTATGAGAGACTGGCGGGGAGGATCAGGAGGAAGGTCGAGTCCATGAAGACGCTTCAAGACACGAGCCACGGGGCACCCGCCGTGATCATCCGGGGGGAAGAGATCTACCTGAGAGGGGTGGACGGCAAGGACGTGTATTGGGGCAGCGAAGCCCCCGATAGCATAGCCTTGGGGGAAGCGATGGAGCTTGAGTTTAGGGCCATCGACTACGTGAGAGACAGGCTCGCCGCCGCCGTCTCGGACGTCACCGAGGAGCTCTACCTCTCCGATCTTGCCCCCGAGCACGTGAGCGACATAGTTTACGAGGGTTACAGGAAGCTGCTCCTCTGGTTCCGGGGCCTCGACGCGGCTCTCGGCCACCGTGAGGGTGACTAAATAACAGAATTTTTTTTCTATACAGCAGAGATGGGTTGATGTTTCACACATGCGGTTGCTGGAGATGCGTGAAAACAGAGATATTTTAGTTTTCCTTCTCTGGATTTGCCTATAAAAATAAAGCTTTTTAAATGAAAAAGCTTAGAAAAGCATAGGATGCCTGAAAGGAAGTACAAGTACCACACTGTGAACCTCCCTGAGAGCCTGGCGAAGAAGATAGAGGAAGTCATCGAGAGCGGCAACCACGGGTACACCAGCATCCCGGACTTCGTGAAATCTGCAGTACGCCGGTACCTGAGAGACCTCGGATATCTAGTGTGAGAGGGAATCCGTAAAACTCCAAGGTGGGCACGGAAGGTGTTACAGCCCATGTGGTTAACAGATAGCTCCTTTAGAGTTGCAGAAAACGTCTGTCAGTCGTAAAACTTATGGTGACATATTAGAAATATTTAATGTGTCACATGTCTGGTAAACCGTCTTTCGACGAGGTCTGGGTGCGGATACGGAAGAGGGCGGGCGAGACGTTCTTCACAAAGACGGGGATCAGGTTCACCTACGGCGTCGAGGGGGACAGGCTGCTGCTGAACCGGACCAGCTACGGCCTGTCTAAGCGCGACTTCATGAAGGCCTACCCCAGGGTGCCCGTGAAAGGCCCCAGCGAGATCGCCTCCATGGTGAGGGGCCCCTCATACGTCTGGGCGATCCTCCACGACGCGAGGATATCATTGAAGGCTTGGTGACGGCCGACCACAACATAATTATATCGCTAGCGTAATACCGTTCTCATGGTGAAATGCAGAGGCTGCGGAGACGAGATCTCCGACGAGGCGTACTTCTGCCCTAGGTGCGGGCTGAGAACCGAGGCGGGGGAGGAGGCCGGCGTCAAGACGCCGCCATACACTCGACCGGGCTGGGAGAGGGACGTGGAGGCGGCGCTGGGCAACGCCGCCAAGCTCTTGGACGAAGCCTTCGAGGCAGCCAAGAAGGGCCTCCGGCGGGTGGCCGACGAGATAGAGGGCGAGGTAGAGAAGGCCCGGGAACGGGAGATCAAGGTATCTGCCCCCGTGTACTGTCCCCAGTGCGGCGGCAAGAACCCCAGCGACTCACTGTACTGCACGGTCTGCGGTAAAGAGCTGCCCAAGGACGTCTAGAGCAAAGATTCTGGGCCACGTTGAGCCGACAGGCCGCTGGTTGGTGACCAGCCCCTCCATGGGTTAGCCCTACGAAGCCCCGGAAAGACCTCGGAGAAGCCGCCTCGACCTGTTTACGTTCATTAGGGAAACCTCAAAAACCGATGCGAGCCCAGCTTATACGTATGAGCGTCCTGTGCTCTGGCAGCTACCTGGCGGACTTCATAGTCCCCGACCTGCCGGGGATCGGGGGGCCGGGGAGCCTCGTCTACGCCCCGAAGGGTATCCACCTGTCGCCGGGGGGCCACTCCGCCAACGTGGCGCTGGGCCTCGTGCAGCTCGGGCAAGACGAGGTTCACTCGACGGGCTGCGTGGGTGACGACCCCCTCGGGGAGCTCATCGTAGCACTCCTCGATGAACATGGCGTGCAGGTGCATGCCCAGGTGGCCGAGGGCGCCGCCACGGCCAAGAACATAGCTCTGATAGTGAGGAACCAGGACAGGAGGTTCATCGCGGAGCTCGCGGCAAACACCCTGCTGGAGCCTGGGCGAGTAGAGGCGCATATCCGGGCCCTGAGGCCGTCTGTGTTCTACCAGGGCACGGTGGGCGGGCTGAGGTACCTCGATCCACGGCTCGAAGACGTTCTGGCCACCGCCCATGCCGTGGGCTCGTTGACCGTTGTGGACGTCGTGCCGCCGACGGGTGGATGGGGATGCCTGCTGGACGCGCTGGGCGGCGTGGACCTGCTCCACTGTAACCTGCATGAGGCCAGGGACATGCTGGGGGCCGACGAGCCCCGGGAGGCCCTAGGAGGGCTCGTGGAGCGGGGTGTGAGGCTGGCCGCGGTGTCCGACGGCGCCCAGGGCCTCCACGCGTCCACGGGACACGTGACCGTCCATATGCCGGCGTTCAGGGTCACCGAAGTGGACCCCACGGGGGCGGGGGACGCCCTCTGCGCGGGCATGATAAAGGCGCTCATGGACGACGGGGCGTCCCCGGGCGGGCTCGGCGCCTTGGAGGCGGAAGAGCTCAAGGCGTTGATGCTCATGGGGCAGGCGGCGGGCGCCGCCTCCGTCACCGGTGTGGGGGCGACGACGGCCGTGACCCGGCGGAAAGTTGACGCCCTCGTCAGGGAGCAGGCGGCGCGCCTCCTTGAATCGACGACCGTGGAGGAGGCCTAGATGATCACCAGGTGGACGGGGAGGGTGAAGACGGGGCTGGAGCCCCTGGACCGGCTCCTCGGCGGCGGCTTCCCCTGCGGCGCCGTGAGCCTCGTGTACGGCGAGGCCACCACGGGTAAGACCACCCTCTGCCTCACCACGGCTCTGAATCACCTCGCCGGGCACAGGGCGGCGAAGGCCGTGTACATAGACTCGGACAACAAGCTCAACACGGGGAGACTGACCCAGATAGCCGAGCCCCGGGGGGAGGCGCTGCTGAGGCGGCTTCACCTGCATACGCCCCTGAGCTTCCGTGAGCAGGACGAGACCCTGGAGCAGCTGCCTGGACTGGACCCCATGGACCTTGTGGTGCTTGACAGCGTGACGGGGCTCTACAGGGTCGAGACGGTGGACGAGGAGAGGACGTACCGCGCCAACAAAGAACTTAACCGTCAGCTTGGGTACATCTCGGAGATGGCGGGTCGAAGCGGCGCGGCTTTCCTGTTGACGGGGCAGGTTCGAAGCGTGTTGGATACTTCGCAGATTGAGCCCGTCGCGCCGCGGCTCCTCAGCTACTGGAGCTCCACCGTACTGAAGCTGGAGAAGACGCCCTGGCAGGGCATGAGGCAGGCGACACTGGAGAAACCCCTATCCAGCCCCAGCGCCATAAACATCTGGATAACCGAGACAGGAGCGTCAGCGTCGCAGCCATGAACCTAATGACAGTGCTATCGGTGGTCTACCTCTATCTGCCCGCCTACTTCGCCAACGCCAGCCCCGTGGTCCTCGGCGGCGGCGAGCCCCTGGACGGCGGCAGGAAGTGGCTCGACGGCAAGCCGTTCCTGGGCAGCCACAAGACGGTCAAGGGCACGTTGTTTGGCATATTAGTCGGCTCCGCGGTGGGCTTCCTGCAGGGGAACCCGGTGGGCGGCGTCCTCCAATCGGTGGGCGCCGTGGCCGGCGACATAGTGGCAAGCTTCTTCAAGCGCCGCTGGAACCTGAGGCCCGGGGAGAGCATGCCGCTGGTGGATCAGCTGGACTTCATAACCTTCGCCGTGGCGCTAAGCTACCCCGTGCAGCGCGTCTCGTTGGCCGACGTGGCCGTCATCCTGGTGTTGACGGTGCCCATACACTACGCCGTGAACTACGTGGCCTGGCTTCTGGGGCTCAAGGAGCACCCGTGGTAGCTAGACGAGCCTGCGCCGCGGCTCCCTGCCTGCCTCGAACACCCTGCCGCAGTAGTTCACCACGAAGGTGTCGGGGAACGCTTGGTAGAGCTTGGCCATGGCCTTGAAGCCCGTGCAGTGGCATGGGCTCAGGAAGCTGAGATCGAACCTGCGCAGCTCCTCTATGGTCCGGTTTATGTAGGCGTCGTCGCGGCCCACCAGGTGGGTGCCGCCGATGAGGCCGTGGAGGCCTTTGAAGCCGCCCAGCTCCATGGCGCGGAGCCCGGTGTTCACGGGGCCGGAGTGGGCGCACCCGGTTATCAGCCAGGGCCCGACGCCGTCTACTTCCGTCCAGAGCGCCTGGTCGCAGAGTATCTGGTCGTCCACCTCTTCTCCGTCCACCACGATTATCCTCTTGCCTCCGCTGGTGGGCGGCGAGACCATCTCGAAGCCGTTCACCCGTGGCACCTGGCCGGTGGTCCAGAGCCCAGGCACCACCTCCTGGGGCTCGTCGCTGAGGACGAGTTCTCCGCCGGCGGCCTCGATCTCTTCTATGCCCTGGCCCTCGGGGACGCCGCCCCTGGTCCTTTTGCCGTGTCTGTCCTGGTAGAAGCGGGGCAGGAAGCAGTGGGGGTGGGCGTAGACGGGGCATCCGCCGGCGGCCTCCACCACCTCAACGGTGGCGACGGTGTGGTCGCTGTGGCCGTGGCTCAGCACCACGGCGTCCACGTCGCCCAGGTCCACCTCCAGCTCCCTTATGTTGTGGAGCAGGGGCTCCCTGTCGTTGCCGGTGTCGAACACCACCTTCCTCGGGTCGCTCCTCTCGTCCACCATCTCCAGGAGGTACGAGAGGCCCCACTGGCCGTGGAGGCCCGCCTGCAGCACCAGGTTGTCGGCGAGGGTCGTTATCTTGAGAGACTTCACTCCCATCTAATCACGAATAGTACTCGTTTCACGGTGTTGAAAACACTTGTCTATATATCGTCCCATGGTTCATAGTATTCATTAAGGACCGCAAGCATTGGTTTTACTGATCACTTATATTGTAGACCGTCTAAAAAAAGTGTAAAGTCGGGAGAATGGTGTGTGAGGTGGCTGGCGTAGGTGTCGATTTCTAGACGCAAGATGCTGGCCGCCCAGGAGGACATCGCCAACAGGATAGTGGAGCTGGCCAACCGCAAGGACATGACGGTGTACCAGACGGTGAACGACATCCTGGAGCAGGCGCTACGGGTGGAGGGCATCGGGCTTAGCCTGAAGCAGGTGGTGGACGAGAGGTGGATGCTGGAGCGGGCCCAGGAGATAGGATTCACCTTCACCATCGAGCAGCTCCTATACCAGATCGTGGACGCTGCCTACGAGGAGGACCAGGAGCGTTTCACCGGGATATTCAAGGAGATGGGGCACTGGTACGGCAAGTACTTTGAGGCCAAGCACGAGATGCCTATAGGCGCCCTCAGGGACGCCCTGGAGCTCTTCACCTTGGGGAACACGGAGTACAGCCTAGAGGAGACGCCGAGGCGGCTGAAGCTGTCGTTCATAGGTGAGAGGCTGTCCCCCGGGTACACGGAGCTTTTCAGCGTCCTCATGGAGGAGCTGCTGCTGGTGCTGGGCTTCAAGTTGAACGGCAAGGAGATACGTAAGGGCATATTGAACATGGAGTTCAAGAGGTGACCCTGTGGTCGAGGAGCTCCTGGACGACAAGAAGTTCATAGTGGTGCCGGAGGAGATAGCGACCCGGCTAAAGATCGTCTCGGGGAGGCTTGGCGGCAGCGCCGTGAGGTACGCGGAGGAGGTTTTCACCCAGGCGTTCAGGGTCGACGAGATGGGGTCCAGCTTGGAGGAGGCCGTGGACGTGTACCGCCTCGTCACCTTCCATAGGGGCGCCGGCAGCATTCAGGTTAACCGTGCCCGGTTCAAGGAGCTTGTGGAGAGGCTCTGTCTTGAGGACGCCGAGGAGCTGTCGGGTATCTGGCACGAGTCCGGGAGATGGTACGGGGCGTATCTTTTGACGAAGCTGAACGGTGAGGATGTATTCGGTTTCCTTGAGAAGGATCTGCTGGTGACGTGGAACCTTGACGAGGCGGAGATAAGGCGGCAGGATGTCCTCGTTTCTGTTCGCTGCACGTCGTTCGGGATGTCGATGGAGCTGACGGATCTCCTGGTTCATTATCTCGTGGGGCTCATGGAGGAGCTGGGTTATGTCGAGAACGACAGGGACGTTCTTCGGGGACTCGTGATCATGAAGTTTCTGAAGAAGATGGAATAATTAACATATATATTATAAAATCTCGGGTTTTTACTGTGTATTTTTACTCTTTTCTTCGGATATGTTTGACTGTTTCTCCGTCACTTTTCTAAAATTAGCTTCTTCTATCAGTAATTGGATATATATTTAGTGTATAATCGTTATTATATGCAGTTGTGTTCTTTATTTTTATCATATTTCTGTATACATTGTACTGCCTCTTGTAGACATACCTTAATATATGGAATCTTTGTTGTGAATCCCGATCGATGGACGGGGACGTATGAGATGTATTGTACTCCCTGTCCAGCGACGAAAAAGGTGAAAAAGGAAAATGAATAGAAAGAAGCTAATAACGCTACTAGTTTTACTGACACTAATCGTTGGGTTGATGCCGATAGGAAATGTATCCGCGGCGTTAAGCCCCGATGCTCAGGAGCAAGACGGAGACCCTATACCTGGAGGAGGTCCTCCATATACGGTCGATAAAGGCGACAAGATCGCAATTATTGGCGGCGCTGGCGAGGTAGCCTCCGGGCAAGTTGTGGAGATCTATTGGGACGACAGCACAATCGCGTGGAACGGTGAAGAGGGTAAACTAAACCAGTCAACAGCTGACAGCGATGGCAGCTACGAGATATGGTTTAAAGTACCTGAGGCAACCAGAGGCGACCACTATGTGTGGGCAAAGTCTGGTACACTGGACCCTGAAAGCGTAGAATTCGATGTAATTACGAAGGTGGACAACGATGCTAACTCAGGTCTTGAAGGCGACAGGATTGACGTTGACGTCTACGGCCTAGGTGGCAATAAGGACACAGCGTTCTTCATGGCTGATGGCACTGACATGTCCCTTTGGGCATGGACAGTTTTAGCTGTTCCCGAATCATTGGGAACCGGCGTTGAGCTGGATGGAACCCTTGATAATACACCATTAGCGCCTGGAAGCGTCGTGCTTACAGACACCGGTGGTGCACCTATCGACCCTGTTGTTGATAACGCAGGTAACCTGTATTACGACGACAATGTTAACGGCTATGATGGTGCCGATGTAAAGATCGGAACAATCAACTACGTAACCGGTGCATACGACCTCGATTATGATGAGGCAAGCGTCAGTCCAAGCGGGGCTGTCACTGCCGACTACGATTACTATGTTGAAACCGCTGACCAGTTGTACCTGTTCTCTACAGCCCAGGACAGTAACAGTCTCGGTAGTGTTTCCAAGAGGGTTGAAATCCCTGATTGGACCGAGGGTGTCAAGTACTACATTGCTGTAATGGACTCCAAGGGCTACTACGGAACTGACGATTTCACGATTGGCGCAGTCATCGAATTATCCGTCGACGAAGGCGAAGTAGGACGCGTTGTCCGCATCACAGGAAGAGGCTTCAATAAGACGGCACAGGAAGATATCCTGGAACAAGTACCTGATGAGGTTTTCCCTGCTGGTACACCAGGTGTCGCGCTAACCGACGGCATTACCTATTGGCTAGCACGAATCGTTGACTATGATCCTCTTGATCCGCCGGTGGTCGGTGGTGATGGAGAATTTAGGATCGACGTGTTCGTACCCGATACTGATGAGGAGGACGACGATTTCTATTTCGTCGTCAACGATGGATGGGTATACGCTACAGCTGACTTCGAGGTAACTGACCTGCCCAGCATAGAGGCAGATCCGTCAAATGGGCCTCAGGGTTCGAAGATAACAGTAACTGGAGAGAACTTCCCCAACGAAGCCGACACTGAGGTATACATATACGTATACGATCAGGCCACTAATGAATACGAACGTGGAGTAAACGATTGGGGCGCCTGGGACGATGACTTCAACGGCAAGGAGATCGAAGTCGAGTCCGATGGAAGCTTCGAGGAAGAAGTACGGATCCCCACACAGACAGACGGCACATACGACTTAGTCGTCATATACTGGGATAGAGCCGACGAGGTAAACATGGATGCTGTCGAGACCTTCAGAATCGGGTCCATTCTGGTACTTCTATCAGATGACGAAGGCCCATCTGGAATGGAAATCGTTATGACAGGCAACGGCTTCTCTAATTCCAAATCATGGAATGCTACGTTTGCCGGCGAAGAGCTGGTCGACGACTTGAGCGTGAGCGGAGATGGACTGATAAGCACGAACTTCTATGTGCCTCAGAAAGAACCAGGCATCTATGACATCGTCGTCATGGACGTAGAGACGGAAATAACAGTGACTGTAGAATTCGAAGTAACGGCAGCAACGATGTTAGAGGTTACGCCTAGCGAAGCACCAACTGGTTATAACATATCATTAGATGGTTATAACTGGCCAGAAACCGAACAAGACTGGGACATCATCTTCTACAACGCGACAGAAGATGGACTCGTAGACGAAGACTGGGAAATCACAAACGACGTTTGGTCACAGATCGGTGATCCGGGTATCAAAAGCCCATTCATGGCAGTGAACGAAGATGGAGAGGCTCACGGTTGGTGGATACTTGAACAGCCCAACGGCGATGAGCTTAGCAAGGGAACATACTACCTCAACGTCTCAAACACCGACGACTTCTTCGTACAGACGATGTTAGTGGTCGGCGATGTTCACGAATACATCGCACCAAGGAAGGCCACATTCAGGATCGGAGACACCGTAAGCTTCGCCCTCCAGCACAGCTTCGGTAACGTATTACCAGGCGACGATGGAAAGATCTATGGCGGAGTTGTAAAGGTCTATGACCCTGACGGCGAACTATACTGGGAAACCGACGAGTTGGAGGATTGGACTGACATGGGTCTATACTGGGCCGTTACAGCGGCTCACCAGACAGCAGCCACCAACCCGATGGTACTCCTCGACGATGCTCCTCTAGGAACCTGGACATACAAATGGTATGAGAACAGCAACCCAGGCGACGAAGAGGTCATAGGTCAAGGATCCTTCAACGTAGCGGCAGCCACAGCGGACATCCTCGGTGAACAGATCGAGGACCTCAACACAGCCATCGAAGACCTGACTGGCGACATATCTAGCGTCACAGACGCGGTCGCGGGCGTCAAGAGCGACGTCAACAGCGCCATCGCGGCGGCCAACGCGGCCGTGGAGGCAGCCAACGCGGCAGTCGACGCAGTCAACTCCGTAGCCGGAACAGCAAGCCAGGCCGCAGAAGCGGCGCAGAACGCAGCAACAGCTGCTGAGAACGCCCAGAACGCGGCAAGCGGACTAACAACACTCGTATACGGCGCCATCGGCGCAAGCCTAGTAGCAGCGTTAGCAGCAATCGTATCCCTCATGCAGATAAGCAGAAGGATCGCAGGCTAAAAAGCCAAAAAAACCCTTTTTTTATTTTATCTCTAAAAACCAGAAGATTCTATGATCAGCCTTTAGATGAGAACCTAATAGACCTGGACATCTAAACCATATAATCCATACAACAAAGCCGTATATTGACACAAAAGCTACCTGTAAACCGATCTCCTATGCTGCACGTCTAACAGCACCACAGAGGACCCTTCATCATCTACAACGTAGATCACACGATAATCACCCACCCGGAGGCTCCATCTGCCAGACAGAGGGCCCCTCAAAGGCTTACCGGACGAGGGGTCTCCTCAAGCCGGGTCACTGCACCATCCACTCTCACGCGATGAACCTAATCCAACGATCTATAACTCTTCTCAAACGTCCGGGTAACCTTGAGGCTATACCTCGCCAGACCGCCTCAACTCCTCAACGAGGCGCCTGTAATCCATTTCCCTCCCAGCCTTCACGTCCTCCTCGGCCTCCCGGAGAGACGCCAAAGCCCCCTCGTCCTCAAGAATCTCCAGGGTCTCCATGATACCTTCAAGTAGATCCCCGACCCGGGTTAGAAGCGCTCTGTCTTCCTCTGTGAGGAGTCCACTCTCAGCCATATCCACATCAATCCGACAAAGAAGGCTACATATTTTAACATAACCTTAGGCTAGACAGCTAAAAACCCCGCTTTTCTATTTCCTCAACAGGCAGCGCTACGTTTGGCTCTCCTGCGCGAAGGGGACACCCAGTAGCAGATCCACAAGCGAGTAGAGCCGAGCCCTGTCGAAGCCCTCGGCGTCGAAGGCTTCAAGCTCCGTGCACTCGGAGCCCACCGACGCCACCAGCGCCTCCGCCTGCCGGCCCAGCCGCCTCTCCCCTCCCTCGTCCACCGTCCCCACGAGCCCGGACAGCTCCCTGTTGCGCAGCAGTAAGAGCGTCGACGTGAAGAGGTGGTGGTACCCGGCGTTGAACCACCTGTGCCTGTGGGCCGACGCCTCCGTGACGCCCTGTAGCACCACCTCCAGCAGCGCCGCCGCCTCCCCCTTCATCTCCTCGACGTGCCTGCCCCTGAGCCCCGACTCGAGCCCTTCGACGCTGAAACCGTAGTGGCTGGAGCCTAGGGCCTCCATCTCGCGTTGAACCTGTTTCATCCCCTCGAGGGCTTCGCGGAGGCTGGGCCACTCCACCTCGCCTCCCAGGCCGACCACGAAGTCGAAGAGGTGGTCGACGAGCTCCAGGTCCTGGTAGAGCATGTTGAGCTGCCTCTCCCGGGTCTCCACGTACTCGTTCATCTGCCTGTGCAGCTCCTCCTCGCGCCTGGCTAACTCGTCGCTTATGACGCCGTGGATCTCCATTATCTGCTCCGTCTCTGCGGAGTAGAACACGAGTTCGCCGCCGCCGTCCATGCCCTCGTAGGTCAGCACCAGCCGCTTCGAGCCCTTGAAGGGCTTCTCGCCTTCTTGGAGCTCGACGCCGCCGACGTTTTCCAGCTGGATCTCCCTGTAGGGCACCATCTTCTTGCCTATGAAGCCCCTCTGCACGGAGACGGTGATCTTGTTATCGCTGAGCTCTAGCTTGGCTGTCTCCCCTTTGGGGAGCTTTCCCCGGGCCTCAGGCATCCGGGTTCCTCCTGAGGGAGTCCGTGGTCTCCTCCAGGGTCAGGGGCGAGTACGTGGTCCTGTGGTACATCTTCAGGTACTCTATCCCGTACTTCTCGGCCACACCCAGGTCCCCCAGCTTTACCTCTCCGCGGTCGTCGAGGATGCGGGTTATCTTCTTCCTGAACACGGGGTAGTTGAGCAGCATCTCCTTTCTCTCGTTGTAGTACTCTATGGTGTCCACGGCCTCGTCTATGTAGCTGAGCACCCTGTAGAGGTGGGTGATTATCTCGTCGATCCTGTACCGCTCGTAGTTGTTGATGACCTCGAGGCTCTGGTTCATGCGCTCCGTCAGCGTCATGTTCCTGTTCCACTCGTAGTCCTCCCGGGGCAGCAGCAGGTTGATGTTGAACTCCAGGTCCTGCAGGTGATAATAGAGGAGCCCTATGATGCGGCCCACCACGTTGACGGTGCTGAGGATGGTGTCCCGTATGAGTATGACCTTGAGCACCTTGAGGTTCTCGTCCTCCTCGGCGAAGCTGCGCTTGGTCATCTGCTCCGAGAGGCTCTGTATGAGCTCGTACTTGTCCCCCAGCAGAGGCATCAAGCTGCTCTTCCGTTTGCTGAGCTGGATGATGGTCTCTATGCTGTCGTTGATGGGACGCGTCGCGTTGAGTATGTCCGCCGAGTACTGGCGCTCCCAGTTCCGGAGCGACACCAGTATGGCCTTGATTATTACCCACGGCTCGTCCTCCTCTATCTTCTGCCTGGATATCTGGAGTGTCGCGCTGTCCCGTGGGAGGTTGGGCTCGAAGAGGCTGCTTATTATCTCGTATATCTTGTCGCTGGTGTCTATGAGCTTCATCACGAGGACCCTGCCGGAATCGATTATGTGGTTGATGTGCTCCACCTTCTCCATCAGCGGCGCGTCCATGTCCAGGTCAGGCAGCTCGGGCGCGTCCACGTCCAGCCCCAGCTCCCTTATCTCGCCCACCGACTCCAGGTACTCGAACTTGATCTTGATGTAAAAGTCCCGGAGGGCGATGTCCAGCTGGGTCTCGAACGAGTCCACGTCCACCCTGAGCTCGTTGTATACCCGCCGCAGGTCCACGTCCAGCTCCGACAGGTCCTGTATGGACTCATCCGCGTTCAGGCTGATCTCCTTGACCTCGTCCTCTACTATGAGCATCTTGGTCTTGAGGTCCATGAGATTCTCCGGCGCCGGGTTCCCCAGCCCGTTGATTATGGCGTTGTACCCCTCCATCTTCTCCAGCATGCTGCCCGACATCTCCACAAGGGCCTGCGACCGGGAGGCCCTCACCTCCTTCAGGTCGAGCACGTACTTGCTGAACGCCACGGGCGCCGAGAAGAGTATGGTGAACGTGGTGGAGCCGACGAGGATCGACTGGTCCACCGTGGCCTGGAACGCCAGCGGCGCCTGGAGTTTGTCGATGGCCAGGAAGAACACCAGGTTGGTGATGGCGGCCGCAAAGATGGGCAGTATGTAGACGAGGACGTCCACGTACTTGCCCGGGATGGCCGCCTTCTTCACTGGGTCAGGCATCTTCATGTTCATGATGGCTATCACCGAGATGAGGCCGCTCATGATTATGAAGAACAGCACCATCCCGGGGAGGGAGTTTATGAAGTTGGCGAAAGCCGTGGTCTCCCCGTTTATCACCACGTCCGGGGTTATGATGCCCGTGATGGTGTTGAACACCCGCTTCAGCGTGTCAAGGCTTATGGTGTTCAGCTGGCTCTGGATGTCGTGGTAGATGAGGTCCAGAGGCGTGTACAGCGGCGGCAGCACGCCCTCCTCGTAGGTCCTCAGGTACTGCATTATCTGGAGGGGCAGCGACATCGAGGCGTAGTAGACGAAGGTGTAGATTATACCCCTGCCCTTGTAGATGGTCGCGAACACCAGTATCAACGGAATGGCCAGGTAGAACGTGGACCTGAAGAAGAGAAGCGACACAGCTATGATCCCTATATCCATGGAGATGATCTGGAGGTTGTTGTTGAACGTCGCCGGGCATATCACGAAGGGCGCTATGAGCAGCGCCATGAGAATCGTGTTCCGGACGGGGTCGTCTATAAGCTGGAAGAACCCTATCCTCGAAAGATGGTAGAAAAGGCCCAGGGTTATTATGAGGCTCCCCGCCATGGCGCCGTAGATCTTATCCTTGAAAACCGCGTAGGCTACCAGGAAGGCGATTATGATGGGCAGCGGGGGCGGCAGCAGCGGTATCAGCGTGAACCCCAGCGCCATGCTAACCATGGTGACAACGAAAGTGACGAGCTTCCCCGTCCTCTCGCTGAAGTCGCCGTCCATGAATAGCGCGAAACTCATATCCCTGATCCTCCATCAAGTATTAATATAATATATGGAACCGTGAACCTCGTTGACCCTAGACGACGCCGACTTAAAACTGCTTGCGAGTATCAGAGATAACATAGACTCCTTGGAGTCGATGCTTCCCGACAGAGCCGTCATCACGGTGGGACAGTACACTTTGGACGCCCTCGAGTCCCCGGGCTTCGACGAGGAGGGTCTAACAGACATTATCCGGGTGCATCATAAGAAGGATTTGGAGCATAAAACAGTATACATCGATCCCGAGTACGACGTAGAGATCGACACTCTATACGAGCCCCACTACTGGTTCGACCTGCTTGAGCACGTGGACGTCGACGACTTCTACGACCAGCTCGGTAGACGCGTCTACGACTACCACGACGAGATACTCACGCTGGTCAACCTCTCCGAGGGCAGCTCGTCTGGCCTGTACCCGCTGCTCCACCGTTTCCTCGCCAAACGCGACAAAAACATCCTCGGCGTCTCCGTAGTGCCCTCCATGAGCCACAGCTCGGACGCCCTCTTCAACTCCTTCGCGTCCACGGGCATGGTCGCCATCGACGGCTCCGCCCCGCTGCTGCTCATCGACCAGGGCAGGCTCGAGGACTACTCCGGGGTCCACCGCATGGGCGAGATGCTGAAGGACATCGACGTCTTGGACTACCTGGTGGAGCTGCTGCTGGACAAACGGGGCTTCGTCAGGGACCTATACAAGCTCTCCCGCAACTTCGACATAGGCATGTTCTCGGCTTTGATGGCCACAGGATGCAGCCTGGGCATATACGAGAGCTTCAGGAACATACTGGACGTCACCCTGGAGCAGCCCCTCATGGACTTCGACATCTCCACCGCCACCATGATCTACGTGCTCGTCAGGGCGCCCCTCTATTACAGGGACGAGTTCACCAAGGGCCAGATAGAGTACGAGGTGAGCCAGTGGCTCACCGAGTCTCTGGGCGTGGACCTCCCCCAGATATGTGAACCCATTTTTATCGATGAGTTCGGGGACAGGGTGGACGTGGTGATCCTTGTAGGCGGCTTCGACACCACCAAGATGTTCGGAGACATCTACAGGCGCATCGAACGGTTCAGCAACATGAACCTGGAGCAGGGCCTCTACGACAGAGAACTATGGGAAGAAATAAAGGGGAAGCTCCTAAGGAGCTAGGCTTACCTGTTTGGCCTCCAGCTCGCTGAGTATCTCCTCGACGGTTCCCTTGTGCTCGACCAGGAAGCTTCGGCTGAGGCCGCTCTCGAACTCGCTTGCCTTCCTGTTGAGGCGCTCCATCTCGTCGTAGGGCGCCAGGTCCTCGATGTTTCCTCGGCCCGCTATCACGACGACCCTTATCACCCAAGGGTCCCTGCACTCCACTATCCTGACCGTTATGGTCTTGGACACGTCGCCCGTCACATATGCGGCCAGCGCCGTGTACAGCTCCTGGGTCAGGTCCTCGTCCCAGAGGCCCTGCGGCGTCTGCACGGTGACCCAGAGGTAGTCGCTGCGGTACGTAGACTTCATCCCCATGATGTTGGGGGTTCTGTAGATCCTGATGATGCTCCTCATGTAGTCCTTGAAGTGGTCCACGTCGAGGATCTCCTCCAGGATGCCCTCGCGGTTGAGTTGGTCCTCCTGCTCGGCCAGTATCTTGTAGATGATCTTGCCCTGCTCGTCGCCAGTGAGCTCCGTGGTCCG
>Ga0272441_10008051_pt1 | contig 16858 bp, 16 predicted proteins | sample SSMProp6N_FD_193582 | JGI IMG/M metagenome (GOLD analysis project Ga0272441, IMG submission 193582) | Marine sediment archaeal communities from Little Sippewissett salt marsh, Falmouth, MA, United States - SSM-Prop-6N | ecosystem: Environmental > Aquatic > Marine > Wetlands > Sediment ...
GTGCGAACCACTGCGCGGCGGAGTCCCAGATCACCCGTCCCTCGTCCGCGACGAGAGTGCATCCCCGCCTGCTTAGCATCCCTTCGCCCATGTCGGGGATATTGTGCTCGCCTATGCCGTCGAGGCTTGTGCGCGTCCCGCCGAGGTTGGCCGTGTCGGGCTGGCCGGGCGTCCAGGTACCCCACTTGCCGCCGTAGTGCCAGTCGACGAGGAGGTTCTCGGCCGAGAAGGGCCCGGAGCCGAGGGCATAGAGGAGTGTGACGTGCTCGGTTCTGACGACGAGCAGCCCGCCGTGCTCTTCGGCCGTGAAATCGACGGGCCCCAGCGCGCGCTGGACGACCAAGGCGCTGGGCTCGTCGACGAACCGGCGCGCCGGCGAATGCTCCATGCGCAGAAGTGTCGGCGTGAGGACGCTTATGCGCACGTCGTCGGCGACCGCCGTCTGCCCCACGACCTCGACGGCCCCGCAGAGGGTGGCGGCTGTAATGGCTGCGAGGAGCGCTACTGCGAACTTGCGCATGGTCTTCCCCTTCTCAGAAGGCGGGATACGGACCCTCGGGTTTGCCGTGCCATTATGGTATGCGGTGGGGGGTGGTGCAAGGCCGAGCTGTCGCTGCGGGGTCTTTGGGGACCGGATGCGGGCGGCTCATCGGGGGGGGCGGGCGGCGGCCGCGGCGCGGCTCAGCCGTAGCACCCGTATCTGCGGGCCGTATCGACCAGGGCGAGGAGGTTGGCATCGGGCGTATCCCGGCCGCACTGGTCGCCCGTGGATAGTATGAAGCCGCCTCCGGGGGCGGCGTCGTCGATGGCGCGCTTGGCCGCCTCGGCCACGTCGTCCGGCCCGCCGAGGAGCATCACATCGGTCGTGTGTAGGTTGCCCATCAGGGACAGCCGCCCGCCGTATCTCCTCTTGATCTCCCCCAGGTTGCAGTCGCCCATGGGTGGGGGTTCGAGGGGGTTGATGGAGGTCAGCTCGGTCTCCTCGGCGCAGATGCGCGCGAGTTCCGCCTCGAGGCCGCAGCAGTGGAGTTGGCAGGGCACGCCTGCGGCCCGGCAGCGCCGCGTTATCTCCTTGAGGGTTGGCAGCGATAGCTGCCGGAATATCGATGGCGACTGGAGTGTCAGCGCCCCGGAGGCCCCGGCCAGGATGAAATCGGGCGCAAGCGGCAGTGCGTGTTCGAGCGTCGCCAGGCGCATCTCGTGGTCGCGCCGCGCCAGCCGCTCCAGCAGCTCGGGGTGGTCGTAGTAGAGGTACGTGAGGGTTTCCATCCCGCCCTCGAACATCTCCACCCACGCGTGCAGGCCCGGCAGACCAACGCCCACGCCGAGGGCGCCGTCCTCGCCCAGTGCCTCGCGCTGCTCGGCCAGGGTCCTGCCCGATGCGCCTTTGGCTGTGCGTGTGACGTACTTCAGGTAGAGCTCGACGTCCCGCTCCGGGTCCTTTATCAGGGGCTCGACGTGCCTTGGCGGTATGTCGGGGTAGTAGGCCACGCACGACGATAGGCTCCCGCCCGGCGTGCGCCATGTGGTTCTCCGCACGATCCTCTCGTCGGTTCTCTCGACGATCTCGGAGGCGGCCTCGGCCTGGGTGGGCTCCCACTCGTAGTCGGGCCGGCCGTAGATGAACCACCCGTCCATGCCATAGAGGCGGACGGCGTCGATGTAGGCCCTCCAGAGCGGGGGGTCTCCGTCGAGGTAGATGTCCCAGAAGGGCCGGCCGGTCAGGCGCGCGGGGATCATGTTCGAGATGTCCGGCGCCACTGGCACCCTGTCGGGAATCCGGTTGCACATCGCCGTCAGCATCCGCTGTCTGGGCGTCACCGTGCGGTCCTCGCTCTCGGGCCGATTCTAGCATTGTGGGGGTGTGGTGCAACAGCGCAGGTGCCGGCGGTGGGCGGCCCCGCCGCCCTTTCGGTTTGACCGCCGAGTGCGCCTTTGATAGCCTGATGCGGGGGTCCATGCCCGTGAGAGTAGTAGGCGGCAGCGCGAAGGGGAGGCGGATCAAGGCCCCGCCCGGCGAGGCGGTGCGGCCCACCCTGGACCGTGTTCGCGAGTCGCTGTTCAACATACTGGCCGCGCGTGTAGTGGGGGCGCGGGTGCTGGACCTGTTTGCAGGCAGCGGCGCTCTGGGGATAGAGGCTTTGTCGCGGGGGGCGGCCCATGCCGTCTTTGCCGATAGCAGCCCGCGTGCGGTTCGCGCGGTGGGCGAGAATCTGGCGGCGCTGGGCCTGACGGGCCGGGCCGAGGTGCTGCGCTCGGACGCGGCGGCGTTTCTGGTGAAGCTGGCCGGCTCCTCCGATCGCTTCGACCTCGTCTTCATGGACCCGCCGTATGGCGAGGGCCAGCTGCCGCGGTGCCTTCCCTTGGCGGCCGGTGTGTTGGCCGAGGGGGGCTTGGTCGTGGCCGAGCACGATGTATCGGCGCCTCCGCCGGGGTCGGCGGGGCCTCTCGTATGCTTCCGCACGGCCCGCTACGGCTCCGTGGCGCTTTCCCTTTACCAGTCGAAGGAGACCCCTGATGGGTAAGGCCAGCACGGTGGTTTACGCGGGGACGTTCGACCCGGTGACCTTCGGCCACATCGACACGATGCAGCGTGCGCTGTCGATCTTCGACCGGATGATCGTCGCGGTGGCCCGGTCTGAGGTCAAGGCGCCGCTCTTCTCGCTGGAAGACCGGGTGGCGATGGTGCGCGAGGCCGTCGCCGGGCGGCCCAACATTGAGGTCGAGGGCTTCGACGGCCTCCTGGTCGAATACCTTAAGTCGAAGGGCATCTACGTGGTCCTGCGCGGGCTGCGCGCCTATTCCGACTTCGAGCACGAGTTCCAGCTTGCGCTGACGAACCGCAAGCTCTGCGGGGACATCCGCAACATCTTCATGATGCCTTCGGAGGAATATGTTCACGTCAGTTCAAGCATGGTGAAAGAGATGGCCTCGGTCGGGGGCGACGTGAGCCGTTTCGTCCCGCCCGAGGCGGTCAAGTACGTACGGAAGGCGTACGCATCCAAGGGGGACTAGTAGGTGGCGCTACGGCCGAGTCGGCGGCGGCGTTCGGGCCGAGCGCGCCAGGCCGTTGACTGCGCGAATACGTTGCGGGCCAAGGACTTCAGCTGATCATACCCAGGTGTTCTCCCGCCCCATCGGCCCCCTGCGTCGGCCTTTTGCCCTTGACGAAGTGCCTTGGGCTGGCTAAACTGCCCGTCCTGGGTTCGCCGGGCTCATCGACGGTGGCCCCCGTTGCGGTCCGCCCATGTCGGGCGGTTCACTCTGTAGGGCAAACAGCACTTTGCTTTTCGCACGAAGGGAGAAGGAGCTGCGCATGAGCGAGCAGACGAAGGCCATCGATTCTCTTATGGCGGAAGCCAGGGCTTTCCCGCCCCCATCGAATGTAGCGGGCAAGGCCTACATCAAGTCCTTCCAGCAATATCAGGACATGTACGATCGCTCGGTCAACGACCCCGACGGCTTCTGGCTCGAGCAGGCGAAGGACCTTGTCGTCTGGTTCAAGGAGCCCACGGTAGCTCGCGAGTTCACCTGGGACACCAAGGCTCGCAAGATCCAGCATACCTGGTTCGCCGACGGCGAGCTGAACGTCGCCTACAACTGCCTCGACCGGCACATGGGCACGCCGCGTGAGAACAAGACGGCCCTCATCTGGCAGGGCGATGAGCCCGGCGAGGACAAGAATCTCACCTACAAAGACCTCCACACGGAGGTATGCAAGTTCGCCAACGTCCTGAAGGGGCTGGGCGTATCTAAGGGCGACCGGGTCTGCATCTACCTGGGCATGATCCCCGAGCTTCCCATCGTGATGATGGCCTGCGCGCGCATAGGCGCCATCCACTCCATCGTATTCGGCGGTTTCAGCGCCGACGCCCTTCGCAACCGCATCAACGACGCTACCTGCAAGATCCTGATCACCGCAAACGTGTCCAAGCGCGCGGGCAAGAGCATCCCGCTGAAGGGGATAGCCGACGAGGCCCTGGGCCAGGCCCCCTCCATCGAGAAGGTGGTTGTGATCCGGCGCAACGATGAGGATTGTTCCATCACCGAGGGCCGGGATCTCTGGTACGACGATCTGATGGCCGGCGCGTCCGCCGACTGCGATTGCGAGCCCATGAAGGCGGAGGATCCCCTTTATATCCTCTACACCTCTGGCAGCACGGGTAAGCCCAAGGGCTTGGTGCACTGCACGGGCGGTTATCTGGTCCACGTCGCCTTCACCCACAAGGTGATCTTCGACGTCCACGATGAGGACATCTACTGCTGTGCCGCGGACATCGGGTGGGTGACCGGACACAGCTACATCGTCTACGGTCCGCTGACCAATGGCGCCACGAGCGTGATGTTCGAGAGCACGCCGCTCTACCCGGACGCCGGCCGCTACTGGCAGATGATCGAGAAGTTCAAGATCACGCAGTTCTACACGGCGCCGACGGCGATCCGCGCCCTGATACGTCAGGGCAACGAGTGGCCCGGCAAGTACGATATGTCCAGCCTGAGGATCCTCGGGACGGTCGGCGAGCCGATCAACCCCGAGGCATGGATGTGGTACTACAAGTTTGTGGGCGGCCAGCGCTGCCCCATCGTCGACACGTGGTGGCAGACGGAGACCGGCGGCATTCTGATCACGCCGCTGCCGGGTGCGCACACGCTCAAGCCGGGCAGCGCCTCCAGGCCGTTCTTCGGCGTCGAGCCGGTGGTATTGCGCGAGGACGGCAGCGAGTGCGAGCCCAATGAGGGCGGCAAGCTATGCATCCGCAAGCCCTGGCCCGGCTTCGCCAGAACCATGTGGGGGGATCACGAGCGCTTCGTCGACACCTACTTCACCATGTATCCCGACCTGTACTTCACGGGTGACGGTTGTCGCATAGACAAAGACGGCGACTACTGGCTGATGGGCCGCATCGACGACGTCGTGAACGTCTCGGGCCACCGCATCGGCACGGCCGAGGTCGAGAGCGCGCTGGTCAGCCATGAGAAAGTGGCGGAAGCCGCCGTGGCCCCCATGCCGCACGAGATAAAGGGCCAGGGCCTCTACGCCTACGTCACTTTGGTAGACGGCGTTGAGGTCTCGGACGAGCTCAAGAAGGAGCTCGTGAAGCACGTCCGCAAGGAGATCGGGCCGATCGCCACACCGGACGTCATCCAGTTCGCGCCCGCGCTGCCCAAGACGCGCTCGGGCAAGATCATGCGCCGCATCCTGCGCAAGATCGCCGAGGGCGACACCTCCAACCTCGGCGATACGAGCACGCTGGCCGATCCGCACGTGGTCGAGGTTCTGGTGGAAGGACGCGGCAAGTAGTCGGGAATGAGCACATGGGTGCCCCGTTTCCGCCCTGGTGGCGGCGCGGGGCACCCTTTCTGTCGAGTTGGGGTGTGTTTAGGCGGCGTAGCCGGGATGCAGGTGGGGGGAGATGTCAAGGAGGAGGCCAATGGCTGACGGTGCGGTAGGCAACCGTTGGTGCAAGGTCGTCGGCGCGATTGCCGTACAGTTGTGCCTGGGTGCCATTTACGCCTGGAGCGTATTCACGCCCTCGCTGACCAGGGTGGCCGAAGAAGGCGGCATCTACTGTTTCACGGCCAAGCAGGCCGCCTGGATCTTCAGCGTGGGGCTGGCGGTTTTCGCCGTGGTGATGGTGGTAGCCGGCCGGCTTCAGGCACGAATCGGCCCCCGGAAGGTGTGCCTCTTGGGCGGCATAGTGCTGGGCGTGGGCTACATACTGGGCGGAGTCTTCGGCGGCACGTTCGCCGCTCAGCTCATCTTCATCGGGGTGATCGGCGGTGCGGGCATCGGCCTGGCCTACGTGGTCCCCATTGCCGTGGGCGTCAAGTGGTTCCCGGACAAGAAGGGGATGATTTCGGGCCTGGCGGTGGCCGGTTTCGGTTTCGGAGCGACCCTGTGGGTCAAAGCGGCCGGCTCGTGGTTCCATCTCATCGAGAAGAACCTCTTCGGTCTCCCCGAGGTCCAGGGTGTCTTCGTGCTCTACGGCATTGCTTTCCTGGTGATTGTGGCGCTGGGGAGCATAGCGATGGTGAATCCGCCCCCGGGCTGGAAGCCTCAGGGCTGGGAGCCGCCTTCGCAGACCGACGCCAAGGCCGCGGCGAGCGGCGGCACCGACTTCGACTCAGCGACCATGAAGCGCACGCCCCAGTTCTACATGCTGTGGGTGATGTTCATATTCTCGGCGCTGGCGGGCCTGATGGTGATTTACTGCATCAAGCTCTTCGGCATCGACGCCCTGCATTACCGCGGCATGGACGTTGCGGCGGCCTCGACGGTCGCCGGCACGGCCATGGCCGCGTACGCGATTCTCAACGGCCTGGGTCGCATCGTTTGGGGGTCGATGTCGGACAAGATCGGTCGCAAGTCGGCGCTGACCGCCATGTGCATATTCCAGGGCGTCATCATGTTGCTGTTTTACAGTCTCGGCGGGACGGCTGCCGGCCTGATCGTCGCGGCCTGCATCATCGGCTTCAACTTCGGTGGCAACTTCGCCCTTTTCCCGGCCGCCACGGCGGACTTCTTCGGCAACAAGACCGTGGGGGTCAACTACGGCTGGGTCTTCACGGCTTACGGCATAGCCGGCATAGCCGGTCCGCAGATAGCCGGCTACTTCAAGGATGCGGCCAAGGGAGCGGAGACGCCGGCCGCGTGGCTGACGCCATTTGTCATTGCGGGTGTCGTCTGTCTCCTGGCCGGGGTGATAGGCTTGCTGCTGCGGCCGCCGCGGCGGGCGGCGTCGGCGGGGTAGAGCGCTCAGACGGGCCGGGCCGGGGCTGGTCGCTGCCGTGGCGACCGGCCCGCCTTGCGTCGTGGGCGGGCTGTCCGGACGGCTATGGGCCGCAGCGGTTTTGTGGTATAATGTCCGCCACGACGGAGAGTTGTCCGATGTCCGGCACGCGATTGCCCAAATGGGCGCAGCTCAACGTTCGGCAGATGCCGGAAGAGGGGCTGCAGATAGAGGACGAGCTGCCCGCGGACCTCTGGACGGGGGCCGAGGAGGGCATCCTGCTGGCCGCCCCTCTGGCGGTTGCCCTTGCCTGCGTCAAGCGCGGGGACAGGGTGGAGGTCGAGGGACGGTTGCGGGGTGCGGCCCGCATGGAGTGTGCCAGATGCCTCCGTCCGGTGGACGTACCGATAGACGCGCCTGTTCATGCGCTGTACATGCCGGGCGATCCGACCGAGGACGATGTGGCGATCTCCTCGAAGGACGAGGAGGACGTGTACTTCGGGTGGTACGAGCCGCCGGATCTGGATCTCCTGGACGAGGTCAGGCAGGTGGCGGTCGTGTCGCTGCCTCACAGGGCGCTTTGCAGCGAGGGCTGCCGAGGGCTGTGCCCTTCCTGCGGGGCGGATCTGAATGAGGAGACGTGCTCCTGCGAGGCCGAGCCGGGGGATACCCGGTGGGACAAGTTGCGGGAGTTTCGGAACAAGCTGAAGGAATAACACGCTTGGCCGGCCGTGCGTTGTGGGGTCGGCTTGTGCTGCCGGGTGGACCGATGGTATGTCCGGCGGCGAGGTGGGGCGCTAATGTCCAATCCCGTTCCAAAAAGGCGACACTCCAACCAGCGCACGCGCAAGCGGCGGACACACTACAAGACCGATGCGCCGGGCGTCTCCAAGTGCCCTCAGTGTCAGGAGCCCAAGGCGCCGCATCGCGTGTGCCCGCACTGCGGCTTTTACAACGGTAAGAAGAGGATCGAGGTAGAGGTCGAGGGCTGATGCGCGTAGCCGTCGACTGCATGGGCGGCGATCTCGGCCCGGCCCCGCTGGTTCTGGGCGCGGCCGAGGCGGCCTCAGCCCTCAGGTGCAGTGTCATCCTCGTCGGTGACGAGGACCAGATCCGCGATGAGTTGGAGGGGGCGGATTATCCCCGCGACCGGGTGGCCATACAGCATGCCAGCGAGGTCGTCGCCATGGACGACTCGCCCACGGCGGCGGTGCGCCGCAAGCGCGATTCCTCCATGCTCAAGGCGGTGGAGGCGGTCCGGGAGGGCCGTGCCGACGGCTGCATCAGCGCCGGCAACACGGGCGCCTTCATGGCCACCGCCAAGCTCCTTCTCGGCTCGATCAAGGGCATCGAGCGTCCGGCCATCGCGACTCTTCTGCCGTCGTCGGGGCAGGACGTGGTTCTCCTGGACGCCGGTGCCAACGTCGACTGCAAGCCTCGCCATCTCTGCCAGTTCGCCATCATGGGCGACGCCTTCGCGCGTCGCGTCCTAGGGATCGCCGAGCCCCGTGTCGGGCTTCTGGGGATAGGAGCCGAGGATAGCAAGGGCAACGAACTGACCCGCCGGGTCCATCAGACGCTCTCCGCGGCCGAGCTCAACTACGTCGGCAACGTCGAGGGCCGCGACATCTTCAACGGCAGCGTCGACGTGGTCGTCTGCGACGGTTTCATCGGCAACATCGTTCTCAAGTCGGCCGAGGGCCTCGCCGTGGCCGTAGCGGATTTCCTCAGGGAGAGCCTGATGGCGAGCCTGCCCCGTCGCCTTGGTGCCCGCTTAGCCCGCGGGGCCTTCACAGAGTACAAGCGCAAGCTCGACTATGCCGAGCGCGGTGGAGCGCCGCTGTTGGGGACGACCGGCGTGTGCGTCGTCTGCCACGGCTCGTCCTCGGCCAAGGCGGTCCGCAACGCCGTCGGTGAAGCCGCTCAGATGTTGGACAAGGGCGTGAACGCCCGAATTGCCGATAGGGTGGCGGCCATCGCCGGGGCCGGCGGGGGTCTTTTGCGCCACCACGGCGCGCAGGAGACGGACTCGCAGGGGTAGCGAAAGAAGAGGGGAGGCCGAATGTCTCATCGCGTTCGTATCGCCGGGACCGGATCGTACGTGCCCGAGCGCGTGCTCACCAACGCGGATCTCGAGCGCATAGTCGAGACGACCGATGAGTGGATACGCACCCGCACGGGTATCGGTGAGAGGCGCATAGCGGCCGAGGGTGAAGCCACCAGCGACATGGCGGCTGCGGCCGGGCGGCGCGCCTGCGAGGCTGCGGGGATATCGCCGGAAGATCTCGATCTCATCATCGTCGGCACCTTCACCGCGGACCGGCCGCTACCTTCCTGCGCCTGTGAGACGCAGGCCAAGCTGGGCGCGGTGCAGGCCGCCGCCTTCGATCTGGCCGCGGCCTGTTCAGGCTTCATCTACGGCCTGGCGTGCGGCGTGGGCTTCATCACATCCGGGCAGATGGAGAGGGTGCTGGTAATAGGTGCGGAGAAGCTGTCGTCCGTGACCGACTACGAGGACCGCGCCACCTGCGTGCTCTTCGGCGACGGAGCCGGGGCTGCCGTGCTGGTCCCCTCCGATGACGACAGCGGCGTGCTGTGGACGCAGCTCGGCGCGGACGGAACGGGCGCTGACCTGATGTACATATCGGCGGGAGGCTCCCGCTCGCCCATAACGCACGAGGCGATTGACGCCCGCGATCAATTCGTCAAGATGCGCGGGAACGAGACCTTCAAGTTCGCCGTCTCGGCCATGAAGCGCTGTGTCGAGGAAGCGATGGCGGCCGCGGATCTCTCCATCGAGGACGTCGGGATGATCGTGCCGCACCAGGTCAACACGCGCATCATCGACGCGGCAATCCGCCGGCTGGGCGTCCCCGTCGAATCCATCGCGCTGAACATAGAACAGTACGGCAACACGTCGGCGGCGTCGGCGCCCATAGCCCTGGACGAATACGTCCGTGCGGGCCGGATCGTCAAGGGAGACAACGTGATCCTTGTCGCGTTCGGTGGGGGGCTCACCTGGGCGACCGCCGTGCTGAGGTGGTAGCGGGTTGGCGGGTTGCGGCCTTCTGTTTGCGGGCCAGGCGTCTCAGAAGGTCGGCATGGGGGCCGAGCTGTATCAGTCATCCGGGGCGGCGCGGGCTGTTTTCGACGAGGCCGACGCCGCGCTGGGTTTCTCCATTTCCCGTATCTGCTTCGATGGGCCCGAGGGGGAGCTGACGGCGACGGAGAACGCCCAGCCGGCTCTGGTGACCGTTGAGTTGGCGATGCTGGCGGCCCTGGTTGAGCGGGGTGCGTTGGACGAGGGGCTCTCCTCGGTGTCGTGTGTGGCTGGGCACAGCCTGGGTGAGTATGCGGCGCTGTCGGCTGCGGGGTGCGTGTCGGCCCCCGATGCGGTTCGGCTGGTCCGCCTGCGGGGTCGGCTCATGGCCGAGGCCGGCGCGGCCGTCCGGGGCGGGATGGCGGCTGTTCTGGGTCTGGACCGGGGGGTCATCGAGGGTCTTTGTGACGAGCACCGCGGCGGCGGGGTGCTCCAGGTTGCCAACCTCAACTGCCCGGGTCAGGTGGTGATTTCGGGCGACGTCGACTGTCTGGATGCCGTTGAGGGCCCGCTTACGCAGGCGGGTGCCAAGAGGGTGGTTCGCTTGGCCGTCTCCGGGGCCTTCCACTCGGCGCGCATGGAGCCCGTGCGCGAGGGGCTCGGCGAGGCCTTAGCGGAGGCAGCGCTTTCCGACCCACGGATTCCGGTGTATGCGAACGTATCGGCGCGTCCGGTGGCGTCAAGCGATGAGGTTCGCGGGGCGCTGGTCGCTCAGGTGGCCTCGCCCGTTTTGTGGGAGGACACTCTGCGGGGGATGATCGCCTCGGGTGTAGGCCGATTCGTCGAGGTGGGTCCCGGCCGGGTCCTCTCGGGTCTTCTCCGCCGCACGGACAAGTCGGTTGTGGTCGAGGCGGCCGAGGATTTGCTCGCCGCATAAGGTTTTGACGCCAACGGGGCGCCCCAGGCGCTCTCGGGGGAGGACCGGATGTCGCTTGAAGGCAAGGTGGCGATTGTGACGGGGGCCGCCAGGGGCATAGGTGCCGCCATAGCCGGCGCGCTGGCCTCGGACGGCGCCGACTGCGTTCTCGGGGACCTGAGGGAGGGCGACCTGGCCGAAACGGCCTCGGCCGTGGAGGCGGCCGGCCGAAGGAGCCTGGCCGTCTCGGTGGACGTATCGGACCCCGCATCGGCCCAGGCCATGGTGGACAAAGCGGTTGACACCTTTGGTGGCGTACATATATTGGTCAACAATGCCGGCATAACGCGTGACGGCCTGCTCGTACGCATGTCCGACGAGGCCTGGGCGCAGGTCCTGGCCGTCAATCTGACCGGCACCTTCAACTGCATCAAAGCCGTCTCAAGGCCCATGATGAAGGCCCGCCAGGGCTCGATCGTCAACATCGCATCGATCATCGGGCAGATCGGCAATGCGGGTCAGGCGAACTACAGCGCGTCGAAGGCCGGAGTGATCGCCCTGACGAAGACGGCGGCCAGGGAGCTGGCGTCGAGGGGCATACGGGTGAACGCCGTGGCGCCCGGGTACATCGACACGGCGATGACTCAGAAGCTGTCAGACGACGTGCGCGGGGCGATGCTCGCGCGTATCCCGTTGGGGGTATTGGGCAAGCCGCGGGACGTGGCGGACGTCGTCAGGTTCCTCTGCGGCGACCAGGCCAGGTATGTAACCGGGCAGGTCATCCGGGTCGATGGCGGCATGGTCATGTGAGGGGGCCGGTGGGTACGGCGGGTGCAGTGGGTACGGGGGGTGCAGTGGGTACGGGGAATGCAGTGGGTACAGGGGTGCAGTGGGATGGTCTTGGGAGGTGCTGCGGGGAGGATGTCGCGGGGAATTCCTGGGCAGACATTGCTGAGTAACCAGAGCCGTGCGGCGACGCCGGCCAGGGGGTGAGTACCGACATGGCAGTTGAGGACAAGGTCAAGGACATCATCGTAAAGCAGTTGGGTGTGAACTCCGACGAGGTGCGTCCCACCGCTTCTTTCATAGACGATCTTGGGGCCGACTCGCTGGACACGGTGGAGCTCGTGATGGAGTTCGAGCGCGAGTTCGACATCGAGATTCCGGACGAGGATGCGGAGAAGATCACCACGGTCGGCGAGGCTATCGAGTACATAAAGAAACACGCCGCGGTGTAGCGGCGTTGTTTCCTGCTACGGGCCCAGGACGTGATGATTGCGTTCCCGGGCTGCTTTATTAGGGGGAGATGAGGCTTGGGGCAGCGGCGTGTTGTGCTGACGGGTCTGGGCGTAATCTCGCCCGTCGGTAACAATGTACCCGACTTCTGGGGCAGCCTCAAGAACGGGCGCAGCGGCGTCGGTCCGGTGACGCGCTTCGATGCGTCGGGTTACCCCAGTCGTATCGCGGGCGAGGTGCGCGACTTCCACCCCGAGGAGCAGATCGACGCCAAGTCGCTGCGGCGGATGGACGGCTTTGTCCGGTACGCTTTGGTGGCCGCCCTGGAGGCCGTGTCCGACGCGGGCCTGGAGGTGACGGACGCCAACCGCTACCGCGTGGGCGTTCTGGTGGGCTCTGGCGTGGGCGGGCTGTCGGTCCTGGAGGATCAGCACACCGTCCTGATGGAGAGCGGTCCGCGGCGCGTGTCCCCCTTCTTCATCCCCATGCTGATAACGGACATGGCGTCGGGGCAGATATCCATACGCGTGGGTGCGAAGGGGCCCAACCTTTGTGTGACGACGGCTTGCGCGTCGGCCTCGCACTCGATGGGGGAGGCCACGCGCATCATCCTGCACGGCGACGCCGACGTGATGATCGCGGGCGGTACGGAGAGCGCGGTGACGCCGTTGGGTTTCGCGGGGTTCTGCGCGGCCAAGACGCTCTCGACGGGGCGCAACGACGACCCGGAGAAGGCTTCGCGGCCCTTCGATGCGGACAGGGACGGGTTCATCCTCTCGGAGGGTGCCGGCGTGGTGGTGTTGGAGGAGATGGAGCACGCCAAGGCCCGGGGGGCGAACATCTACGCCGAGGTGGCGGGTTACGGTCTTTCGGGCGACGCGTACCACCAGGTGGCGCCCGATCCGACGGGCGTTGGCCCGGCCAAAGCGCTGGTCATGGCTTTGGAGGACGCGGGTGTCAACCCCGACCAGGTGGACTACATAAACGCCCACGGCACCTCGACGGGCCTCAACGATCCCATGGAGACGAAGGCGATCAAGCTGGCCCTGGGTGAAGAGGCCGCACGCGCTACTGCGGTGAGCTCGACCAAGTCCATGACGGGGCACCTCTTGGGCGCGGCCGGCGGGATAGAGGCGGTAGCCTGCGCCCTGGCGATACGTGACGGTGTAATACCACCGACCATCAACCATGATCACCCGGACCCCGAGTGCGACCTTGACTACGTGCCCAATGTCGCGCGCGAGGCCCCGGTGAACGTGTGCATGTCGAACTCGCTGGGATTCGGCGGGCACAACGCCAGTCTGGTATTCCGGCGGATTGACTGATACGACAGGCACGTCTGGCGGGGCAAATGCTCGAGAACGAACGGCTAGCCGAGTTGGAGAAGCTCGCCGCGCGGATGGGAGTCCGGCTGGAGAACCCGGGGCTTCTGGATCGCGCGCTGACGCACGCCTCCTACGCCAATGAGTCGCCCGACGAGTCCACCGTGGACAACGAGAACCTTGAGTTCCTTGGCGACTCGCTGCTGGGCATGATAGTCAGCGAGCATGTCTTCAGCACCTTCACCGACTACGGTGAGGGGGAGCTCTCGAAGATCAAGGCTCTGGTGGTCAGCGAGCCGACCCTGGCTCAGATGGCGCGGGAGCTGGGTCTGGGCGCCTACCTTCGCCTGGGCAAGGGTGAGGAGGCCAGCGGGGGCAGGGGGCGGTCCTCGCTCCTGGCGAACGCCTTCGAGGCGGTCATCGCGGCCGTGTACCTGGGCCAGGGCCTGTCGGCCTGCCGCGCGTTTGTGCTGGGCCAGCTCGAGGACGAGGTGATGCAGGCCTGCCACACGGGCGCCGGGAGGGATTCGAAGAGCCGCCTGCAGGAGCTCGTCCAGTCCCAGCACAAGGTGATCCCCGACTACGAAGTGGTCGAGGTGACGGGTCCGGACCACGACAGGCGATTCTCCGTGGAGGTCAGCGTTCTCGGTCAGGTGTGCGGACGCGGTGTGGGCAGGAACAAGAAGACGGCGGAGCAGAGGGCCGCGCGCGAGGCGCTCTCGTCCTTCTGCGCCGACTAGCCGCCCGGGAAAGGTTTAAGAACCAGATGGAGTACTGGCTGAGCGAAGAGCAGACGATGATCCGCGACCTTGCGCGGCAGATAGCCCGGGAGGTCGTCTCTCCCGTGGCGGCCGAACTCGACGAGAAGGAGGAGTTCCCCTGGGACATCATGAAGGTCCTGGCCGAGTCCGACCTCTTCGGTATCTTCGTTCCCGAGGAGCACGGGGGCCTGGGCGGCGGCTGCTTCGAGCTGTGTCTGGCCACGGAGGAGCTCTCGCGGGTCTGCTCGGGCGTGGCGGTCAGCTACGCGGCCAGCGCCCTTGGCGCCTTCCCCATAATCCTGTTCGGCACGGACGAGCAGAAGGCGAAGTACCTGCCGGACATCGCCGCGGGCAAGAAGCTGACGGCTTTCGGCCTTACGGAGGCCAACGCGGGCTCGGACGCCGGCGGGATCCAGACCACGGCGGTCCGCGACGGCGACGACTACATCCTCAACGGCACCAAGCAGTGGATAACCAACGGCGGCGAGGCCGAGACCTACACGGTCGTCGCCATGACGAACCGCAAGAAGGGCGCGCGCGGCGCGTCCACCTTCATCCTCGAGAAGGGCATGGACGGCTTCTCCTTCGGCAAGAAGGAGATGAAGATGGGCATCCGGGCCTCGGCGACGCGCGAGCTGGTCTTCCAGGACTGCCGCGTCCCGGCCGAGAACATGCTCGCCAGGGAGGGCATGGGCTTCATCGTGACGATGAAGACGCTGGATCAGTCCCGGCCGGGTATTGGCGCGCAGGCGGTCGGCGTCGCCCAGGGTGCTCTGGATCTGGCCGTTCAGTACGCCCGCGAGCGCGTCCAGTTCGGCAAGCCGATAATCGCGAACCAGGCCATCCAGCACATGCTGGCGGACATGGCCACGCACGTGGAGGCTGCCCGCGCGCTCACCTACGCCGCGGCGCGCATGATCGACTCCGGCGCCAAGAACGTCAGCAAGGAGTCGGCCATGGCCAAGCTGTTCGCCTCCGACGTGGCCATGAAGGTGACGACGGATGCGGTGCAGATCTTCGGCGGCTACGGTTACATGCGCGACTATCCCATCGAGAAGATGATGCGCGACGCCAAGATAACGCAGATCTATGAGGGGACGAACCAGATACAGCGCAACGTGATCGCCCTGGCTCTCATCAAGGAGAGCGCCAGCAAGAAGAAGGCCGAGGTATGAAGATAGTCGTGTGCATAAAGCAGGTGCCCGACACGGCCGAGGTCCGCATCGACCCCGATACGAACACGCTCGTGCGCGATGGCATCGATGTCATGGTCAACCCCTTCGACGAGTACGCCATCGAGGAGGCCATTCGCCTCAGGGAAGCCCACGGCGGCACTACGGTTGCTCTGTCGATGGGTCCGCCTCAGGCGGTCGAGGCGATCCGCCAGGCCATGGCGATGGGAATGGACGAGGGCGTATTGCTGTCCGACCGTGCCTTTGCCGGTGCGGACACGCTGGCGACGGGCTATGCCCTTTCCCGGGCGGTCCAGAAGATGGGCGACGTCGACCTGGTCATCTGCGGCAAGCAGGCGATAGATGGGGACACGGCGCAGGTCGGACCCGGCGTCGCCGAGGTAATGGGCCTGCCGTTCGTGGCTTACGTGCGCAAAATCGACGAGGTCGCCGGCGACCACCTGGTCCTCGAGCGCCTGATGGACGACGGCATCGAGAAGCTGCGGATGCCCTTGCCGGGCCTGATCACGGTGGTGAAGGAGATAAACGAGCCGCGGATACCGTCGCTGCGCGGGATGATGAGGGCGAAGAAGGCCGAGATCCCGACGTGGACGGCGGCCGATCTGGAGGAGGGGACCGAGCGATTCGGCCTGACGGGCTCGCCAACGCAGGTCGTCAAGACGTTCACGCCCGAGGCGCGCGAGGGTGGCGAGAAGCTGGAGGGCGAGCCGGCCGAGCAGGCCAAGGTCTTGCTGGACAAGCTGCGCGAAGCGAAGGTCCTATAGGAGCCGCACGAATGTCCATCCGAGTCGACACCGATAAGTGCACCGGCTGCAAGCTCTGCCCGCCGAGCTGCCCCTACGACGCGATCTCGATAGAGGGCGGGGTGGCGGTCATCGGCGACGCCTGCGTGTTGTGCGGCGCCTGCGTGGACGCGTGTCCGCAGGGGGCCATATCCATACAGCGAAAGTCGTTCATGCCCTTGGACACCGGCGAGTACCGCGGTGTGTGGGTGTTTGCCGAGCAGCGCAGGGGTCATCTCAACAGCGTCTCGCTCGAGCTTCTGGGCGAGGGCCGCAAGCTGGCCGACAAGTTGGGTGTGGGGCTTTGCGCTGTTCTGTTCGGCGAGGGCGTGGCCGGCATGTGCGACGTCCTCATCTCCCACGGCGCCGACAAGGTCTACCTGGCCGATCACAAGAGCCTGGCCGAGTTCCAGGACGACGCGTACGCGCGCGTCCTTGCCGACGTGGCCCGGCGTGAGAAGCCCGAGATAATCCTCACCGGCGCTACGGCGCTCGGCCGCAGTTTCATACCGAAGGTGGCGGCCAAGTTGATGACGGGCCTGACGGCCGACTGCACGGGCCTCAGCATCGACGAAGAGCATCGTCTTCTGCTTCAGACGCGTCCTGCGTGGGGCGGCAACATCATGGCCACCATCATCTGCCCTGAGCGCCGTCCGCAGATGGCCACGGTTCGCCACAAGGTGATGCAGGTACCGCCGGTGGATCCCTCGCGCAAGGGCGAGGTCGTGGAGGTCGATCTGTCGGGCCGCGTGCCCCGCTCCCGCACCAAGCTGCTCGAGTTCATCCCCGAGGTCGAGTCGACGGTCAACCTGACCGACGCGGACATCATCGTCTCGGGGGGCAGGGGACTGGGCGATCCGAAGAACTTCGCGCTGAT
>Ga0272441_10008052_pt1 | contig 16855 bp, 18 predicted proteins | sample SSMProp6N_FD_193582 | JGI IMG/M metagenome (GOLD analysis project Ga0272441, IMG submission 193582) | Marine sediment archaeal communities from Little Sippewissett salt marsh, Falmouth, MA, United States - SSM-Prop-6N | ecosystem: Environmental > Aquatic > Marine > Wetlands > Sediment ...
AACAACCATGGTAACCGGCGATGGTGGAGTTCTGGATGAATTGGGACGGTTAACAGGTAAGACAAAGGATGCGGTCCTGCAAGAGCATATCTTGCCCATGTCTCTACAGAAACGTATGCAGGCACCCGAAGAAATAGCAGACATGGCCGTTTATCTGGCATCGGATTCAGCCCGCAGTATCACTGGCCAGGCAATAAATGTCGATAGCGGAACAATCTTTTATTAAGATTTAAATGAGTTGATTTTTTTCTGCTGTTTTTTGCTTGATAAAGGAGGAGATTGCAATGAAAGCTTTGATGTTAAATGGAGTACGGGATGTTTCGCTTCATGAAGTCACTGTGGCTTCTGTTGGCCCCCGAAGTGTTAAGATTCGTGTCAAACGTTGCGGCCTATGCGGCACCGACCACTCCAAGTACGTGGGCAGTGTATTTCTTCCCGGAGAATTTCCTTTTTTTCTCGGACATGAAATTTCAGGGATAGTAGTGGAAGTCGGACAAGAAGTTTCAGATATTTCGCTTGGTCAATTGGTAGCAACAAATCCGGTCAGGTCGTGTGGAGATTGTTATCGCTGCCGCAGAGGCCAGGAAAATTATTGTGAACGTCTGATTGAATTGTGGAAAACCAATGGTGGTTTTTCCGAATACGTCGTGTTTGACCGCCAGCAGGTTTTTGTTATGCCTGAAGGCATAACTCCAGACCAGGCCGCCTTTACTGAACCTGTAGCCGTGTGCATCCATTGTATTGATATGGCGGAAATCAAACCTGGCATGAGTATCGCCATTATTGGCGGGGGACCAATCGGACTTATCCTTCTGCAGCTTGCCATCAGGGCAGGAGCCGCTTTTACTCTGGTCTCGGAGCCATCTCCGGTTAAAAGAGAACTGGCCAAAAAGTTGGGAGCGGACATTGTTATTGATCCGACCGCCGAGGATCTTGTTGCCCGCGCATTTGAATTGACTAATAACAGGGGGTTTGATGTTGTATTTGAAGCTTCCGGCAATACTAAAGCGGCTTCCCATGCATTTATAATCAGTGGATCGAAATCAACGTTGTTTTACTTTGCAGTATTTCCCATTGATTTCAATATGCCCCTGAATCTTTATTCCTTATACGCAAAGGAATTGACGATAAAAGGCGTGTTCCTCGCACCGTATTCGTTTCCCAGGGCCGTCAATATGCTTCCAAAACTTGAGCTTGAACCTCTTATCTCTCATCGTTTTCCTCTTGGGGAGGCCGAGCGGATATTTACGGTTCAGGAAACCGGCGATGCGGTAAAAATCATGGTTGAATGTGAATGAAAACCTAGAGGAATTCGTTTCTAAAGTAAAATTTATAATGACAGGTGGGCTCCGGCTAAGATGATGACAGCACGATTCACTCGTACGATAGAAGGTGACAAGGTGCATGCTCCGGTTGCAAGTGTACCTGCTGTAAGGTTTTCTGCTCTATTACAAGTAAGCTTGCCTTGAAAGGAGGTTTTGTCGTGCAAAAAAAAGGTTTAAAATCAAAAGCGGAACTGTTGGGCTATCTAGAAGACAAAGCTGTTTGGCTGAGAAAAGAAATCATCCGGCTTACCGAAATTGCTGTCGGGTCACATGCGGGGGGAGGCCTTTCAATGGCAGATGCTCTTGTTGCCCTCTACTATAACACAATGAATATTAAGCCTGGAGAGCCTGATTGGCCGGACCGGGATCGATTTATTCTTTCAAAGGGGCATGGGGCTGTGGCTTACTGTCCGGTCCTGGCAGATATGAACTTTTTCCCCAGTGATTGGCTTGACACCTTTAACTGCCTGGATAGCCCCTTTGGAATGCATCCGGATATGAGAAAAATTCCAGGGGTTGAAATGAGCACCGGATCTCTGGGACATGGCCTTTCTGTCGCTGTTGGCGTCGCCCTGGGAGCAAGGCTCGATAATAAAAAGTTTCGGACCTTTGTCCTTATGGGAGATGGAGAGACAAACGAAGGTATGGTCTGGGAGGCGGCCCAGTCCGCCAGTCATTTTAAGCTGGGAAACATTATTGCCATTATTGACAGAAACAAATTCAGTATAGACGGCAACACCGAAGACATCATGAGTATTGAACCGATGCAAGACCGATGGGAAGCGTTCGGATGGAGGGTTATTGACATTGATGGCCATGATATGGAGACGCTGGTGGATACGTTTAATGCATTGCCTCCCTCCACTGATGAAAAACCGACTCTGGTTATTTGCCGTACCATAAAAGGGAAGGGGGTTCATTTTATGGAAGATGATCCAATGTGGCATTACGCCCTTCTCAGTCCTGAAATGGCAAGGGATGCAACAGAGAGCATAGAAAAAAGCCGGCCATTAAGGAGGGCATGACATGATTGATGAGAGCAAGAAACAGCAGGTCAAAGATAAATATCAATTTTTGCCCCAGGCCAATGCATACGGTAATGTAATCAGCGAGATGGCTGAAAAGAATGATGATATCGTTGTTCTTACAGCAGATCTTGCAGGGTCAACCGGGGTTAAGGTTTTTAGTGAGAAATATCCCAAGCGCTTTTTCAACTTTGGTATTGCTGAGACCAATATGGTGGCAGCCTCAGCCGGATTTGCCATATACGGGAAAATCCCGTATGTTTCAACGTTTGCAGCTTTCGCTTCCCTGAGATGTGCCGAAGCGATTCGGACAGATGTCGACTATCCCAAGTTGAACGTAAGGTTTATCGTTACTCATTCCGGTGTTTCCATGGGAAACGGAGGGACAACTCACCATGCTACCGAGGATATTACCATACTTAGATCAATGGCAAATATGACCATAATCGTTCCGGCCGATTCCATTGAGACGGAGAGATCCTTGTGGGCTACTGAAACGGTGGAAGGCCCGGTCTATATGAGATTGGGCCGGGGTCTTGATCCCCTTGCATATGAGACAGACGATTATCCTTTTGAGATCGGAAAAAGTGTTGTTATGCGGGATTACGGCAACGATGCCGCGGTAATCGCCTGTGGGGTTTGTGTCAATGCTGCTGTGCAGGCTGCTGATCTCTTAAAAAATGAAGGCATCAATATCACGGTCATCAATATGCACACCATAAAGCCGATTGATACCGAAATGGTGATCTCTGCGGCAAAAGAGTCCGGAGTAGTCATTACGGCAGAGGAGCATACTATTATTGGCGGTCTGGGCGGGGCTGTGGCCGAAACACTGACCGATGCCGGTATAGCGGTCAAATTTAAAAGGCTTGGTCTGCCAAATGTATATTCAGACATCGGGTCCCCTAGTGATCTGCGAAGTCGCTACAAGATTGATAAGGATGGAATTTTTAAAGAGGTAAAAATTCTTCTGGATCAAGTCAGCACATAAAATTTGCTTATTATGCAGATTAATTAATTGAAGGAGGTAAAATACATGGAAAATCAACGGCTTTCGGTGAAGATCAAGATGGGGTATGGGATTTGCGACCTTGGCGGAAGTCTCTATTTTACAGTTATTGCCTTCTGGCTGCTGATCTTTTTTACCGATACGGTAGGAATATCTGCGGGGTTGGCCGGTATAATTGTCATGATTGGTAAAGTCTGGGATGCGATCACCGACCCGATTGTAGGGTATATTTCAGACAGGACGAATTCACGCTGGGGCAGGAGAAAACCCTACATTCTCTTCGGATCGGTACCAATGTTTTTTGGAATGACGATATTATTTACCAATCCCCATTTGGACAGCCAGGCCCTTTTGTTCATCTGGGGGGTAGCTGTATTTTGCTTAATGAATACAGTCTTCACAATCGTTAACATTCCCTATTCATCACTCACTCCGGATCTGACTCAGGATTTTCATGAGCGTAGTTCCTTAAATGGATATCGTTTTGTCTTTGCCGTTGTCGGGACCCTCTTTTCTGCCGGTTTGGCGCTGCCAATTGTAGAAGCAATGCCAGACAGAAACCTGGGTTTTACTGTTATGGGTGCATTTTTCGGTGCTGTTATGATGGTGGTGGCATTGATCACGTATTTTACCGTGCCGGAGCCGAAAAAATCGAGTCTGGAACAGCAACGCGGATTTTTATCGACCTTTACGAGCGTTTTTAAAAATAAACCCTATATCTTGATTCTTCTCACACACGCTGTCCAGGTAACTGCTATCACTGTTTTCAGCGGGATAGTGGCCTATAATTTTAAATACATCCATGGTGCGGAGTCCAAGACAACCATAGGACTGTTAATCCTTCTGGTTACAGCAATGTTGTTTATTCCCATAAATGTTCTGATATCGAAGAAGATTGGCAAGAAGCTCTCCTATGGAACCGGCTTGTTGATAATAGCATTTATGACAATGCTGTTATTCTTTTTTGGTCATACTAAGGATGTAACTTTTACATTTATAATGTTGTTCTTGTGCGGAATCGGTCTCGGGTTCATCTATGCAACACCCTGGGCTATTGTGCCAGATACCATTGAATACGACTATCTGAAAACCGGAGAGCGCAAAGAAGGCGCCTATTATGGCATCTGGACATTTATTACAAAACTTGGCCAGGCACTGGCAATCGGGATAACAGGTTGGGTTTTGAGCCTGAGTGGTTATGTGCCGGATGTTGTTCAGACTGATACAGCCGTTTTCGGCATACGTCTGCTTGTTGGGCCTATTCCGAGTGCAATTTTCATTATTGCTGCTGTAATTCTCTATTTCTACCCAATAAATGAGGAAAAATATAAAGAGATATTGAAACAGATAAAGAAGAAGGAAGAGTCTGCTGCAGTAACGTCTTAAGGACCCTGAAAGGGGCTGCTTTCGAATTAAATAGATGGCGGCCCTTTTATTTCTCGGATAAGTATAGGATTAATTGATTTCCTCAGCCCGGATATTTTATGATCCAACCGAATCGTAGAATCAATGAACTCTTTAGCCCGGCATATTTGAAATCATAGCTGTTATCTATATCCTGATCTGTTCACCAAGGCTTGAATCCCATTTGCCCTTTGTCTTTAGCATTTGCGATCCTGTTTTATCTAGGCATAGAGTGCTTCGATATCATTTTTGAACTGCTCGACGATGACGGGACGCCTGAGCTTCATAGTTTGTGTCAGCATGCCGTTTTCCAGGCTGAAGTCTTCATCCAGGAAGAAAAATTTCCTGGGTATTTCATAACCGCCATACTTGGGCTTTAGGTGCATGACGATTTCATTGGAAATGAGATCCCGGATTTCCTTGCTGTTCACTAGTTTTTCAGGCCCGTTCGACAGATTGTTATCGGAAGCATATTTGGTAATAACATCGATGTCGGGATAAACCAGGCAGATAGTGTAGGGTTTGCCTTCGCCGAAGATCATGGCGCTGGCCACATAAGAAATGAGTCTGATATCCTCTTCGATTGAGGCCGGGAAGACATATTTCCCATTCTCCAGTTTAAACTGTTCTTTGATCCTTCCGGTTATATACAGGAATCCGTCATTGTCAAACCTGCCCCGGTCGCCGGTCCGGAATCCGCCGTCTTCGGTCATAACAGATTTGGTCTCCTCGGGTTTGTTGTGATAGCCTTGCATCACATTTGGGCCATATACGATGATCTCTCCGTCTGAAGCGCCTTCCTCTACCACGTTGTTATCGATGACTACATGCACCCGCTCAACCGGCTGGCCGACACTGCCTAAACGGTAGGCTGCAGAACAGTTCATGGTGACGGCCGGAGAGGTTTCCGTCAAGCCGTAGCAGTCGTACACCGGGATGCCGATATCAAAGAAGAATTGGGCGATTTCGGGGTTCATCGTGGCGCTTGCAGTCAGGGCACCCTGCAGGCGCCCTCCAAAGCGCTGCCTGATCTTTTCAAATACTATTTTGTCCAGAATGGAGAGTTTCAGGTTTGTTATCAGGTCGGAACGGCCCTGCTCGGCAAATCGGCGTTTTTTCCTGACGGTTTCTTCTGCCAAAAGAAACAGTTTCAGTTTGAGCCCTCCTTCCTCGTTCATCTTGGCCCTGATCCCATCGTAAATTTTGTGAAAAACACGTGGCACGGCAATCAGGAATGATGGTTTCACAAGGGCCAGATCAGCACCCAGCGTGTCAACCTTTTCCATAAAGCCGATTGAACCGCCAAACTGTAACCAGTTGTAAAGCTCAGCCGTCTGCCCGTATGAATGAGCCCATGGCAAAATGGAGAGACTGCGGGCATTTTCATCAAGCTCGGGATATAAATGATAGCCGCTCCTGGCACAATGGGTAAGGTTACCGTGGGAGAGCAATACCCCCTTGGGGTCGCCGGTTGTGCCTGAGGTATAGATGAGCACGGCAGTATCATGCGGGCTGGGCTGAATCGAAGGCACTGGATTGTTTTTTCCGGTCAATTCCAGGGCTGCCATAGTGTCCGGCCCCTGGCCATCGATGAGGATGATTTTTTCCAGGGACTTGATCTTCCCAGGGAAGTCTTTAACCTTTTCATAGATTTCCGGTTTGGAGACAAGCAGCACTTTAACATCACTGTCGCTGACAATGTAATGCCAGATTTTGACGAGCTCGGCCTCGTACATGGGTATGAAGCGGGCTTGCCGGCCATAGACGGCAAAGGCCGCGATGGCCCATTCCGGACGGTTGTTTGTGATGATGCCTACAGCATCATCCTTACCTACACCAAGGGTTGCAAGTCCAGCGCGCAGATTGTCCACCCGTTCGCCGATCTCTTTGTAGGTAATCCATTCTAAAGATTTGCCATCAGAAGATTTGATCCCAAAAAATCTGTTGTGTGGAAAAAGCTCAACGGCTGTCTCGAAAAGTTCGACAAGATTATCGGGTTTCCTGTAGACATAACTGCTCATGGATGACCTCCTTGAGATGTATATTTTAAATAATCAAGTTTGTTCTGGGTAATAATATGGGATACTGAATGTTGTCAAATTTATTCGTTTTAAGTTGCCTGAAAACGTCGGTAACAGGCAAGCGTGAACCGGCGTAGAGTGCCGCGGGAGTTAATTCTTTGGATATTGGAAATAATCAGGTCAGGAAACAGGATTTCTTCGATAACGATTTCCGGGCTGAAGCGTACTTGATTTGTTTATGCCCGGTTTTTCCTCATGAATGAAAGCAAAACACCAATGATGAGAAGACCACCGAAAACAGTTCTCAATGCCGCCAGAGGTATCGAGTTGGTAACGACTGCCCCGGCGATTGCACCGAAAAAGGCGCCCGGAATGAGATTTTTGATTGCATCGGTGCTGATATTATCAAGAAGCCTGTGAAATAAGGTTCCTGCGATGGTGGTCGGCAGAATTACCGCAAGGGATGTAGGAATAGCCTCCTGCAGGGACAGACCGAAGAGGATGTTGAACCCGGGCACCATGATAACCCCACCGCCGATGCCGAACATGGCTGAACTCATGCCTGCGATAATACCCAGAAGGATCAGGAATAGAGGCGGCAGCTCGGTGATGGGGTGATTGATTCCGGGAATAATTCCCAGATATCTGATACCGGCCAATAGCAGGAATAGAAGAATCAGGTATTTGAGAAACCTGATATCTATCCTTTTTACCAACCGTGCCCCGAGTTCCGCGCCGAGAATAGCCCCAGTGATGGTTATGGCGGCAGTGATAAGCTGGATATTTTCGCCCTTGATTACATAGTGGGTGAGCACTCCGACGAAGGCGCTGGGCACGATTGCTGCGAGACTTGTCCCCATGGCTCTTTTTTCGAAGCCCATTATTAGCAGGACCGGCACAAAGACCACCCCACCGCCAATGCCGAGCATTGCGCTGAGAAATCCTCCGCAAAATCCTACAAAAAGGAGGGCATATTTTTTCGATCCGTTCACACTATTCATGATAAAACAAACCTTGATTTATATCTGGCGACCCTATATGCGGGATTTTTATTCCCGTAGGTGTCCAATAAGGTTGCCATCTGTATTACTCAAGATATTCTCTTTTGCCAATGGTAAAGTATGCCCGCAAACATATTCCAACAGATGCGACGCACAGGAGTTGAATCTGTTACCCATGTCCTGAGCTAAAACTGTTACCTATGTCCTGACCTGTTCACCTGTTCACCAAGATATATTTTCTTAATTCTCAATTCTTAATTTTCAATTGTCTTTCCCCTACTGTCTTGGTTCAACAATCCACATCTCGTCAACCTTTATTGAATATGGTACATGGTATAAAGTCTGTTAAAATGTTATGTGCAGTTTCTTCAACCAGAAGGGAGGATAGTTAATGGATTTCCGCGATCTTTTAAAAAACAGACGTGCGGTCAGAGATTTTCAGGACAGGCATGTCCCTGAATCACTTCTGAAAGAGATCATCGGGGATACGATTTTTGCTCCTACGGCCAGTAATGCTCAACCATGTAAATTTATCGTTGTTCAGGATCGTGATTTTATCAGGAAACTCTCGGATGAAAGCAAACGCAATCTCCTTTCGGACCTGGAGAAAGATCCTTCTTCCAGCTTGGCGATGTATGAAGCAACCCTGCGTGATGAGTCGTTCAACGCATTTTACAATGCCCCATGCCTGGTGTTGGTGATCGGCCCTAAAAATGTCTGGTCTCTGGACGTGGATTGTGCCTTGACTGTTGCCTATTTCATGTTCTCGGCAACTTCCCGAGGACTTGGAACGTGCTGGATTGCACTGGGAGCCAATATCCGTGATCCCCAAATCCTTGCGGAAATGGGAGTGCCAGAAAACTTCCGGATCGTAGCGCCTGTTATTATGGGTTATCCGGCCGGCATACCGCAGCCCTTAGAGAGGCATGAGCCCGAGATCGTCAAAATCATTTCCTGAAAAAAAGGCGCTTCTTTTTATAAGATGAAAATATCCTTGACACATTTGGTTTCTCATACAAAAGTCAGCATCGGTTTTGACCGCACAAACCATTTTCCACTGCTGAATACTGAAAGGCAATGCCGCGGGCGGATCGGGAACAATGATGGAGCGTGAACTCAGGCAGGATCATCAGAAAGGTTCGTCAGGAGAAACCAGCCACAATGAGACCGGGCCGAAATGGCTGAGATTCTTTCCCGCCCTTATGGAGCGGGACTTTCGCACTCTTTGGCTCGGGATGCTGCCGGGCATCCTCGCCATGCAGATGTATTTTTTTACCAATGGATACCTGGCCTTTGAACTCACGGGGTCGGCTAAATCGATCGGGTATGTTTCTCTGGGCTTCGGCGTCCCCATGCTTGTCTTCTCGCTGATCGGAGGAGTTGTCGCCGACCGGTATTCAAAGCGCACGGTACTCATGATTACACAAGGAACAATCGTTTTTACGGCAGTGGTCATGGCTGTGCTTGTACTTACCGATGTCATCAGGATCTGGCACATGGTCCTCGTATCAGGAGTCATGGGATCGGCATTTACTTTTCATGTGCCGGCGCGGATGTCTTTTGTGGCCGAACTGATAAGCCCGGCGCGGCTGGTCAACGCTATTGCCTTGAACGGCGCAGGTCTGAATACCTGCCGGGTTGTCGGGCCTCCGCTGGCCGGATGGCTGATAAGCAAACCCTGGCTTGATATTGGTGGCGTGTACGTGATTATGGCCGTTATGTCGTCGCTGGTGTTAATCGGACTTCTCCAGATCCCTGACCGCGGAGTCCATGCCCAGGCTAAGGATTTGACCGGGGCCAATGCGGTGATCGATGGTATTGTGTATATCCGCGGCAACCCGGTCCTGCTGGTCCTTCTGATATTGAGCATCGCCCCGATAATCCTGGGAATGCCGGTTCAGGCGCTGATGCCGGTTTTTGCCAAAAATGTTTTCGGTGTCGGCCCGGAAGGCCTGGGATTGTTGATGATGGCTAACGGCATCGGCGCCCTTATCGGTTCCCTGGCAGTTGCCTCAATCCGGCAATTGAAGCGGCCCGGGATCGTTCAGCTTGGACTGGGGATCCTGTTCGGTCTGACACTGGCGATATTTGCCTTCGGGTATTCCTATCACCTCGCCATGGTTATGATGGTTATCGTGGGTTTGGTCTCATCGTCCTATCTCGCGCTTAACGCCACCCTCATCATGGATGCTGCGGAGAAGCGCTACCACGGGCGTGTCATGAGTGTTTACATGATCACCTTCTCGGCGCTGCCCCTGGGCAACATGGTCCTGAGCGTCTTTGCCGATGTATTCGGCGCGCCCATGACGGTTGGTGTCGGCGCAATCCTGCTGGCGCTTGTTGTCCTGCTTTTCGGACTTTTGAGCCCATCCTATAGGCGGATGCAGTATGGATCTGACTCGCGATAAAAGGATTGATGAAATGGTGCAGCATAATAAACCTGAAATTACAGTACCCGCATATTTCTCATTCTATATTTTTTCCGGCAATTGTGCAGATATGATGAGATATTTGTTTAAATGCAGGAATAAGAACGAACTGAAAAAACAGCGTGTTATGGGTTAATCCCCCGATGCTGCAATTCCAGCCTCACTTCAATCCGGCGTTGGCGCAGTTCATCCGGATTACATGCAGAAACGCCCTGTGATAATCCCAGCCCGATACCCAGCCATCCTAATCCGAGACCCGTGCCGATGCCCACAGATGTTTTGTTTGATGCGTTTTCACATCGATCGATTCCGTCAGAGAGTTCGTAGAAATACGTGAGGATTTCATCGTCAGTCATTTGTGAGTGGTCTCGTGAAAGGAGTTCTTTGCTGTGGCCTGCACATCCGTAAATAAGCATTGCGAGTAGTATGCAGGCAGTCATGATTTTCAAGAAAATCACATTATCCCCCTTTCTGTATTGTTCAATCCGATCTGGACCTGCAAGTATTAGATATAATAATACGGGTATCCGAACTGGCAAGCCCGATTGCATTTCAGGCTTTGGTTTCGGAATAAAAAGCCGGGAGTTCAGTGGTCGGATCTTGTTTTATTCCTTTGGTCCTTTGCCTCTTTTCAATTTTTCATAATTGGTTTTTCCCCTACAGCAGCATTTGAATTTATTGCCCGGATAGAGTTCCGGGGATACCGTTCGTAAATTTTGCCATGGGGCCGACAGACTCGAATTGCGTATAGTACATCAAGAAAGTTCTACGATCTGATTCTTGATAAAGAAATGTGGACTGGTCTAAAATTCAACATCTTTGAGATTTGCTATAAGCCCTGACTTTCACCTGAAGAAACATGAAGCATATGGGGGTTGAATATCAGCCGGAAGCCCGCCCTTGAATTACTAGTCGTATTTTTTCGCATATTCAGCGTCGTTATAAACACGATCTCCATATTAGGCGACCCAATTTATAAGTGCGGGAATGGAAAAATTAAAGGGAGTGTGCCCTATTTTTGCACACGTTTTTGACCGGGCTGTCCGGGTCAAATTTGACAAGATGATTTGGATCTGTTATATTATCCAATAATATGAATGAGTTATTCAGAAGTAAAATGATATCAATAGCCTGGGGATATATCTGGCCAGCATTGCATGTCTGAATATACTGCATAAGAAAAGAACTGACATATTTTCCCATCAGCATTTTAATGCTCCATTATTAAATCAGGTAAGACGCTGACCAGAACCCTGTATTACGCTTAAATGGGCACCAGGCATGAATGAGGTTTTTATATGATTACGTATGACGCAGTTACAAAAATATTCGGAACAGGCAGAGAAGCTGTAACTGCCCTTGATAACGTGAGTTTTAATATCCCGGATGGTGAGATCGTCGTTTTTCTCGGACCCTCGGGATGCGGCAAGACCACCATGCTGCGCCTGACGAACAGGCTGGAAACCATAACGAGGGGAAACATCCTCATTGGAGATCTTAATATCAGGGATACCGACCCGGTGGAACTCAGGCAGCGCCTGGGTTATGTCATCCAGGCCATCGGGCTTTTTCCCAACAAGACCATTGCCGAGAACATCGCCACGGTCCCGAAGCTTCTGGGCTGGGACAAACAACGTATCAGTGAACGTATCGATGAGCTTCTTGAGATGACCAACCTGGAGCCTGAGATGTACCGGGACCGCTATCCGGCCGAACTCTCCGGTGGCCAGCAGCAGCGGGTGGGGGTGGCCCGGGGGCTGGCCGCGGACCCTGAAATTCTCCTGATGGACGAGCCCTTCGGCGCCATCGACCCTATCAACCGGGAACAGATTCAGAACGAATTTCTCCGACTGCAGGCAAAGTTGAAGAAGACCATTGCCTTTGTCTCGCACGATATCCACGAGGCCATCAAGATGGGTGACCGCATCGCCCTGTTTTACAAGGGAAGGTTGGTCCAGTATGATGTCCCCGAGGTCATTCTGACACAGCCCAAGAATAAATTCGTCGCTGATTTTGTCGGGGCGGACCGGGCCCTGAAGGTCCTGGGGATCATGCAGGTAAAGGATACGATCAACCGTAAACCCAAGAACATTATCAATGGCTCCGACCGTACCCAGGACGCCTTGAAGTTTCTTGATGAAAAGGGTTTTCGCTATGGAATCGTGGTCGAGCGGGGCAAACCCATCGGCTCTGTCACACAAAAGATCCTCAAATATGAAGAATGTCTGGTCAGGGACGTGGTCGAGCCATATCCCCTGTTACTCAAGGAACGAACCTCGCTGCGTGATGTGCTCTCCTTCATGCTTATGTATGATGCGGTCACATTCTGCGTAGTGGACGAGAACGGAAGTTTCGCCGGTACCGTGTCCTACAACGATATCCAGCGGGTGGTGCGCGAGAGTTATGCCGACGAGGCCGAATCAAACGGGGATGAGGAGACTTAAGTGAGCACGCTGCAGTTCATCCTGGACAACCACGCACAGGTGATGTTTCTTTACTGGGAACATATCTGGATCGTGGGGCTGGCGCTCCTGATTGCCAGTGTGATCGGCGTGCCGCTGGGGATCTACATCACGGGTCACGATCAGGTGGCCACCCGCGTCCTGAACAGCGCAACCGTACTCATGACCATACCGTCCATTGCCCTGTTCGGCCTCATGTTGCCAATTCTCGCGTTGTTCAACATGGGTTTGGGCAAGGTACCTGCCGTTATCGCCCTGGTCCTGTACAGCCAGCTTCCCATTATCAGGAACACCTATACGGCAATCAAGAATGTTCCACCAGAACTGGTGGATGCGGCCAAAGGCATGGGCATGGATCGCTGGAAGCTTCTGCGCGAGGTGGAGATCCCGCTGGCAATCCCCGTGATTATTGCCGGATTGAGGACTGCGGCCGTCATGAACATCGGGATTGCTGCCATTGCAGTCTATATTGGATCGGGTGGCCTGGGGGTATACATCGAACAGGGCATCGCACGGGTATATCCGGAGATGATCTTGAGCGGCGCTATTCTCGTTTCTCTGTTAGCCATTATTGTGGACGGCCTGATGGCCCTGCTGGAGCGGATGGCGACGCCTGCAGGCATAAAACTGCAAAGGACGCTGGCGCGATGACGGGACTGCTGATCAAAATATACCGTTTTCTGCTGATAGTCATAATCCTGGTCGCTGGCGTGGCGATAGAGCGCACAGGTCTGGTTGAACTGCTCTCCGACCCGTACGAACGCCAGGTCATTGTAGAGCTTTTTTGGCAGCATCTGTACATAGTGTTGGTCAGCATCAGCATTGCCACGATTGCGGGATTGACAGTCGGCATCGTGTTTACCAGGCAGCGCTTTCGAAAGTATGCCGGGGTGTGCATGTACATCGTGGGATTGGGGCAGACCATCCCCTCTCTGGCAGTACTAGCACTGGCCATGAGTTTCCTGGGCATCGGCCTCAAACCCGCCATATTCGCGCTGACGATCTACTCTGTCTTGCCCGTAGCGCGCAACACACTGGCCGGAATCACGGCGGTTCCGGCGGAACTGATAGAGGCCGGCAAAGGCATGGGGATGCCGCCTTTGCGGATCCTCCTGGAGGTGGAACTGCCCAATGCTATGAAGGTAATCTTGGTGGGATTCAGGGTCGCCCTGGTTATCAACATCGGCACGGCGGCGCTCTCATACCTGATCGGCGCCGGTGGACTGGGAGATCTGATTTTTACGGGAATCAGCCTGATGCAAACCGAAAAACTGCTGGCCGGTGCCATCCCGATTACCCTGCTGGCCCTTGTAGCGGATTTTCTGTGCGAGCTTTTAAGCGTGGCGCTGGTTTCCAAGGGTCTGCGCCTGTCCGACTGACCATAATAACCGTTCTGCGCCTAAGCGCGGAACAGGAAAATAGGAGGCTTTATATGAGGAACATATCCAAAGGATTTATTGTTGTGATGCTTGTGGCGGGACTTTTGCTTCCCGGAAGTGTTTTTGCCAAGGAGAAAAGCATCGTTGTCGGGGGCAAGAACTTCACCGAGCAGTATATGCTCGCAGAGCTGGCGGGCATCCTGCTGGAGGATGCCGGGCTGGATGTTGAACTGAAAACGGGTGTCGGCTCGGTCATCGCCAGGAAGTCGCTGGAGAACGGGCAGTTCGATCTCTATTATGAATATACGGGCACGGCTTATACGGTATACTATAAACAAAATGATGTTGAAGTCATGACTGTGCCGTCCAAGTGCTATGACTGGGTAAAGGAAGCAGATGCCAAAAAGGGACTCGTTTGGCTCGATCCCGTCAAGTTCAACAATACCTATACGCTGATGATGAAGAAGACCGAGGCCGAATCGCTCGGAATAAAAAGCATCTCGGACCTTGCCGCGTATGTGAACAAGAATCCCGACACCCTTATCTTTGCCCTTGATTCGGAGTTCTGGGAGCGGCCCGATGGTTTCAAAAAGGTCATGAAGACCTATGAATTCTCACTGCCTGCCAAACAGGTCAAGAAGATGCAGGTGGGACTCACCTACAAGGCGCTCAAGGACGGCTTGGTCAATTCCGCAATGGGATTCGCCACCGACGGCCGGATCGCGGCCTTCGGTTTCGTTAATCTCGTGGATGACAAAGCCTTTTTCCCGGTCTATAACCCTGTGCCCGTGGTACGCAAGGAAATCATCGATAAGTATCCCCAGATCAGGGATATCTTGAAGCCGATCGCCGAGAATTTGACGACTGAAGAAATGCAGAAGCTCAATGCAGCCGTAGATGTAGAACACAAGCAAGTCAGTGAAGTGGCCATGGATTGGCTCAAGGCCAAGAAGTTGATCAAGTAGAATAAGCTTGCATTCATGGGTGCGCTGAGTCCCGAAAGGGACTCGCGTCTCATGCGGCTGCCTTATATTTCGATCCGGCTTAGAGCCAAACAGGACTTCTTTTGCTTTAAAACAAAAGAGGACTGGTCCGCCTTTTACAGCCAGCCACAAGAAACAAACCAGGTGTTATGTCAGGAATTCTACAGCATGCTCCATAAAACGACGCAGATACGCAAAATTATGTTGTGAGATCCGGGAATACAGACTAAGTCAGCCTTTGTGTTCAAATATGCGATGCTGATCGGCCTGGTTCTGTTCGATAATTTTTGATAAGGGTATCTGATATGACAACCTGCAGACATCTTAATCTGGTTCTTCTGCCCGGAGACAAGCATAAGCTGCGCTGCAAACGCTGCAATCTGACCATCAGCGCCGATGAGCTCCAGGGCGGTTATTGTCCCGAATGTTTTGAGGTCACAGGCACAAAGCATTGTGACTTTGAAGAAATCGAATCAGAAGATAATGAGAAGGCCCGCTACCGCTGCGAAGACTGTGGGGCGATTATTGAGGCGGAATGAAAAAGCCAAGCGGCAGAGGACAGAGAGCATAGGGCCAAGGGTCAAAGGCGGATGGATAAAAGCATAGGGCAGAGGGCCAAGGGAATATTGGCCAAAGGCTAATGGTAAAAGGTAAAAGGGGAAAAGAAAAACTATATCCGACCTGTTCACCTGTTCAAATAATTGTACTTCACCTTTAGCCTGCCGTTATTCCTTTTGCCTTTAGCCTATTGTATGTTTTTAATTGTCAGGGAATGCATGGTATTGGCTTATTTCAATAAATTACATATTATCAGAATGTTGAAAATAGTTATAAGTTACATATATTGCATATATTAACGCATTGTGTAATAATCGGAGAATCAGATATTCCAATTCTCACCACGAATACAATGATCAATTTTGGGGGGTTGAATTTATTGTAGAAAAAATGCTGCACATTGACATTAATTTTTGTTGATTTTGAAAAATCGAAGAAAAAAGTGGTTCGAACTAATGTATAAGTTATACAATTTTGATTGCATTCGATTCCAATAGATTACAGAAAAAAGATAAGAGAAAAATTGAATCGGCGTACAGAAAAAGGGCATAGAATGGAAATCATCACTTATATTATTGGCGCACTTGTAGTCGTGAGCGGAATTTTTAGTACAGTATTTTTTTCTGTCGGCCATCGTGATCGGGGAATTTGGGGTAGTTGTGTAGCGGTTGTTTTGGTAGTGGTTGGTGGATTCTGCTGGTATCAGGGTTTACTCTGGAAACAAGACGCGCAAAATGAAAAAGCCTTCTTGTTACCAGGGAACGAGCCGTTTCCTGAATTGCATGTGCCCCCAGGGAAACCTGCTAATGTACCTGACAGGGCTTTTACTATTGCGTCAAATGAGGTAGCACTGCTCTTAGGTAATTTTGTCGTTTCAACACAAGAACGTTCATTTACGGTACTCAAGCTTTATGGAAAAGACCTTTTGAAATTAACCGTAGCAGAGGGAAACAAAGTTAGGATATGGGCTGATATATGGGACGATGACGGAAGACTTCTGGCGACGTTTGAAAATAGCAAATTGCGCGTAAATAAAAATAACACTCTTCCATTGCTTCGGCCTGATCCACATACGCTAACAATACAAAACGAAAGAAAAGAGAATGTTCTTTTAGTTCAATTAATTAACAAGCGGTGTATCAAAATAGGTGGTATTTTTAAGGCTGGAGGAAAATATCCTGTAATTATAAATGATAATCAAATCACATTTGGCCCACTTATAATTGGTAGCGGAATAGCTCTGCACGTTCAGGGCAGTG
>Ga0272441_10008053_pt1 | contig 16854 bp, 27 predicted proteins | sample SSMProp6N_FD_193582 | JGI IMG/M metagenome (GOLD analysis project Ga0272441, IMG submission 193582) | Marine sediment archaeal communities from Little Sippewissett salt marsh, Falmouth, MA, United States - SSM-Prop-6N | ecosystem: Environmental > Aquatic > Marine > Wetlands > Sediment ...
AGTTTCTAGAAGAAATCTATAAAGAAACTGAGTTGAAGTTTGCCCAGATGGGTATGCTACAAGAAGCCGTGCAATGCTGCCATACTCATACTTTAATGGAGTCATTACAGGATTGGATTAAAAATGGTAAGCCAAGGGAGGGAATACCAGATGAGTAAGATACATGGGATAGTAGATGCACTTATCGGTCTACGTAAATTGTTTTTTGCCATAGGCGGCATTGCGTTTATTGGAGTAGCGTTAGTTGTAGTGCTTGGTGTATTCATAGCGAATTGGTATTTAGGTACAACTGTTATTTCTGGTGACAATCTTAAAGATATTATTGTAGCTGCTTTTCAATATACGGCTGCCATTGCAGCATCTTATCTTGCTGTCAACGTAGCCAATAAGTGGGTGAGCTCATGGATAGCAACGAAGAAAAGAAAATAACTAGAGTATTCCAAATGTCTGCGAATACCGCAGAAACGTTCTTCTGGATTGTGAAGTGGAGTACCGATCATGGCGTAGAAGACACAGTGAAGCTCCGTAAATATATCCTTGATTGGCTTATGCAGAATGAGCAAATGCAGAGAGTGGTAGATACGAAAAGGTCTGAGGAACAGATAGTTTCGGACTATAAGCAACAGGGGTACAATATTCAAGATCATAGAAATCCACCAGATGATTCCATATGGGGGAAGTTTAAGAGATGGATAAAATGAGAGAGATTAAGTTTAGAGCATGGGATCATCAGCTCAAAAAAATGATCGAAGTATTTGAGCTCTCGTGGTTTGAAGATACCTATTTAGTTAATGGGGTTTTGCCATGTGATAAGCCTATGGTTTATATGCAATACACTGGATTAAAAGATAAGACTGGTAAAGAGATATATGAAGGGGATATTGTTAAATCCTATGAATCTCATTATCATCATACGTATATAGCAGAAGTAAAGTTCGGACCATGGGAATGTAATTGTGGTGATTACTATTGTGATGGTTATGGTATTGGATGGTATGTTGTTGGACCTAATTGGTACGAAAGACCTACTGATCGTTTTTGGACAATAGCTACAAGAACTCTGAGCGAGTACCGACAAAAGTGGAGTGTTCTAGGAAATATATATGAGGATTCAGAATTATTAAAGGATCGTAATGGATAAAATAATCTGTCAAGAATGTAGTTGCGTTATTATTCAGGAACCAGCTGTAAAGGTATCAGGTGAAGGCTTCATCTGTGCCTATTGTTTAGAAAAACTCTTATTTGAGGATGGGGAAGATGCATGAGATATTCGGCTATATAAGTGCACTGTGTTTCTCGTTATGCTATCTGCCACAACTCTGGAAAACATGGCGTACTAAGCAAGTGGCTGATATAAGTGTACTCATGTGGATAATCCAAGGCATGGCTTATTCTTCAGGATTAGTATACGGTTGGTACTTAAGCAGTATCCCATTAGTATTGAACTATAGTTTAGGATTAGTATATACAAGCATTTGGCTTTGCATGTGGTATAAGTATAAAAATAAAATAGAGTCTACGAGGATAGGATTTAAATGAAACCATACACTAGAAAGGTTGTAAATCATACAGCTGCATTTGCTAGAGATTCAGTTAAAGGTATCTTTGGATTCTTAGGAGATTTGATTAAAAAGAACCTCTGGATTTTAATTGTGCTCTTTGCAGCAAACTATGCACTAGACCATAAGTTCAATATGAACTTCTTAAAGAAGGTGACTACCGGTAAGGATAAGCTAAATGTCGAAGCTGGGGAAGTAGCTAGTGCTGTCATCTATATGGACGATAATATCATTGTCATTCAGAAGAAAGGTGAGAAGCCTAAGGAATATGTAGGGGTTAAGAAAGCTAAGCTAACTAAGTTTAAAGACGGTGAGATAGATATTAAAGTTAAGAATAAAGGTTTGGGGTTAGAGCCCGGGTTCACGGTTGCAGCCGGGGATGGACTACGGTTAGGGTTGGATGTGCAGTATGCCTATTGGAAACGATGGGGCTTATTAGGAGGATTCACCTATCCGGTGAGTGGCAGAAGCTTAGATCGATTGCGGGGGCATTTAGGTTTAAGCTACGACTTGCCGAATAGGTGGTTCTCTAATACATCAGTATGGGGTGGGATAGATACAGCTAAAGATCCTCGTATTGGGTTTAGAACTAAGTTTGGGGGTGGATTGTGAGTCCGGTATCAGGAGAAGAGATACAATTGACAGAACTAGAAACTGAAATTATGTCACTATTTGTTAAACGTAAAATACTTAAAGATCGTCACATTGCCCTTCTTTTATGGCAACTGATCGATAAGTTAGAAGGTACCTATTCAAATAAGGAGGAAAGCAAATGAAGGCTCTTATTGCAGGATTAGGGCTTCTACTATTATTCAGTTGCTCAGTAGAAGATAAGCATATTAGAGTAGCAAACGCTGGAGTTAAGAAGACAGTTAAGATAGTTTCCACCTACTCCAAGGATGGCCAAAAAAGGGGTAGAATTTCAGGCTCAGGCGTCTTTATTAGTCCTAGAGGGCATATACTTACTTGTGCCCATTTATTTCCTAAAATGAAAGGACATAAGCGTATAACTAGAGTGTACTTAAAGGACAAAACTCAGTTGAGAAACGTGGTGATTTTACGCATCGATCGTCGCAAGGATTTAGCTCTTATGAAGGCTGATTTCCGTAGCTATCATTACGCTACAATTGCCCCTAAAAACTCAGTTAAATTAGGGCAACATGTTATAGCAGTGGGACACCCTTGGGGAGAGGAGTGGTCAGTAACAGCCGGTATTATAAGTCATTTAAACCGCATAGTATTTGAGTATAAGGCGGTACAAATAGATGCTGCGGTTAATCCCGGTAATTCAGGCGGTCCATTGTTTAATATGAGAGGTGAGTTAATCGGTATCAATTCAGCAGGCTGTGCGCCTTGGGGTATACCGATGCAAGTAGGAATAAACTATGCTGTTAGTTTAGACGAAATCTGGGAGATGTTAATGCTGTTCTATGGGGTGCTACCATGCGGTCAACTGTAAAGTATTGTTTGTTATTAATAGCTATTTCATTCTTAGTAGTAATCAACTTCTACTTATTTAGTATTTTAACTCATGTGATTAAAGCAATTGAATTCAATACTATTCATTGCGCCTTACTGGAGTATAAGGTAGAGAGGAGGTAGCATGCAAATAGCCTATTACAGAATAGACAGAAAGATGGAGCAATTTCTTGCGAAGGTATTCGAAAAGTATCATGTTGTAGGCATTGACTGGAATGGTGGTTTAAACCTAGGGTTCATAGTGGAAGAAAAGGAGTAATCAGATGCCTAAATCTGCTTTGCCTAAACATTTACAAGAAAGTGATTGGTCAGATACAGACAACGCATCTTGGTTAATGAGGCAGAAAAAGAAACTACAATATCTTTTAGCTGCTGGACCTAGAGTTCCTAGTGGATTCTTTAAGTGGAGAGAGATACCTATTACTTTGTTTGCCGTCGGTAAGCCTGGTTTTCGAATCGAAAATACCGATGGTACTGAAACTACCGCTATTGACGAACCATGGGGATTTTTAGGGTGTACTTGGTTACGATTGGCGAAAAGCAAAAGATGGTATATCTCACGTATACAGCCCTGGTCGCGTTTTCATATTAATTTACAATGGCCTTTATTCCTTAATTTTCACATAATTTACCGTCAGAAAAACGTAGTCACTTTTCCGACATACAAAAGTAGCTTCGGCATTACAAAAATGTTTACTTTTGGTATTGGGTTTAAGAGAGACGGAGATAAGGTATATTGGCTTACTTGTAATGGGTTTGGGAACTTCGAATGATTAAATCGGGTACTAAGTTTAACTATTGGACTGTCTTAGGATTTCGGACGTTAAATTGTCGTTGGGCCACAAAGAAAGAACAAGCAGCTAATAGAAGAAAAAGGAGAAGAAAGATGCATGAACTACCAAGCACGTGGTATGGGTACTGGTTAGAAACTAATCCAGGCCATCCAGAAGACGATAGAACCATCAAACGATCAGTACTAAACCAATTCAAAAAATTTGTCCATAGTTATCATATGAAGGGACAAACGCCTAAAATTACAAACTTCCGCTGGTATGTAAAACATGGGAGTGGTACAGGTTTTGTTGAGGATATGACTGGTTCGTTTGGCTGGAAATGTCAGGTACCTTATTATATAGAGGAGAAAAAGCCATGACGGGGATATTTGTTAGAGATCAAATAAGAGGATGGAGGTAATTTTGAATGAAATATCCAGGTGTAGTGCAATGTTTAGAATGTGGTAAGATTCTAGTTAGTTTTGATAGGCATGATTATAAGACGTGCGGATGCCCTAATAATACTATGATTGATGGAGGATGCGATTATCTGAAATATGGCGGTAAAGATTTGAGTAAAATTCGTATCTTAAAGATCATAGCCCCGAAGGAGAAAAAGAAATGAGCGAACCAATGAATCCTGAGCATTTTTATGTTATGCTGGCTAAGATGGAAATAGACGGTAAGAAAGGGTATGCTAAGATTAAGAAATGGTATGATGAGAATGGTAAGCTACAGGAGAAGGTACTTAACTTTGAGGAAGACAAGTAATGGAAGTGTTTAACCATTTTCTTGAGAAATGGGAACCTTTATGGCTATTTCTAATCCTCTATTTTGAGGGTATTGTGTGTGTATTGACGTATCATTTTGTGCGTAAGGAATGGGAGTCTAGTCAAAGCTTAGACAAGAAATTCGATAAAGTTATCAGTAAGTATATTACAAGGCTGGAAAGCACTCATTATAAGTTACTAAAGAAGGTATTACCTAAACAGAGAAGGAGAAGGAAGTGAATAGAATACATTGTTTGATTTGTGGTATACCAGAGGATAGGTGTCAGTCCACGAAGTGCCGTGAGGATGCCCATCGGTTAGGTATTGAACTAGTTGAATGTATTAAAACAAATGAGCATTATTTTGTATTGTCTCCAGAACCAGTAGAATGGTCCGGGATTGATCCAATGAAGCAATTGGAATTTTATGATGAATAGTGTATTATCTTCAATAGGGGTGGCTTGTGTAACAATAGCTGTTATATTAGAGTTAGGTAGCTACTATAAACAGATAGCTAAGACTATCTATACCAAGCGTAGCTCTCATGTGTCTTCCAGTGCTTTTGTTTATAAGATTGCCAAATATATTGTTACACTCATTGCATTAGGAATATATGCTAATTGGGTAGCCTTTGGTATTGAAGTAGCTGCGCTAACATTTTGTTGTTGGGCACTATACACTATTATGAGGTATAAGCCTAAAGATTGGAAACTCTTCGATGGGAGGAAGAAACGTGGTAGAAAAACTACTAAAACTACTTGAAGTGTTCTTTAATGGAAAAAACACTGTAAAACCTGCAGTGACTACTGTAAAGAAGCACAGTAAGCCTAAGAAAAAGAAAAGCCCTCCAACGTTAACTCTCGTGCTAGACCGTATATGGTTTACAGGAGAATCAACAATTGGAGAGCTTAAAATAGATGGTCAATTCGAATGTTATATATTAGAGGATTTTGATCGCTTATCTAAAGGAGGTAAGAAAGTATATGGACAAACAGCCATCCCAAAAGGAACCTACGACATTAGACTCACTTACAGCCCACGCTTCAAAAAGAAACTCCCTCTACTCGTCAATGTCCCAGGCTTTACTGGAATTAGGATTCATGCAGGTAATACTGCAAAGGATACAGAAGGATGCCTACTCCCTGGGAGCACCAGATCTCAGAACTTTGTTGGGCAAAGTAAACGAGCCTTTAACAAACTTTACACAAAGCTTGAACGAGCTAAGCAAGAAGGTAAAAGAATTATAATAAAGGTGGATCCTATATGAAATCACAAATACAACAGAATCAAATTGATTTAATTAATAAGATAGGGACGTTAGATGCTATTCTAGAAAGCTTAGGTAGAATGCATGTAGATCATAAAGAGGAAGTGGAGGATATGACCAAAAAAATATCCACCAGGAAATTAACCCTGATGGAAGAATTGTTTAAATTAGTTAGTCATTTGACCGTCTAGCTCTACACGTAGAACAATCACATTCAGTCTTTTCGTTATAGTAAGAGGACCAGGGTTTACTTCGCCCTGGTCTTTTTACTTGCCCAGGGTAGAATGTATGCTCAGTTTGACTACATCCCTGTGACTTACAGATAAAAGACTTTATCTCATCCCTACGTTTAGACCCTAACGGATTACCGCATACTGGGCACTTGACCGTGACCCATGATGTAGAATAGGAAGCCATACATGGCTCTCTTAAGGTTGTTTAGGAACTAATTGGTCGAGCTTATGGTCTATACTGTCTAAGCGATAAATTATATGTTCTTTAAACTCTAAGAAGGTAGATCTATTAATAAAGTTGTCACTCATGGCAAATACTGTGCCGATAATAGCAACTATACCTCCTAATGCTAGAGTAACATTAGTTATAATACTTCTTTTCATACTACCCTCCTAATTGTGATCCTACTGCACCGCCCAGAGTATTCCCTAACGCTCTTCGTAGTACTTCAGCTGCCGCGATACCTCCGGCTATTTTACCCTTTCTTTTAGCACTTTTTACTCGTCCTAAAGTTTTAGCTAATCCTGCACGTCTTGGGGCTGCTTTACTTAATTGTTCAGTAGAATATTTAGCTCCTCTAGCTAAAAGAGCCTTAGGTTGCGTTGATCCTGACATTTTAAGTAGTTGATTAATAAAACCACTACCTTTTTTCAGCTCAGTATCCATCACTGTTTTTAAATCTTTAGCTAATTGACCGGGAATTTGACCCCCTTGTCGTCTTAGTTCCATAACTTTATTAAGCACGTTTGTTAAAAGTTCTTCCTTAGATAGCTGCTTAATTTGCTCTTTTCCCTTAGCAGTTTGTGTAGTTTTCGTAATGGCCACACCTAATTTTTCTGCAACATTTTTTAGATTAGTCGCTTGTTGCTTAATTCCCGCCATACCTTCAGCCTGTTCTATCCCCCTCTTTAGTATCTTCTCAGAGGGAGCAATTCGTCTAGCTATTTTCCCTACTTTTGTAGCGGCTTTACCGGCTACTTTAGATAGGGGTTTAGCACCTTTAGCAACTGCGCCTAAAGCTAATGCTTCCGGTTTAATGAATTCAGGGGCCACTTCAGCTATACTTTCCGCAGCAATTCGTGGAGTACCTAGCAGTACATCTTTAACTATATTTCCTGTAGGTTCTGGTTTAGGCACCATTTCAGCTAATTGCCCTAATCCTTCCGCTGACATTTCAGCTGGTTTACTAGCTGTTTGATAAGCAGAACGCAGTTTATCCTTGAACGTAGGTTGGGCAGGGGTAGCAAATTTCGCTTTTACTTCTTCAAAGAAAGCTGGATCTGTATCTAAGAGCTCTAACTCTTCATCAGATAAAGTATCTAAGAATTGATCAAGTGTTTGTGCCATTATTGCGCTCCTTTCATGCGTTGTCTAATTCGAGCTTTTAAATCTTCTCGTTTCGATGATCCTCGTTTGCTCATATCTTCAGAAGAAACTACATGTTCTTCCATTGTAGGGAATTCACTATCAAGTTGGGCATTCCATAAAGGTCCAGCTTTTGCTCTAGCTCGTTTCCGTACACCACTAATGATTTTTTCACCTTGTTGATATGATTTATTTTCCAAGATATTGGCTAAATTCATAAGATCCTTTCGCATTTTTGGGCTAAGATCTCCAGCTATTAATTTATATCCAGTATTCTTAATTTTACTCCCCAGTGCTAAAGGTGCTTCGAAGATCTCTCGTTCTCTATCAGAGAGTTGACTATTAGACCCGGACATTCTGGCAAGATGAAACCCTAATGATTGCAATCCTACTTCTGATATATCGTCTCCTTCCGCAGCCAACACGGATTTTACAGCTGCTGCGGCAGAAGCTCCTGTAACACTAACCTCCAGCATTTTATTATTTTCTGGGAAAGCCTTTTTATAAGCTTCTTCTACATTTTTATAGACTTTAGGGGCTTTAACCATTAGTGCGTTTAGACCACCTTCAAATGCTTCCCCCTTACCAGCCGCTAAATCTTGAGCCGGAGTTTGCACTGCGTAAGCTCGTCGTGGTCCCACTCGTTCGGTAATATTAGGATTACCAAACTGATCTATTACAATCGAAGGAGCAACAGCAAAAACAGCTCCAGCTAGTGTTTTAGGATCTATCTCATTTCCTGCCAAATCAAACCACGTTGTAGGCGTACCATACTTTTTGCTAGGAATAGTTTCGAAAAGTTGGGCAGACATTCTTGTGCCATCTGGCAAAATTAAATCTTTTTGTTGGATATCTCTACCTTTCAAATCTGCAGCATCAGATGCCCCCTGCCTAAACTGCGCTTCAGCTAGTTGACCAGCACGTTCAATACCGATGTTAGCTTCAGGGGTTATAGGCCCTATTTCAGGTCCCGGTTGGTTAGGATCAATATCAGCTTGAGCTTGCTGTCTAGCTTGTTCTGAGGCTTGGAATCCAGCCTCACTAGCAAGCAGTTGTTGATCTTTTAGTTTTTGTTCTTCCGCAGCTATATTTGCTTCTAATTCTTGTAGTTTAAGCTGCTGCTCTTTCTCTTTAGCCGCTCTTCCTTGAATAGCTTGTAACAAGTTCTGCACTTCTCCCATAGACGGCCCAGTAGGGGCGGCTGTTTCAGGAGCTGCAAACATGCGACGAAGTTCGTCAGCTGATATATTTATAATTCTAGGAGCCATGATTAGTTCCCCCTCTTGTAGTTTTCTGGAGCTACTGGAAAAGCCCGCATATTACCTGTTTTACCACCAAAAGAGGCCGTTTTCTGTGACGGATTTGTCTTAGCCTGCTGCAAAGCGTAGGCATTCCATAAAGCACTGGATAGATCTGGTGTGGCCCCACTTCCAGCAAATGCACCTAATTGAGATCCAATTGCGGCTCCAGCTAATCCACCGCCGGGTACCATCATACCTAATCCAGCACCAGCTAATGATCCTAAACCACCAATTAGTGCACCACGTTGGGCACGTTTCGCCTGCTCTCTAGTTATATTTTGAGTCTGTCTTAATTGTTCAATCTCGAGCAAGCCTTGAGTTCTTTGGGCTTCAATATCAGCTAAAGCCATAGCTCTATTCAGTATATCTTCTCTACCAGTATTTAGAAGCACACTGGCTGTACCTCTGTCAATACCAAGTTTCTGTAAAGCAGCACCTTGTCCTGTTTCAAAGATAGTGTCAAGTGCTTGTTCTTTTCTGGCTATGTTTCGGAGTTGGGCTTGTTCTTGTATTTGAAATCCCATATCAGAGGCTTGTTGGGAGGCTTGGAGCACCGGAGCTTGTAGTGCCCTAATAGCCGCTCCTCGTTGTAATCCACCTGTAGCAGCTAAATTCTCTTTAATAGCTTGCTGAGCAGCTGGTAAATTCCTAAAAGCCAACTCTTGGGCCTTAGCTTGTTGTTGTCGAACTAAATCAGGAGACTCAACTTGCTGTAATCCTTGGGCGTATTGCTGTGCCCTATTCATAGCTCCTGTTTGAAACTCTTCTCCTAAACGTCCAGAAGTGTCTTCGAATTTTTGTGTCAAAGCAGGTAGTTTAGAGTAGCCTTCTTCTATTGTTCCTTTCTGCTTCTCCAAGCCTTGCTGTAGAATAGCTTGAAGCATTCCTGTATCTATTCCCTTTGGTTTTTTTCCAAACAATCCCATAATAAGCTCCTTAAGTTAATGCGACAGATTTCCAGCCAGAGGAAAACTTCGCATATAATGAAAATGTACCTCCAGATTCTACTAAGAAAATATCACCGACATTCCCTTCATTAGAAGCTGGGGCTGATGTTAAAATTTTATGTCTATGCGCTATTTGAAATAACTGAGTAAAGTTATCCTGCAAGATAGCAGAATAATCTGATAATGATTCTTTATCAACGTTTAATGGTGGTGAGATGGGCTGTGATTGTCGTTCTGCCATAGTTACCCCGTTATAATAGGTTCTTTTCTTGTTATGAAGGCCGTTGCTTTAATTCTATGCAGTTTAATATCATACTCGTCATGAGTATGTATTCGATACATGATAGTTCTAGCACCTGCCAACCCATTAGTATCTACGTCTACCCTAAATACACGACTAAATAAGGCATCATCATCACTAGTAGTGTAAGTAGTAGAACCAGTAATAACATCGATGAAATTAGTGAAGGTCTCACCATTATCCAACGAATAAGAGACATCATAAGTAGCTCCTGTTCCTCGTCCTTCGAGAATTAGGCTTTCTGGTACTTTCTCAAACTCACTGACATTAAAAAACTGCTCACTGAAATCAAAGGCTCTTGTTCTAATGTCAATTTCGATATTTGTACCTAAGTCTTGAAAGCTTTCTAAAAATTTACCAACAACGGCAGAAGTAGAAGAAGAGAAATAAGGTTCATTGAAAAAGAATCCTAAAGTATTTACTCCTAGTCCTCGTTTAACGCGCCATTTCCCTTTAGCATCTAATTGGACAATAACATTATTTTCATCGTTTCCAAATTCAGCTAGTGCGACATAATAGTTCTTAGAGTCAAAAATAGATGCAGCCCTAATATTTGCAACATCTCCAATGAACCATTTTGTGGTAATGCTACGAACTTCTGGCACATTGCCGTCTGTGGAGGTTAGTGTCGATCTCCATTGTATGTACCTATCCGTTGGAAGGCTAGCGGTAGGGAAATTCCCATTCGTTACAGTGTACCACGTAGCACCTGGAAGGCCACCTGTGGTAGTTGCAGAGCGGAGCTCAAATACAACTGTACCACCATTTGTAGTGAAATCTGTTTGAAATATATCCCACCCAGAAGGATTGGTATTAGTGTCAATAATCGATGATACTAAATTAGAGACAATGGTCCATTTGAACTCCACTGATTGAATAGATGGAGCGTCAGAAGAGCTAGATAGTATTCTAGTCATTGTAATACGAATTTGAGCCCAATGTTGAACAGTATGACTACCAAAAGTAACCCAACTACTCCAAGTACCAGGACTACCGCCGCTATCAGGGGCTGTTCTAATTTCTGTGGTAACTGTTGATCCCCCGGGAGTTGTAGCGGTTGTAACTAAACTATTATAAACGGTAGAATCTCCAGTAGTATCAATAGGCTCACTAATCCACTCAGCAGAAGCAGAAAAACGAAGTTGTATAATGCCACCACCACCAAATTGAGCTAGAACTGGAGTAATCCGATTATCATTCGTAATAAGAGTAGTTTTAACTCGATAGTATCGTCTAGAACCTAAAGTAACAGCCACTGCCCCATTAAGATTTGAAATATTGTCAGATTCGTCGACAATAATATTACCGGCAAAATCTAATGCGTCTCCCGCTTCAATAATTGTCGAAGAAGATGTTCCACTAGGATAAGATGACGACGCATAAAGAGTATCAGGACTAGCGGATTGAGATTGGCTATCAAATACTTCAGAGGTCCATGTACCAGATGCTGGAATGGCTGTTTGAGAAAATACATAGGTAAGACCTAAAGAGCCAACATCCGTTCCAATAAATGCACCAGCTTTTATATCACCATTTGAGCCCATTGCAGAAGGTAATAACCAACTACCTCCTAATTTTCCTCTCACTTCTTCAAAATTACTTGGGGTAGTTCCAATACCTGCGCCCTTTACGTTATGGCTATTGATACTCATGTTACCACTTATCGCTTCAACTACAGCCCAATAACTACCAGCTGATAAGTTTAAAGAAGTTGAAAATGTATGATAAGTAGTCGGTTTAGATGGAGTATAGACGATAAAAACATCTGAACCGTATAATTCAGTACCTGGACTACCTAGATTATCCGAATAAATACTATAGCGTAAAGTAATATTTGGGGGCGGACTAATTACCCCTCCCCCAAAATACATATCTGGCATTGTGAAAGAAGTAAGTATTCCGGCATAATCTAGACTAAATTTTTGACCCCAAGCTTTTGTACCGGCTCCGAGCCCCGGGTCTAATTCAGCGCCACTTGTTCCAACCGCATTTGACTCACCTGTATGGTCAGCGATCGTTTCAAGTTGCACTCCATCAAAAATACCACCAACTGCCACTACATTATCCTTCGTACCCTCCGTGGCAGGAGTTTGGTTAAAGCGAGAAACAGCCGTCATTTCATTGCTATTATCAATCGTAGCAACGTTATCTAAAGTATCTCCGCCTTCCCAATCAGCTTGGTCATTCCATGTTCTACGAGGATTGTTAGCTATTGTAGAAGTACCATCTTCATATCCTCTCGTGCTAAACGCTCCTCCAGCTATGTCAATACCGTCAGAAGCTGTTCCGGCGTTAAAATCGGTGTCTGATGTATCAACCTTTTGGTTTCGTTGAACCACAGTCTGTTTTATGTTTGTATTAAGAAGATCCTCAATACTATCACTCAAATAAAAGATACTAGAGCCGTTAAAGCCATAAAATCCTTTATCTGAGAGCCAGACAAGAACGGGTACTCCATTTAAAGTGACTTCTTGGATGGTTCTATTGTCAATACACCCAACAGATCCTTCGATAGCGTCATATCTAAAGCTGTCTTTTGTGTCTCCTAAGATTTGCCCCATAGAACGACGATTAAAGACAACTAAACGTCCTCTATAGACATATAGACCCATGATAGGATCTTCTGGATTACAATCTAAAAAATTAGTAGACTGAACAATATCAGGACTTCCAACTTCACTAAAATATAAAGTAAATGGTTCTCCTGAAATTTGAGCCATCCATAATCTGTCTAAAAAGAGCTTTACTTGCCCGAAGACTGGAGGGATACCGTTATCAGTAGGAATTGGGGTAGTTCCAGCAGCTGCATTATCACTAAAAGTAGTAGTTGTATTATCACTAATAGTTCCTACTAAAATATATACGCCATCGTTATTATCTCTATAAATTTTACGTGCCGTAACACCATATCCACCAATAGGCACAGCAGAAAGATCTACTTGCTGATTTGGACCAGCTGCTACAGTAACTAAGTTACTGGCGGCAGAACCGTTCGACTCCTCAAAATCGTAATATAAATACGTAACTTTATAGGTATGGGGACCAGCAGGGACTCCAGCTCCTGCCACAATTGTAGCTGTAGGAGCGGTTCCAGGAACCTGCGCTCCCATACTCTTGGTTTGAGGGACAGAATAGCCTACACCGCCATAGGTGGCTGTTTTATCATAGACTTGACTAACATTAACCCCATTACCAAAGTATACTCTGTTTTGTGTAGTTGCAAATTCAAAGTTTTGTGTAGCGCTATACCCTGAAGTAACAGTAGCCATAGAACCTATACCTGAAGTATACTTTAAAGTACCGTTTTCTACTATAAGCAGGTGTCTAGTACCATCTGAAAAGATAGCTTCATGCTGATCCACACCGGGGTTAGCAAGCGTAGCAAATTGGACACCGCCTTTCATCTTTCGGATGGTGCCGTCTTGCTCAGTATCTATATTTTTAGTACCAGAAGTAAATGCGTTTTGATCAACAAATCTACTATCATCAGGAGCATATTTTGAACGAATGTCTTGCCATTCATTTGTAGGGATCTGTAGCTTAACCTTTTTCATTAGTCACTCCAGCGGTTAGGTTCTTGTTTGTTCTTCCTTGTCCAGTCATCTAATCTAATGGAATCAGTAACGGATTTATTTTGCTGCTTAGCACTCGATTCAGATAATACAAGTAGTTCTGTAGCTGTTTTACTGCCACTTTTTGTCACTGTGGAATCAGTAACAGTAAAGCTATCATTAACTTGTATTTCTACACCTTCAGCGTTATAACGAGCCTTATTATATCCAGTTATTCTATTATAACCGATCATAGTTACTCCGTTTTAGCTTGAGCTAATTGTGCTACATTAGTATTAATGTGATTAGGATCATTTGGAACAAACGTGCATGAGTTAACTACGGCTGTTAGCTCAGAATCTTCTCCCGATGACAATAATGAACCAGGAATAATAATTGTCGATTCATCGTCTGAGTATTCTATCTGTGTGTTCACATTAATATTATTTATATATGCATCTAAACCACGAAACTTAAAACTGGCAAGATGGTTTTCTACGTCTACGCTATGTATTTGTAATTCAAGTGCCATTTAAGATCTCCTTATATTAAACCGAAGCTGAAAACGTAAATCTAACATCTGTTGGTTTATTGCCAGCAATGGCTTTATAAACCGCCATATTAAACCCATGGGAACTTCCGTCAGCTAGTGCTGTCGAATAACTAGCTTTTTGATCTGTCGTACTACCTTCTTCTTGTACACGAGTTACCGTCACAGTTACAGTTGGCGTGGATTGCTTTTCAACATGGTACTGTATTGGTATTTCGTTATAGTAGTTAGTACCATCACTAATACCTAAAGCTGCGTATCGAATATTTGTAGTTGTATCCTCATAATAACGCTGACATCGAGCCAACTCAATCTGCTTATCTTCTGGAACATAGTCAACCGTGGTATCACTATTTACTAACATTACTGAGTCAATATAAGTTGTTCCAGTAGTAGCCGGAGAACGTCCAAAGTATATGTAGATAGACAGTCTTGTGGCACTTGTAGAAACATCTTCCGTCACAGTTAATGTCTGCCAGGTATTGTCTCCAGTATGAGCAGTACTAAATGTACCAGCTACTCCATCTGTGATCGCTGCTACAACACCTTGATTAGATTTAACACGAACTGATAAGGAAACCGTTTTACCCTTATAGCTTTCCCAATTTTCGATGTCTTGTAATAGTAATGCAGATGTAGCTCCATCAAGATCAGTTATGACACTTTTTAATGAATACTTTTCGTTATCAACTTCAGTTGCTTCTCGACTAATCGTCCAGGTAGGAGAAGTTGCAGCAGAAAAGCTTACAGACCATTTATCGGCAGTATAATCGCCTTGAGATAAACTACTAAAAGATGTTCCTCTTTGCCAGACTTCCATTCCGCCGTTAACTAGCAGGTTGGGAATGTTTTGTTTTAAAGCCTCAAGTTCAAGATCTGTAGTAGCCAAATCAACATCCGGGGCTGTCTTCCAGTCTGCTTCTCCAGTAATAGTTTTCAACTGGGTTGCTATATGGTCTAAACGAGTTTCTAAATCAGCCGCTGAGGCTACTGGTGTTACTGAATCATCTAAGTCAGATTGAATGGCCACCAATTCTGTTGAAAGACCCTCTAATGTATCTGCAGGAGCTGTTTTCCAATCTGTTTTACCACTTAAGTTTTTCAATTGCGTAACAATATGATCAAGTCGTTCTTTAACATCTGTGGCTGAAGCTGCAGGAGTAACGGCATCGTCTAAATCTCCTGTAAAAGCATCTCTCAGGTCATCAGACACAGCTTTAATTTCATCTTTTAGAACATTGTGATGAGCGGCCGGTATATCATGGAATACCGTAGCATTTTGAGCATGTTCTGCGTCTGTAGTACCATCAAACCCTCGAGTACATCCAGTAAAGGATGTTGCTGTTTTTCCTGTGTAATGAATTGCTTCTAAATCAATTGTAAGTATTCCAACACTGGGGAAGTTAGTAGTGGAAGCAACATTGACTGTAGTAGCGCCAACTGCTAATGGATTATCTGTAAGAACGGTAGATAAGTTATTAACCGCTACGTATAGATTATCATCTGTATTTTGTGACGACGGATAATTAGCCATTTCTCACTCCTTAGCTGATCGAAACGTTCCAAGTAAAAACGATCGTATCCCCAGCAAGTTTATTTTGTACGGCAAATGTCTGTCGAGCGAAAAGCGTTCCGCCCGTACTGGCTGAGAACAACCCAGCCTCAGTAACGGCTCCAGTAGCCACACCAGGGCCAAAAGTAGCTTGATTTGTCCAGGTGTTAGTGGAGGAACTAAGACTACCAACCACTCGTGAGCCTAATTGTGAGCCTAGATCCGTATCGGAAGCATCGGCAGCAGCCGTGTCGCTTCCTAACGCCATATAGCTCATAAATGGGTTAGCTTGACTAGCAGCGGCTAACCAAGCAGCTAAAAAATTCTTACCAACTGTGGTAATAACATTGTGTTTATCTACTTCTGATTTGAGGTTCATATTCTCATCATATAATTTGACGTTAATATGGCCTTTTATGTTTAATGCCTCTCGAGATTCCATGATTTATCTCTCCTTATTTTTAAAATGGGAATGAATCAAATGGTCTACCTTCAACAAATGGTATCGTACTGATGATATCCATCTTGTACCTTTGATCCCCACTACGTTTTTTAGCCCATCTACGACCTTCCCCTACGTAGTTGGCGTAAATCTGTTTTTGCTCGTCTGCTAATGATGTTTCCTTGCTCTTTGACCAAGCTTTCCATAAAATATAGGCAGTAAGCCCTTCAGCTAATGAATCGTCTATATTGATACTTTGGGAAGTGCTAGTAATAGGAATTGGCTTAGCTTTGTAATACAAATAGAGGTTACTTGCAGTTAAACCTTTAGGAATTGGATAGAAATAGATGCGATTGTTCCATATCCAATACTTTTCTGGTTTTCTATACTCAGAATCATCAATTAATTGAAAGTTAGGACGTTCTTGCCCTACCTTTTCTAGATTGGTGGGTTCTACTCGTCTCCAGCTATCATTATCTGTTTCATTTTGCTTGGTATTAATTAAAACAAGCTTGGCACTTAGCCAGTTATTAGGCAGAGGATAGTCCATCACATCATCTGTCGTAGTTAGGAAGGCTTGATCCTCTAGAATCCTAGTTCTATTGGTAAAATCTAATTCAGCCCTATTCAGATGCCGTAACAACTCTGCATCAGACCAAAACGAACCAGAGGTTTCTAATAGTTCTCTACGTACATCTGTTAAAATTTCACTTGCTAGCATCGTCGTTGTTCTCCTAACGACGGATAAATCCGTCTATTATTT
>Ga0272441_10008054_pt1 | contig 16853 bp, 28 predicted proteins | sample SSMProp6N_FD_193582 | JGI IMG/M metagenome (GOLD analysis project Ga0272441, IMG submission 193582) | Marine sediment archaeal communities from Little Sippewissett salt marsh, Falmouth, MA, United States - SSM-Prop-6N | ecosystem: Environmental > Aquatic > Marine > Wetlands > Sediment ...
ACCCTCGCCGAAACATTCGAACCCATCTCCCTCTCAAACGAAGCCGACAAATTCACCCTATTAAACCCACCCCCATCCCAAGTCGAAGCATTAGTCACCTTCTCCGCCCGAACCTTCTGAGTTCCAGTATTCTTAAACCGAGCCGACTGATTATTATAAATCGCCTGAACCTGTGCCTCACTCAAAGAAGTGTTAAAAATCATTACTTCATCTATTGAGCCGTTCCAAGGATATGCGCCCCCATTATAACTACCCAAATCAGCATTCATATCAGCAGTATCTGTTAAACCAGTCATATACACATTGGTTGCTCCAATAACTCCATCAACATAAACTAAAACATTAGTGCCATTATAAACTCCCACTACATGATACCATTTATCAGGATGTCCTGAAGGAATACCCTGTTGAAAATTTCCTAAATGTGAAGAATGACTCGTATCCCATACCCTAAAATAAACCCTGTGTGTATCTCCCCAATATAATTGAAAAGTATCATAACCACTACCAGCTTTTGCAACAATATGATAACTTTTATCTGCAGATACAGGATTCGCATAAACCCACGCACTAACTGTTAAGCCCCCAATTCCATGTACTGCATCCATAGAACCCAAATCAACATAATCCCCATCCCCATCAAACTCAAACACATCCCCATAAACCCCTCCAGAAGTCGCAGTAGCATTCCCATTCATCGTCCCATCATTCCCCTCCCCACTCCAATCATAAGCAGTCGCCCCCTCAGTATCCTCCAAATCCCCATCCGCATTCCAATACCCAACCAAACTATCATAAGGAGCAACATCTGAAACATTCAAATGAGTAAAATTCGTATCCCCACTCTCCAAAGTAACATTAGTTAAAAGAGAAGTCGTCCCCCAGTCCGAAGCGGAGATTGTGATGGTCGGGTCAATGTTTTTATCTGAAATAAAAGTTACTTCATAAAAATAATTTGTTGTATTCTCGTCAATAACTTCTTCGTAAGAATTAAAAGAACATTGAGCCGTTTGGTTATATTCTGTTATAGTATAATTTTCTCCGTCTATTTCTTCAGTAGTGTTATAAGGATTAAATGCTCTTGAACAAATATCATTAAACTGAAATTCATGTGTTTCATAATAAGTAATTTTATTTAAATTCCCTTCTGATTTTTTCTCTGGATTTTTTACGTATAGTATATTACCTTGTTTATAAATTGGAGTTGAAGATTTTAATTGATATTTGTAATTATTCAAAGTTCCTTCTTCTTCTGCAGAATCATTTGCTCCAAATTTATAATTATCTTCATTATAATAAACAAATAATTCATTAACTGTGTTATTCCATGAATTTGAAATATTTTTAAAAATTGTAATATTTACATTTGACCAGTTTAATTTGTATTCTAATTTAGATAGGTTTTGATATTCTACTATAAAAGAATTTTCTCCTAATTTTACATATTCATTAATATTAACTGCTTGTGCATTTGTTAGAGAAATATGATAACAATTTTGTCCATCACATTTTGAACTTTCACATTTTAAAGTTATTTCTTTATTTTTATCGTCGAGAATTAAATTATTATTTTCATCATATAATTTTAGTTGTGGTCTACCTGAACAACTATTATCATTCGGTATCCAACCAATCTCGGTTTTTTTATCTTTCGCATTTGCTGTCCAAAAAATTAAATCTTTTTCTTCTCCTGTTGATTTTAAAACATTCCATTCTTTTGGATTATCTATAATAAATAATTTTCCTTCTTGTTGGGCATTTTCTTCTGGGTCTTGAAACCAAGTAAAAGGATTCCACCAAACTGACGAAACAAAAGATGTCATAAAAATTATACTAAAAAAAATTAAAGTGAACACCCCAATTTTTTTATTATCTCCTCCTAATTTTGTCAAAAATACTTTCATTTTGTTTTTGTGGTTGTAACATTTGACCTCCTTTAGTTTCTGAAATATGCATATGTTGACGAAGAGACCTTCTCTCTTGGCCTTGCCATGCTCTTTGATAAGCACCATGTATTTGGTCTAACATCCAAAGTATTAAAGAATTTAACATCTTATATCTTTCATTCATAAGTTTTACTTTACTTTTTTCCATTTCATTTTCAATAGTTCCTTCCATCTCTTTTATAATTTCTTTCTCTAATTCTTCTTCAGAAATTTCAGAGCCAATTAATTCTGCGGCAAATTTTCTCAAGTCTATTTTTTTTCTTATTCGTTTTTTAATATCATCTTTACAATCTTCAAGTGTCGGTTCTCTAAAATATTTATTTGATTTTGTGAATAAAGTATCATTTAAAGTTACACCAATATCTTCCATCTTTGCACTAATCTGTTCGTCATCATAATTACCAAGTAGAATATTTTTATTTAGATAACCAAGTAAAAACCAAAAACAATAATTTATTCCAGCTTCAGTTAAAAAAGATAAATCATTGTTTGGGTCTGGTGTCCAAACAAGTTCGCCAGAATTTTTATCTGTTTTTAATATGTATCCTCGAAGCTGATAATATAATTCGGTTTTCTCTTGAGATAAATCAAGTTGTTCTTTTATTATTGATTTGTCTTCTGATGCTCTGTCCATTTCCATTTGGATAGTATTCATTTTATTTTGTTCGGCTTGGAGACTTGCTTGTTTGATTGCATTTTCATATTGTAAAATTTGTTCTTCAGTTACCATTTCTTACTCCTCTTTTTTTTCCCATACAATCCAATCTCACTAATCTCTGGCGCTTTCGACAATCTATATTTTCGCTTCTCTACAAACACACCTTTCTCTTTCTTACTCCGTCTAAAACCTTTCGGTGTCTTCGGAAGTGAACCAATACCTTTGACTTTGAACGACGCACCCAGCGTTGCTGATGCCCAACGTTTACCGATATCGAATGCTTGGTAGGAAGTTTTGGCTTGACCTATTTGTTTGAATGTTCCAAACCTACGACCATATACTGTAAACTTTTGTCTTGGTTGTTTTGGAGTTGTTGACTTTGGTGGTTTGTATGTGAGAGGTGTTTGTGTTCCTTTTACAGGAGAATAAAAATCATAACCTTTTTTTGATGACCCGCCATAGTAATTTAAATAAGGTTTTGATTTTGGCGAAGGACTTGGCTTTGAAGGTGAAGGTGAAATTGGAGAGTAGTTTATTTTTTTTGGAGAAACTGTTTTTATTAAACCACTAAATCCCGAGAATGTTTTTGATGGTTTAGGTGAAGTTGGAAAAGAAGATTTAACTTTTGGGTATGGTAGACTACTTCCAAAAGAACCATAAGATTTGTATGTTGGTTTACTCGTCGGTGTTTTCACTTCATAATCCGAATAACCCAAACTTTTATATTTTGAAATTGCTTCCGTCGGGGAAGCATAAGGTTTGTTTAATAATTCCGAAGAACTAAAACCTGTAGTTTTCTTTATTATTTTCTCGTCGGAGAATGAAATACTGCCACCCAATATTTTATTCACATCACTCGAAATACTTGGTTGAACAACCGATGACTTATACAAGTTAACAACTCTTGACTTCCCACCTTCGGGCTGATAAATAAACGTTGCAAGTTTCAAATCTTTCTTTATTAATTCCGTCGGTGCAAGAGTAACTTCTGGTTCTCTCCCTAAAAAACCAATTGGTTTAAACTTCCCCGACGGGGTTAATTGAAATCTTAAAAGTTGTGCTTGTTCTGGTGATGTTAAAGATTGTCCTGTCGATAGTTTTGAATATAAGTTTGTTGGTAAATCCTCAATCTTTGTTTGTTCAAAAAGAAATGCTTGCGGAGAACCTTTTTTATATGTCACGTCTCCACTTAACCTTTCAACAAACGACGCCTTCTTCGGTTCGTTTAAAATACCAAGACGACTAATTCTCAATTCATTCGACGGAGAACCAAAAAAAGAAGTTTCCAACAATCCCTTACTTCCGCTTTCCTTAATAATTTTTTGATTTAATTTTAACAAATCATCTGCACTCCCCAAGTTAACTTTAAATGAATCAGCACTACCTAAAACGCCATACTTCTTCGACGACGGCAATTTGTAAAGTTTATTAATTTCACTTAATGTTGATGCACTTAATTTTTCTGCTCCCGGTATGGGTTTAGAAACTAAAACTTTACGATTAAATGTTCCAAACAATCCTCGCTGTGCAGAAACAACGTCGATAGTTTTACCAGAATATTTTGCTTGTTTACTTAATGGTTCACCAATATTTCCTAAACCACCTGCGAACTTTATTTCAGTTTTAGGACTAATTTTACTAATGTCATCAATTCCAATATATCCATAAGCACCACCAATGTTTATTTTCTCAACCGTCGGTGCTTTGATTGTGTCGAGTATTCCTTGTCCTGGTTTAGGTTTCCCAATATTTATTTTGGAGTAATCTATTGTAGTATCAACTTTTGTATAAGTTGGTGAAAGTCGTGCTTTTGTTTTCGAAAACAAGCCAAAAATTTTTTTACCAACATAACCAGACCCTTTCATTGTTGCATATTCACCAGCAATATATCCACCAGTAAAACCTGGTCGAGTTCTAATTGATTCACCAATAAAGGCAAGGTTCTTTTCTCCTTTGGCAAATCCAACGGCTAAATCTTTTCCTCTAACTACAACAGCTTTAGTTGAAGTGATTGGACTCTTTGCAAATGTAACAACACTCTCTGGGATAGAAGTAATGAACATACCAGTTCCAGCAATTGAGGCAGTTGCACCGAAGATAGGGTTATCTTTTCCTAAAAACTCCCAAGAAGGTCTATCGGATTGACGATAAGACCAATCGGTTACTCTTTGGAAAAATGGTTTGTCTTTTGGATTGATCATAACAAGTTCTTTTTGTTGTTCAGCGACGATGTTCCCACCTTTATCTTTCCAAACAAACTTCCCGCCAAGACCAAAAGAACCCGGTGCAGGTGCTTTGTATTCTTTGGTATACCCCAAATCTTTTAATTCTTCTTCGGTGTATTCGGTCTTAGTTGGTTGCTTAATTTTCTCAGTAAAAGTAACGTCAACACCTTGTCTTCCACTTGCACCAGATTCTTTCTTATACCGCCTTACAAACTCATTGGCTGTTCCACCTCCAAACTTTGCTGGAAGGTTCGCTGTTCCGCTGTATGTTCGATTTCCAATAGTTACTCCTCCGCTTCTACTTATTCTTGCTTTTGTTACGAGAAGGTTTTGCTGTTGCTGTTGCTGTTGTCTTGATTGTTCGACTTGCTGTTCGCGACGCTGTTGTCTTAATGCTTCTTGTCGTTGCTGGTCAATGATTGCTTGTGAACTTCCAGGTGGGGCTGTTGTTGGGGTTGGTGTTGTACCCCTCGTAAACCCTCCACTAATTCCTCCCTGTTCTTTTGTAATATTTAAAAGATTTTCCTTCCTTGTAATCTCACTCTTTTGTTCAGGAGTTAAAATTTTATTCCAAAATTGTTGTTTTGCCGAAGAAGGAGATGGTGTTTTTGATTGGTAAAAACTTGGCGGACTTGGAGCAATATAATATTTTCCTGTTTTAGGATTCTTTTTAATTGCAATTATTTACTCCTAATCCCACATGGATTAAAATATTTTAATTTAAGATTAATTGCTTCGGGTGTCATCCCACTTTCTATGTCTTGTTTAATAGCAATTTCATTCAATTTAGATTTAAATTTTTGAACTTCAATATTATCACTTTGATATATACAAATATATGCTGAAGTAATGCCAACTAAAAGAAGACATATAAAAATTATTATAAATATTCTATTCATTTTTCAATTCGATTCAATTCCTCCTCGATAAATTTAGTTTTGAATATTCTTTCAGACATTTTTACTTTACCTTGCCAATAATAACAAATCCAAATTATTTAAACTTTTGGTTTATGTTAACATAACTTTCCAAAAGATATATAAATATATACTTATATATACTTCAAAGAAAGATGGCCGAAACAAATTTCTCTGGTAGAGATAGCGAATGGAATGAAGCTTCTTTTAAATCGAGAAGACTTAATGACATTCAAGAGTTAATTAATTTTTATAAGATGCAATTGCTTTCAAAGTCCAACGGCGAATGGAATTTTATGGGATGGCACAAAGCAATTGATTTATTATATGGCGAAGGCCAAAGTAAATATGGCGACAAAGAAAAAAGAGAAGTGTTGGGTCAACTTGAAATTGCAAGAAAATTAATTCGGTCAAAAAATATCTGTGTTAAGAAAACAATCAATACAATCTCTGGAAAGAAAACAGTTTTTGAATTTAACGACGATGTATTTGAAAAATTATACTCTTTACTTTACTCAATTGAAATGAAAGTCAAAGATTACAATGACAAACACGGTCTTACTACAAAGAATAAAGAATATTCCGGATTATTTTAATGGTAAGAGTATATTTAGAATTGAAAGGAAACGAATGGAGAGAAGTAGAGAAATCTGACTTTTGGATTGATAAATTATTACTTAAAAAACTCAAAGGACTTAAAAAAATCCAAGATGAAAAGTGGGATGGAGTAATAATCATCGACGGCAAAGAAAGAAGTGGTAAATCTGTTCTTGGAATGTTGATAGGTTGGTATTTGTCTAAAGGAAAAATTGGTATTCAAAATTTTGCAAGAGGATTAGAAGATGCAGCGAACAAAATTGCAAATCTGCCAGACAAAAGTGTTTTAATCGTCGACGAGGGTAGTTTAGTTTTCTCTTCTAAAGATTCTCAAAGTGGAGCGCAAAAAAAACTGATAAAATTGATGGATGTTGTCGGACAAAAGAATATGATATTTATTATTTGCCTTCCATGTTTCTTTGACCTCAATAAAACCGTTGCTGTTCGACGAAGTTTGTTTCTTTGTCATGTTTCACCGGGAGATGAATACAAAAGAGGCACGTTTGTGTATTGGGGGGAGAAAGATAAGAAGAAATTGTATATATTTGGCAAAAAAAACTATGATAGTTACACTTATCCATCCCCAACTTTTCCTGTAGGAACTTATATGGATTTTGAACCTCCATTCTACAAAGAGTACTTAGAAATAGTAAAGAAAGAATCATTAGAAGAGGTAATGAGGGAAGCACAGGGAGGTAGTGTCAAGAACGAGAATAAAATCATAGAATTAGAAGAAATATTTTATGGATGGATTAAGGAAAATTGCGATTTTTCTTATGAAAAATTGATAAATATAAAAAATCAACCAGCATCAACAATAAAAGATAGGGTAAAAGCATACAATAGGATGTTAAAAAAGCAAAATAAGGGGGGTGTTTAGGAAAATGAATTAGTTGGCGCCGAAATACTATTATCCTATAGATATTTACTACTATTTATGGGTACAACCCCTCTACCATTAAAATTTTAATGTTTCGACAGGAAACGTAGGTTATAATATTATATATTGTTACTACTAACAACCAATGCCCATAAAATTTTGATAGTACAGGCGCTGTACGGTTAAAATTTTATAATTCTTAATCATCTTTTATAGTTCTCTTGTAATAAATATAATAACCAAGATACCCCAGTAATCCAAAAAGCATTACCAATAGAAATGGTATCTTTCTATCTCCATTAATCTTTTGACACATATCTTCAAACGAAGATTTCAATGAGACAAATATAAGAACCCAAATTACAGAATAAGGAAAAGTAAAAATTGCCAATCCCCAAAACAAAACCCATAACCATAAATCATACTTAACTTCCAATTCTTCTTCCTTTTCTGATTCCATATTCAATTCTATATTGTAACTTTAAAGTGGTATTTAAATCTTTCTATTATAATGTTTGTCCGCGTACCGATTACACCAACGTTCCTCATAAACATAAATCCAAATATACAACAACACCGTCGGTAAACTAATAATTAACATATACTTATTAAGTACACTCAAAGTTAAACTAAACATCCAAACCATTAAAATAATTTCTTGTATAGATCCAATTCTCGTCGACAAACTTGTCTTACTAAATTCGATGTGACCTTTCTCATGCCACCATAACCAACTCCCTTTTTCACATCCATATATTTTCTCAGTTGAAACATCACAACTCGCCATTTTTGTTACTACTAAAATCCTCACTATTTACACTATCAATTCCCCTCACTCCAAAGTAACAATCCAAACACTCCCCAATTGATTCATAAATTTCTTTCCCGCATTTTTCACATTTAACCATATATCAATCCCACACATTTTACTTCTTGTATCTGATCCAATAAACAATATCCTGTCTCATCTGTTATTACTGCTACCCTATGAAACTTTTCTCCAATCGCTATTCTAAAAGTATAAGAATCAAATCCCAACTGGCTTGCTAATCTTTCATATAATCTATTGTAATCATAACAATCTCCGCCGTTTTGTTTTATGTCATCGATAGTTCTAATCTCATCACTTCTTATTGTATAGTTATAGAAAGTTGAAATGTAATCTCTTAAACATTTTGAGGTTTCTCGTAAACTCAAATTATTACATTGTTCATACTCGGATATTTCTACATTAAAATTTTTATTTAATTGTAAATTATTATAAATGCCATGAAGAAGAAACCCCAAAACAACAGATGACAAAACTAAAATTAAAGTTAAAAAAAGTTGTATGTAAGACAATGTTCTATCATTCATCGTCGGTAATCCTCTCTAAATCACTTTCAACCACAGAACCAATCCATGCTCGTTCTAATAACATATAAAACCCACAGGTCTTTTTACAATATTCGGTATCATACCATTTGCAATATTCTATTTCTTGGTTTTCACAGTCTATGTAGTTTGGTTTTTTTGTTTTCATTGTTTCACAAAAGACTTACTTTGAGAAAAGTTAGTTATTCTCTACGCGTAATATCTCCTTGTTTAGTTTCACAAAAACTACAAAAAACTGGTTATTTTTCATTCAAACCCCTCCCAAACCTTTTGAATCGATTGTTGTGGATTTGAAACCGCATAAATACCAACGGTGTCAAGTCGCGCCCAACCTCCAAATCCCTGAACCATAGGCATAGGCAATCCTCTCTCATTTAACATATGATTCGCGAATCCGTGTCGAAGTGTGTGAAAGTTTAATGGTCTCCCAAGAACTTTCTTTGTAATCGCTTTAAATCGATATTGTAAGGTTCGTCGTTCTATTTTGATTGGTAGATACCTTAACATATTCTCTTTGATTGGAAAGAGTGGATTTATGACGGTGATTCTTTCTTTTCCACCCTTGCCGAAGACACGGATTTGTTTGGTGATTAAATCAATCTGGTCAGCTGTTAGAGGTTTGATTTTTAATTCGGTTTTATTTCTTGATGTTTCTTGTGATTCAAAATATTTATTGCATTTTTCACAGAATAATCTTTTTCTTTTTTTGTCGTCGATAATTATATTTTTTGTTTTTAAGATTGTTTGACAAATTCTACATTCTTGCTCTTCTAATCCGACAATTTCCGAAATTCTCAATCCCGAACCGAAGGCGAGGATGTAGGCCAACTTTGTTGCGTTGTCTTTTTCGGCCTTCAGAATTTTTCTGAAGTCGTCGGTGCTTATGAACTTAATTAGTTTTTTCATTTTGAATATTCTAATTTAGTTTTTTGGCTAATATATCTCCTACACTTTTCACAAACTATTTGTCCATGCCAACCACTTTTTCCTGCAAAATGTTCTTGTTTATTTCCGCACCAATCACAATAAAAATGCTTATCATCTATCTTTGTCATTTTTCCTCATCCTTTGTTTTTAGTTTTTTTGTCATCTCTTTTAAAAAATAAATTATAACTAACATAATAATTGCACCAACAATCAAACTAACTATAATAGGCCACCATATAAATTTAGAGTCTTTATAAACTATTTTTTCAACTTCGGTTGGAACTTCTTTTATGACTTCGACATCAGTATAAATTGGAATTGGTTTAGTTACGTTTTGATAAATATATTTTGTCCTACTTGATCCGCCTCCGCCGCCGCCGGTGTGGATTGTATTGGTGATTGTTTGCACAATCTCCTTTGTTTGATTTTCTATAAAAACAATTTGAAAATTATCTGGAGTCATATCTTGTGGGAATGTTATTGTAATATTTGTTGAATTAACCTCTACTATAATATTTACTGGGGAAGAATTACCAATAATAGTATAAACTAAATTTTCAATCCCCATATCATTATTAAATATTTTTGTTTCCCCTGGATACATCGCGACTACTGATGCTAATATTAAAATTCCAAGCATGATTGTTATTATTTGTTTCTTCATTTTTTATCCTGTTTGTTTGCTTAAAAATAAAAAGCAAAAAATAATAAATTAATTTTTTTTATCCTCTTGTCAAAGATAATGTTATTTCACAATCATCAACCGGCACAGCATCATCTGCAACCATTACAACTGCTCCATCTTTTGTCACACTACTTCCCAATGCAGTTCCAGATACTGATGGATTGCCAAATGCAGCTTCACAATCTGCCAAATTTCCAAGTCCACTAACAACTTTACCAGAGAAAGTATAGTCTACATCTCCTTCACCAGCGTTAGTAATTTTAGCACAAACTACTCTGCCCTCACCAGCATATAATCCACCAACATCAATAGTTTCATCATCTTCAACTGACATCCAAGCTCCTTCATAAGTTTGGCAAGTTGTTTCGCCATCCCAATTACCAGCGTCGCCAATGATTGCATATTCTACATCAAACGGTTCGTAAACATCAGTTGTGATTACAAAAGAATTAACTAAATATCCCGCAGTTACTAAAGTTAAAGCAAACAAACCGAGCATACCAAATAAATATTTTTTATTCATTCTCAATACCCCCTTTCAATAAGTTTGATTTTTGTTTGAAGGCAACATCAAGCATTTCTTCCCATGTCTTCCCATACTTTTTTTTGAGTTCTGCATACCCCTTATATTTTTTATCTTCGAGAGAAATTCTAATTGTTTTTACCACGTTAATACCTACCTTCCTACCTTTATAAATATTTATATTGTTGGTCATTTTGTGAATTAGTTTTTTTAATCCGAAACATATATAAATACATACAAATATATATTTGTATATACTAAAGATGGCGATTAAAAGATTCAGCGTCACTCTCGACGAATTTGTTGTAAAAGAAATAAAAGAAATTTTTGACAAAAAAGGAAAAAAACTAAGTCCCGTGATAAATCAATTTTTAATTCAACTAATAGAAGAGGAAAGAAAGAATGACATCAATAGCGGGAATTGATTTAGGGTTTACTTTACCTACATTTTCAACTTCTGGGTTAGGTTTTTGGATTACAATTATTGTTATTGTTCTTTTAATGTTAATAATTCTTGGTATTGCAGTTTATTGGTATGTTCAAAAGAAAATATTTTTTATTCAAATTCGTGACTTTGAAAATATTTCTGGGCAAGGATTTCAATTAGTCCATAAAGATATTGCAAGAATAGTCAAAGTTGGGGATGGTGGAGAAGAAATAATGCTTCTCAAAAAACGAAAACAATTTAGAACTGCTTATGGAAAAAAGATGGGTCGTAATGAATATTGGTTTGCACGTGGTCAAGATGGATATTGGTATAATTGTATTCTTGGAGACATAGATGCAAAAAAAGGAATGTTAGACATTGATCCAGTTGATAGAGATTTAAGATATGCAACTGCTTCTATGAGAGAACTTGTCCGTGAAAGATATAAAAAGAAAAACATTAATACTGCAACAGCAATTGTGGTTGGAGGAATTGTTATTTGTGTGTTAATAATGTTTATAGGTAATTGGTTTGTTCTTTCAAAACTTGGTGATTTAATTGAACAAGCAAATGTTATTCAAACAGCGAATGCTCCGGTAGTAGAATCAATTAAAACAATTGCTTCTCACCTTGACAATATCTGTGGTGGAAGTGGGATAATTCCTGCATGATTTTTGAAATTGTATTTATTGGAATAATTATATTTTTATTTTTAACAATTGGAATTATTCTTACATGGGGTTCTGCTTTGATTTTTCTATTGTTTGTTTTTATAATGATTTTGATTTTTTACTTTCTATTTTTATTTATTGGTCAAATTAAACTAAATAAATTAAGGAGGAATTATAATGTTGAAAAAAACATCTCGAGGCCGACCGGTAAAGAATCAGACTTCATCAGAGGAAGAGACACCAGAGAAGAACAATCAATTAAAGGAATTGGAACAAGAAAACCAGAAACTGACAAATCAATTGGAAACACAATCTTATCTGATAAGTCTGAGAGACGAACCTTACAGGTGGATGATGCTTCTGTCCCAAATGGAACAGATAAACGCAAATCTCCAAGACCTAAAAGAAAAGTTAGAAGGCTTGTCATTAGAAGAAGAAACTGAAGAAGATGAAGAAAATTCCGAAGATTGAAGAAAGAAATATTTATGATTTAATTTTAATTATTGGATTTTGTTTAATTTTAATTGGAGGATGTTTGGTTACTTATTTATTTATTATATCAAAAGTAAATCAGTGTACAAGTGACCCATTAAAATATGCAACAGAAAAAATTTCAAATGAATATGATTTTGATTATGAATATGTTTTATTTGAAATTTATCAAAATAAAAATGATTTGTTTCCAATCCAAAAAAAAGAAATAGATTTATCTCAAAAAATAAATATAATAAAATAAAAAAACATGGGCAATTAGCCCATTAAATTTTTAAAGTGATCCTCCTCCACTTCCCATCAATCCGCTTCTCTTGGCTTGTACAACCAAAACAACAAGCACTCCGAATAGAAGTACAACAGCTGCAATTAAGAAAATTGTTGGAAGTTTTGTTGAAACATTAGATATTCCCGTAGTAAAATTACCTGACAATGCATCAGTCGTTGTCTCATAATTTGTTGGTGCAATGTATGTATATGTTACATTAACATTGTCCCAAGTTGTTGGTGTAGCATTTGTTATTGTCCCGGTTGTAGAATCAAATGTATAATTCCCGGACAAAAGTGTAGGCCCTGTAACATTTGCAATAGATGTAATAGCATACGCTCTATTACTTGTACTAAACCCAGTCAAAGTATATCCTGTAGAATTTATCCATGCACTTGTCTCAGTCGCTGTACTCGTTGATGCCGTAGCTCTCAAAAGATTTGCGCCGAGCAATGTAGACACAACAATTAACGTTATGACAACTAAAATAATAAGAGAACCTGCTCCAGTGACTAAATCACCAATCATTGCAGTTCTCTTATCTTTTCTAAATTTTGCCATTAATTGTTAATTCCTTACAAAGAACCACTTCCACTTCCCATCAATCCGCTTCTCTTGGCTTGTACAACCAAAACAACAAGCACTCCGAATAGAAGTACAACAGCTGCAATTAAGAAGATTGTTGGAAGTTTTGTTGCTACTTGATCAATACCCGAAGTAAAGTTACTGGATAGCATTTGAGCAGTTGTATTTTCAGTTCCAGTTAACAAGTTTGCTCCAAGCAAAGTAGAAACTATAACTAAAATTATAACAACAGCAATAATAAGCCCACCTGCACCATTAACTAAATCGCCAACAACCCCAGATTTCCTTTTCTTTTCCATAAGAAATTTAAACCCCCTTTCACTTCTTTAAGTGTTATCATAAAAAAATTACGAATAATTAATATTTAAACTTGTGTTAACACATAAAAAGATATGTTAACATAAGTTTTTCTCATATTTTTCTAATTTAATCTTAGAGTTTATGCTTAGAAAATTTACCAGTTAATAAAAAATACGGAGAAGTGATGATCCCAATTATTATAAGAAAAAATATCGCTGTTCTTACCTTACCCTTATCAACCAAATTATCAATGAATTTCATTCTATATTCTCCATATATTTTTCTAATTTTTGTTTTAAATCTTTAATTTTATTTTTTAATTCTGGTAGTTTTGATTTTGGAAGCATATTTGTATCCATTATTAATAATTCATTTAATCTTTCTAAAGTATGTCTAAAAGAATACCATGCTGCTGATGCTCTTGCGAATCCATTTTCAACTGCTAACCTTAATCTTTCTTTTTGTATATCTTCTAAATCTTTTATTTTTAAGCTTTTTATTTGATAAGTAGATAAATTCTCTTCTATTACCATTTTTATTGTTTCGTCTTGATAATAAGAATCTTTTTTTAATAAAACCATTGCCACTTTAAAGGCGGATATTTTTCCTTCGTTAATTAATTCCCAAGTATTTTTATTTGCTTTATCTAATGCTAAAATTCTTTTTGTTGTTGAGTAAGGTAATTCAAAGTCCAATGATAACTGCCAAATCGAAAAATTATTTTTTCCATAAATTTGTTTTCCTAATTTATATGCTTTTGAAAGAATTTTATATTTTTTTAAGGTTTCTGAACTTCTTTGTTTGTCTAATTGTTCTTTTAATTTTTTATATGATAATATTAATTTTTCTTTTCCCATTTGTCATTTTCCCAATTAAATTTAATTAACTTTCTTCTTTTTAGTTCTTGAATTAAAGTTTCCGATGAAAAGTGTTTTATTATTTTTTTTAATAATTTATTGTGGGATTCATTTTCTCCTTTTATTCTGTCATAGTTTAGTTGAATTTCTGTTGGGAGTTTTTTATAATTTAATAAAGTATCATCTTCTACCATTCTTCTTTTATACCATCCGTTTTCTTTTCTTTTATTTTTTATATAATGATAAGAACAAAAACCTGATTTGTTTTTTCTTTTTGTGTTTATAATTCTGTTACATCCTTCTACTTTACATCTTTGAGGTTTTTTAGTAACCATAAGGTTTTCCCCATCCTCTTTTACTTTTTAATATTCTCTCGACGTGATTTTCCGTATCCTCTGGCATTTGCTCGTCTTTGTTTTCTTCCCCAGATTTACTTCGTGTCTCCGCTAAATCCGTGTTTGAGCCGTCAGGATTTAGTTTTTTTCGCCGAGAGTTTAATCTTTTATAAGGAAACTTTTTATTTTCCTTTAAGGAATTTCTTTTTGATGGTCTTTTGGTTTTATTCATTTTAAATTTCCTGAGTTCTAATCAATCCCGATAAATCAGAAAAGATTATATCCCCTGAATATTTAGATTGTAAATGAACCATACCAACTTGAAAACCAAGTGGTGGAAAATTGTCTGGTGTGTCAAAAACTACAATTTCCTTTATTCCGAACCCTGCATTTTTAATATCTCTAATTCTTGCCTTAGTCCATAAATGGTTTATGGTGAATAAAAAGCAAACATTCTTTGAAATTTCCATTGAGTGTTGTAAAAATTTTCTAATCTGTGACCAAGGGGGATTAGTTATAATCCAATCTACCTTATCATTAAAATCAAAAAAGTTTTTACCCTCTGAAATTTCACACCATAAACTATCTTTAGGCAAGAATTTGAGGAAGTTTCCTGTCCCTTTGCAGGGTTCTAAAACCTTACCACTTGGTTTGAAATGATTTACAAGAGCTTCTGCTAAATATTCTGGTGTCATTATGCAATCGTCTGATTTATAGTTTCTATTTGCTTGGCTTCTCATTGTAACCTCACGAGGAATTGATTGGAATTTCGTTTAATATTGTTGTTTAAAGAAGTTGCGTAGCAATTTGGGAAATTACAACAACGATTGTAATTTCCTTTAAACTGATATTCACAGAAGTTTTGAAATTTACGATGGCTCATTTTTCACCTCTGTCTTTTCTATTTTTATCTCTTTGTTCTATGAGCCACTTTTGAAACTGAAAATCATCTGGCACTGCTCCATAATTTAGCCAGTCATCTAAACAATAAGAACATAGAAGACAACCTTTGTAGATTGTATAAAATTCACATTCTATGTTCTCACAACCTGCACACATTAGATTTTCAGTTTCCATTTTTATCGCTTTGGAGTAAATTTTTAAATTTGGGGTTTACCCTGTGAATATTGTTGTTTAAAGAAGTTTCATCGTTAGATGAAATTTGAGAATCTTCGTTAGAAGATTCCTTTAAACTGATATTAAATCCCCTTGCCTTTGTCAGAGTTGATTGCGAAGCAATCAAAGTTTGGGTTTCCCCGATTTCTGATAAACGATTATTTGCCTTATCTACCCATTCTTTAGATAAATCATTACAGATAAAATTGCGATTGGTGTTTTGACAAGCGATTGCTGTTGTTCCACTTCCTACACAGCAATCTAAAACTAAATCTCCTTCGTTGGAATATGTTTTAATCAAATATTCAAACAAAAGTATAGGTTTCTCTGTATTGTGCATACCTTTTTTCCAAACACTATTAAAGTAAAGAACACTTTGGGGTTGTCTAATTCCAGTATCCTTTTTACGAACCATTAAACCATTATATTGCCCTCTGTTATATGAGTTTTTTATAGACTTTCTTTTATCAATATATTTGTCATTAACTTCATAAGTTATAGCATTATAAGTTGGCTTTTGTCTATAAAAAACCAAAATATTCTCGTGTAATTTTGAGGGCATTATCTTGTTCGTAAATTGGTTACTTATTCTTGATTTTTCCCAAATCAATTCGTATTTAAAGTGTTCTTTACAAGCAAAAATCAATTCTGATGTAAAAGGTTGCACAGCAGTTAAAATTAAAACTCCATTTTGTTTGAGTATTCTCCAACTTTGATTAAAAAATTCTTGGATATTTAGTTTCTTGTCCCAATCGCAATTAGTAACTCCATAAGGCAAATCAGTTAAAATTAAATCTACAACAGACTCATCTATCTGTTTCATAAATTCAATCGCTTCTTGGTTGTAGATTTTATTTGTTTGTATCATTTTAACGACTGCGAGGGGAAACCCAAATTGGATTTAATATTGTTGTTTAAAGAAGTTCTGACGAAGTCAGAATTTGGGAAATTACAACAACGATTGTAATTTCCTTTAAACTGATATTCAGAGAAGTTTAAATTTTTGCGATTAGTTAAACACTGCTTAAAAAACATTTAGAATTTTTGAAAATGGTTGGTATTAAGAAAAT
>Ga0272441_10008056_pt1 | contig 16848 bp, 14 predicted proteins | sample SSMProp6N_FD_193582 | JGI IMG/M metagenome (GOLD analysis project Ga0272441, IMG submission 193582) | Marine sediment archaeal communities from Little Sippewissett salt marsh, Falmouth, MA, United States - SSM-Prop-6N | ecosystem: Environmental > Aquatic > Marine > Wetlands > Sediment ...
CCGTGCCGAGCGGCTCGTCGGTTTGCGGTGATCGGGCTCCCGGTCGGGCGCGCGGGGCGTCGCCGGGCTCCCGATGGGGTCATTAGTACGTGTTATACCGCGTGCCGCTGGCGTCCACCTCGGTGTCGGCGCAGTTGGCGCGGATATCGCCTGTGGCCTGCGTGTAGATCCAGGCGACGGTGTCTCCGGCCTTGTCCGCGATCCCGGTGGTGCCCTTCCGGGCGCCGACGGGCAGGGGCGGGACTTTCCGCAGGTACGGGCCGTAGATAAAGGTGGTGTTGGGCGTGCTCCGCGTCGCGCCGGCCGCGTTGGTGTACAGCGTCAGTTGATCGACAATGTCGTCGACGGTGGGGTAGGTTCCGCCGTGCTCAGTGGCGTACAGATCGATGGCGCTGCGCAGGACGGACAGATCGCCGCTCAGGGCCGAGTCCGACGCCCCGGCCGACCCCCGGCTCATGCGGGGTATTGCGATGGCCGCAATGATGCCGACGATCACGACGACAATCACCAGTTCCAACAGGCTGAAGCCACGACTGTGTCTGCGTGCTCTGATAGGCATCTCGGGGGCTCCTCCAGTTCTTGACGTTCGCAAGTCTTCTTTTCTCAGGTATCGCCGCCTGATTTTATCGTCCAATCCTGGGCGGCGCTTGACCAGCAAACGGCGTTTGCCCCCGACCCTTGCCCCCACGTTGCCGGCACCGACGCCCGCCGGGATCGCCCACGGCGCCGGGACCTGTAACTGATTTAATCGCTAGGGTTACAGCGTTTTTCGGGCAATCGCAGTGTCACCCGGTCCCCGTCGTCAGACACCAGAACGGCCCATCCCTTGCCCACCGAAACGAGCCTGAAGCCGTCCACGCTCTGGCCGATGTTCACGCACTGGCCGTCGATGATCACGCTGCCACCCGAACCGGAAACCACGACGGCCCCGAGCCGGTGGGTCCGGGCAAATGCCACAGGTCTGGCCTCGACGGGACGGGGCGGGGGCCCTGGCGAAACGGCCTTTGTCACCACGACCCAAGCCGAAGAGGGATGAAAGGCGTCCTTCACCTCCTCCGGCTGCAGGCGGTGGGCCTTGGCGATGGCGTCGAGCCGCCCGGCCAAGGCACTGACGGCCAGGGCGCGCGATGCTTGGAGGTCGTCTCCCGCACCGGCCAATGCGGGTCCGGATGCATCGGCCGTCACGTCGGGGGAGGCCACGGCCTCGCGGGGGCCGGAAAGGCCCGATTCGAGAAAGGCGCGATCGGCCACGAATGCCGATAGCGCAAGAGCCAACACAACCCCCAAGCCCTTTTGTCTCTTTGTGAACCTCATGCCAATAGGAAGTAGAAGATATGAAGTCGATCCGGGCAAATCCGGGCGGAGAATATCGTTACGACTTTTCTGGAGCGGGCTTTATGGAAGCAAACCACAGGAGGTCAATCTGGAACCTGGCCGCCGAAGCCGGGTCGGCGGGATCGCGCGACAGTTCGAAAGACGCCACGGCCGTATCGGGAAAGGTCTGCCTCAGGCGTCGCAGCAGCATCACGCAGGCTGGATAACTCTTCCGGCCTACCAGGTGGATGGGGATGATCTTGTACCGTGGGCCGGTGACAGGGATGCCCGTCTCTATCTCATCGATCTTGACGCCGCAATCGGCGGCGAGGTCCGCCACGCGGGCGATCCGGCGGTTGACTTGGTAGGCCGGCGCCAGGCGGACGGTGCTCCCGGCCAGATCCCGCTCGACGCCCACCAGTTCGTCCTTCAGGGCGGCGACGGTGTCGGCGAGTTCGACGGCGTCGCGGCGCTGGGTGGCCAGGTGCGCCTTCTGCTCGGCCACATGCGACTGGTGCGCCAGGAGCGGACGGACGCCCACGACATAGCCGAGTCCGACCAGGATCGCGCAGACCGCCCCTCCGGCCAGATCAATGTGACGCGGTTTCAGCCTTCTCAGGTCCATCCGGTTCACCGCTCCGGGGCCGACGTGCCTTGCAGCAGGCATTCCAGGCGAAAGGCGACGGCCTTCTGGTCGAGGAACGTGCGGCGGGTTGTCTTGATCAGCCGAATCTGGTCGAACAGCCCGGTCTTCTCCAGGCGCAGTACGAAACGGGACACGGCCAGTTGGCTGCGGGACAGCCCGTCGATCTCGAAGACGTACCGGCCGCTGGCCATCGCGTCGGTGTCGGGCGTCTCGGCATCCGCGGACCCGCCGGTCGGCAGGGGGTCTGCGGGGGCCAGTTGACAACGCTCCAGGACCACATCGTCGCCGAGGCTGCCTGCCAGAAGCGCCAACAGGATGCTCCAGTCCGGCTGCTGGCCCACCGCCCGCCCGGATTCCAGTTTCCACCGTGCGTCCGCGAGCCTTCGGCGGAGGATATCGACTTGGCGATTCGACACGCTGATCGTTCTGGCCGCTTTGTCGATGTCCTCGGCCAGCGCGCTGCGGGCACCGCCCCAGGTGGCGCGAATGAGCAGGCACCCCACCAGCAGCGCCAGGCCGGAGAAGACCCAGCCGGCTACCCATCGGCGCAGATGGGTTTGCGCGACTTGCGATCGGCGTCTCGGGGCCGGTATGAGGTTAATCCCGTTCACGAATCGGTTCCTTCGACGAACTCCGCCAGCCCGATCGCGACGGTCAGGGCCGGGCCGTGTTCGGCCTCGAGGGCCGGGGCACACGCCGCCAGGTCCGCCAGGCGAACGAGGCGCACCTCGAAGTCCAGGCGCGACGCGATATAGGCCTCCAGGGCGGGAAGCCTCGCGGCGCCCCCGATGAGCAACAGGCGCTCCACGGGGGCGTCGGGATACTGATTGCCCAGGTACGACAGGGGGATGCGCATCTCCTCGATCATCCCGTCGAAGTACCGCTGCGCTGCGGCGCGGAGGGCCTGCGATGCCTTGACGTCCGCGTCGTCGGGCGGGACGGCGGCGTCCAGCCCACGGGCGATCAAGAGACGCTCCACCGCGTCGGACGACTGATCGTGCCCTTTGGCCTCCGCGGCGACCAGCGACCCGAGGGCGCCCTTGGCGAGTTTTCGCTCGTACACAACCACGTCCTTGTGCAGAAGCACCAGGCGCGCCAGGCTCCAGCCCAGGTCCAGGATCACGGCGATTCCGCCCCGGTCCGGCAGCACCGCCCGGCACGCCCTGGCCACCGCCGACGCGTGAATCTCCAGGCGGCGGGCCCGCAGCCCCTGGGCCTCGAACGCGTCCAGGAAGGCGTTGGCGTCGGCGTGAGGGCACGCCGCCGCCATCACGTGTGTCCCCGCGCCCACGCGTGCCGGCGCCGGCAGGTCCCAGTAGGCCATCTCGAACGACCGCCCGTCGCACTTGTGCATGCGGGCCAGTTCCGCCCGCGCAATCTGCTCCAGCGGCGCGCCGGAGTCGCGGGGCGGCAGTTCGAAGATGCCCGTCAGCAGTGTGTTGCTGGGCACGGCCAGGACGATGTCGGCGCCCTTGAAGCCCCCTTGCGCCAACGCATCGGCGACGTGCCGGGCTTCTTGCTTCAGGTCGTTGCCGGTCCGCGGGACGACGACCGCGGCCTCGATCCGCCGGCTCGATGCGGCGCCCGACAACTGCACCGCCTTGATCTGGCGGGCGCCGACGTCGATGCCGATCGGCGACCGCGACGGGCTTGCCGGCCACCTCATCGGGCACCTCCCCCGCTCATGGCGGTCACGTCGAACAGCGGCATGAACATACTGACGGCGACAAACCCGACGACCAACCCCATCAGCACCAGGATCGCCGGCTCGATGATGCTCGTCAGCGCTCGGAGGACCACGTCGTTTTCCTCGTCGAGGAAGTCAGCGAGGTTCAGCAGCAGGGGGCCGACCTGCCCGCTGCGCTCGCCGCTGCGCGTGGCCTCGTACACGGCGGGGCTGATCAGGCTCGTGGTGCCGAACGCCGAACTGATGGGGTCCCCGCGGGCGACGGCGTCCTCGGCCCGGATCATCAACTCGCGGTAGTGGACGTTTACCGTGGCGTCCCGGGTCAGTTCCAGGGCTTCCAGCGCCGGCAGGTGGCTGTCCAGGAGGATGCCCAGCAGGCGGATGATCCGGGCCGTCGCAAAACTCTGGACGATCCGCCCGATCTGGGGGACCCGCAGGACGAAGGTGTCCCGCGCCCGCCGCCCGGACGGCGTCCTTAGATACAGCGTCCCCGCGGCGATAGCGGCGAGCACGCCCCCGCCGAAGGCCCACCAGTACCCCCGAAGAACGTCGCTCAGCCCGATCAGCGCCGCGGTCGTCGGGGGCAACGGGACATCCAGCGACTCGAACAATTCCGCGAACCGCGGGATGATGAACAGCAGCAGGACCGTCAGCGCGCCGGTGGCGATTGTCACCAAGAGGCACGGATAGACCATCGCGCCGGCGATGGCGCTTCGAATGTGCAGACGTTTGTGCGCCAGCGCCGCCAGGCGGTCGAGCATCGTCGGCAGTTTGCCGCTGGACTCGCCGGCGGCGATCATGCTGCGGTACACCGAATCGAAGCACGTCGGGTGCGCCCGCATGGCGTCCGACAGCGACGCGCCCTTTTCCAGGCGCGTGCGGACATCCTCGATCACGCCGCGCCAGCCTTCGTCTCGGGCCTGGCGCTCCAGGGCACGCAGTGCCTGGGCCAGCGGCGTGCCGGATTGGACCAGGACGTACAGTTGGCGGGTGAACATCGCCAGGTGCTTGAGGCGTTTGGCGCGGCTGCGGGGGGCGCGCACCGGCGAAGCGCCTTCGGATGGCGCGTCGTCGGCGGAGGCGATCTCGGCGACGAACAGGTCCTGCCGGTGCAGCGTGTCGGTGGCCTCGAAGACGGTGGGCGCGTCGATGACGTCGGTCACCTCGCGTCCGGTCTTGTCGTAGGCTCGATACGCCAGTTTCATGCCGCTCGCCTCATCGGGCCCCGGCCGCGGCGGGCGCGCCGGCCGCCGGCGTGTCGGCCTCCGGCGCCGCGGCCTCGCCGCTGCTGTGGGTGGCGTTGATGATCTCTTCCACCGTCGTCTTGCCTTCCAGCGCCGCGACGGCGCCTTCCTCGCGCAGCGTCAGCCCGCCGGCGCGGCGCCAGGCCTCGCGGAGTTCCTGCGACGACGCGCCCTTGTGGATCATCCGCTTCAGTTGCACCGTCGCTTCCATGACCTCGTAGATGCCGGCCCGCCCGTGATAGCCGGACTCGTGGCATTGCTGGCACCCCTCGCCGCGGGCAAACGTCCGGTCGGCCTTGTCGGCCAGTCCGGCGTCCCGCAGGACGTTGGCGTCGGGCTCGTACGTCGCGAGGCAGTTCGGGCATATCGTGCGGATCAGGCGCTGCGCCAGAATTCCGTTTAGGGCGCTGCTCAGCAGATACGGCTCGATACCCATGTCCACCAGACGGGCGACCGACCCGGGCGCGTCGTTGGTGTGCAGCGTCGCCAGGACGCGGTGCCCGGTCAGGGCCGCCTGCACCGCGACCCGGGCGGTCTCGGCGTCGCGAATCTCACCGACCATGATCACGTCGGGGTCCTGCCGCAAAATGCTCCGCAGCGCCCGCGCGAACGTCATGCCGATCGCCTCCTGCACCTGGATCTGGTTGATCCCGTCCAGTTGGTACTCGACGGGGTCCTCGACGGTCAGGACGTTCAACTCCGGGCTGCGGATCACCTCCAGGGCCGAGTACAGCGTCGTGGTCTTGCCGCTGCCGGTCGGACCGGTCACGAGGACCAGCCCGTACGGCTGGCGGAGGATGCGGTAGAACGCCTCGAGGGTTTCCGGGCGGAAGCCCAGGTCTTCCAGGCGGATCTTCAGGTTCGCCTTGTCCAGGATGCGGAGGACCACTTTCTCGCCCAGCAGCGTCGGCATGCTGGAGACGCGCAGGTCGATCTCGCGCCCCTCGGCGACGATGCGGACGCGCCCCTCCTGCGGCACGCGCCGCTCGGCAATATCCATCTGCCCGATGACCTTCACCCGGGAGATGATCGCCGCGTGCATGCCGGTCGGCGGGGCCATCATGTCCCGCAGGACGCCATCGACGCGGTAGCGGATCCGGGTGGCTTTGCGGTCCGGTTCGATGTGGATGTCGCTGGCGCGATCCTTGATCGCCTTCAGCAGGACCACGTTGATGAGGTTCACGACCGGGCTGTCCTCGACGATCCGGTCCAGGTCCGTCACCGGCCCGTCGTCGGCCTGGGCTTCGACGACCTCCACGTCGGTTTCCGCCAGCGAAGCCAGGAACGCGTCCATGTCCGTCCGCGACCCGGCGTACTTCTTGATGAGTTCGACGATGTTGCTCTCCATCGCCAACACCGGGCGAACGACGCAACCGGTCAACTGGGAGAGGCGGTCCACGCTCGGCAGCGACTGGGGCTCGGCCATCGCCACCGTCAGCGTGTTGCGGACCTTGAACATCGGCAGGGCCTTGAGACGCAGGGCCTCCTCCTCGCCGATCAGGCTCAGCAGGCCCGGGTCCGCCAGCCCGTGACGCAACTGGCAGCCTCGGACCCCCAGGCGCTTGGCCAGCACGCAGATCAACTGCTCGGAGGTGACCAGGTTCTGCTCGACGAGCATCTCGCCCAGGATCCGCCCGGTGGCCTTCTGCTCGGCCAGCGCGCGGGTCAGTTGGTCGGCAGAGAGGATGCCCTCTTCGACCAGGACCTCGCCGATACGGATTCTCTTTGCGGGCGCGGTCATTGCAGATTCTCGATCGCGGCGTCGACGTCGTCGAACTGCTCGAACAGCGGCGCCAAGTCGGTCAGGTCCAGGACCTCCCGGACGATGTCGTTGGCGCCGCAGAGTTTCAGGGCCCCGCCGCTGCGGATGAGTTGCTCGGTCGTGTCCACGAGCACCTCGAGTCCGTGGCTGTCGAGGAAGGCGACGGTCGAGGCGTCCAGGACGATCGGCCCGGCGCCTTCGGCCATCGTCTTGGCCAACTGCCGCTGGAGTTGGTCCACGTCGCTGCCGATCAGCGGGCCCCGTGGGGTCAGGACCGTCACCTGGCCGTGTTGTTCGGCGTCGATCTTCACCCAGATCTCCTCCGGGCGGGCGCGGGTCGCGGGCCTTGGGCCCGACGGCACGCGGCCCCGGGGCGTGCGCTACTGTCGGCGCCCAAGCCACAGGCGCGCGGCGACATGCCGCAACCGGGCCGTGGACAGACAACCATCGGCCCTGCGATGGCAGGCGGCGCAGTTTTCACACCTTCCGTGTCCAAATGCTGGCAAACCTTAGTTCAGACATCGGCCTGTCACGGCAGGACTTGACTTGTAGATAGGGGACTTGCCCTGATTGGAGGCCTTTGCCAACTCGGGCATGGGGCAATACTACCCGTGCCCTTCGCCGAAGGCGGGCCGGTCGTCCGTCGGCAACAATGAGACGTTTGACGGGGCGGCAGAATCAGCGATTCCCGGCCCGGGGGCGGATGTCTTCTTATTGGATACGGCCTTGCAGGTTCCCTCGACTTGGGCTCCGTTGGATTGACAATGGCCAGGGCACTCGGCACAATGCGCCTTGGCAACTGGCTTGGGCGAGGCCGCGTGGGCGGATTGCCATTGGAATCGTGCCATGAAACTGACGCGGAAAGGCGAGTACGCCCTCCTGGCGCTGATCGATCTGGTCGAACACCTCGGCGATGGTCACGTCTCGAGCAAGGATATTTCAGTCCGTAAGAACATACCCAGAAAGTATTTGGAGCAAATCCTCCTGATTCTCAGACGCGGCGGATACGCGCTCAGCGCCCGCGGGGCCGAGGGAGGATACCGACTGGCCAAGGATCCCGAGAAGATTACCCTGGCCGAAATCCTTAGACTCATCGAGGGGGCGCTGGCGCCCGTAGAGTCTGTCAGCCAATACTTCTACGAGCACACCCCCATCGAGGGGCAGAAGAAACTCCTCCACATCTTCAAGGAAATCCGCGACCAAGTCGTCCAGCGCCTGGAGGAAACCACCCTGGCCGACATCGTCTGAAGAGGCGCGAATTCTTTTTTGGATAATTCACGACTAATCCGACCAACTTAGTATAATATGCCTGTCGCCGACGCTGATAGTTCGAATCGACGACCTGCAGGTGGGTGTGTGAATTCAACCCTCGGCGGTAGATACAGAACTGGCCGGGGACACGATAAGCGTCGCCGTGGTGTGGGACGGTGGGCGGGGCAGCCGCCGTCTTCCTGCGGCGACCGCTTTTTTTTTGCCCCCGGATAGGCGATGCGCCGGCGCGACTGCGGCGATCCCGTCGCCAATCCACGTCGGTCATGTCCGGACCCGGCCGCTCGTCGGCGCCAGGGGCGCCGACGGGCGGGAAAAGTCCTGTTCAGTGCGCGAAGGCGTGGGTTAAATGCACCGTGCAGAGCGCCGCGCCCGTCGGGATGTCGCACGGTCGCGCGGCCCGGGCTACTGGGCGAGGATAGCGCCATGAGGGTGTGTGTCGGGACCGACCTGGAAGGCGTGGCGGGCGTTGTGTCGTTTGCTTCACAGACCTATGCCGACGGGAGGTACTACGAGGCTGCCCGGCGGCTACAGACCGCCGAGATCAACGCCGCCGTCGAGGGCCTCGTCGCCGCCGGGGCCGAGGACATCCTCATTTGCGACGGGCATGGGCCCGGGGCCGTGGTGTTCGAGGACCTGCACCCGGCGGCGAAACTCATGCACGGGCGCCCTCTGGCGCCGGCGTCGGCGCGCGACCAGGTCGTCGAGCCCTACGACGTGTGCATGATGCTCGGGCAGCACGCGATGGCGGGCGTCGCCGACGGCAACCTCAACCACACCCAGAGCAGCCTGGCTATCGAGTCCTACACCCTCAACGGCGAGCCCGTCGGCGAGATCGCCCAGTTCGCGCTGTACCACGGCGCGCTGGGATTGCCATTGATCTTCCTCAGCGGGGACGTCGCTGCCTGTCGCGAGGCCGAGGCGCTGCTCCCCGGGCTGACGACGGCGTCGGTCAAGACGGGCCTGAGCCGGAACTCGGCCGTGTCGCTGTCGGCCGATGAGGCCCGCCGGCTGATCCGCGAGGGCGTCCAGGCGGCGATTCGCAAGCAGCAGGACCAACCAATGCCGCCGCTGGCCTGGCCGGGCCCATATGTCCTGGACAAGCGCTTCTTCCACACCGACGCCGCGGACGCCGCCGCGGCGGCGCCCGGGGCCGAACGCGTGGACGCCCAGACCGTCCGCTTTCGGTCCGACGACATCCGTGACATCATTTACCGCTGACAGGCGCCGCGCGCGGCCCGCGGCGATTTCGGCGGCCGAAGACGTGGAGTGACTATGAACAGCAAGCAGCGCGTCCGGGCGGCCATCGCCCGGCAACCCGTCGACCGAGTCCCCCTGGGTTTCTACGCCGTAGATTACGACACCGTCGAGCACGTCCTGCGACACAAGACCTACGTCCGCGACAAGATCGCCACGCAGATCGCCCTGTGGCAAGGGCGCCGCGACGAAGTGGCCGCGAGCCTCAAGGCCGACGCCGTGGAGTTCTATCGCAGGATCGACTGCGCGGACATCATCCTGCCGAAAGAGGCCCACGTCCTTCCCCCGGCCGACTACGAGCCCATCGGCGCCGAAGAGATCGAAGAAAACATCTGGCGGACCGGCGACGGGTGCGTCTGGAAGGTCGTCCCGCACGTCAACGAGTTCATGTGCGTCCACGACCCGCGCCCCCGCCAGACCGAGTTCGCCATCGAGCAGTTCCGCGAGCCGCTGCCCGTCGAGCCTCTGGGCGATTCCTGCTTCGAGGCGGTCGATCACCTCCTGGCCGAACTGGGCGAGGATCGCTACATCCCTACCTTCGCCCCGACCACCGCCCTGGTCCTGCTCGGCGGGACGGAAAACGGGCTGATGCAGTACGCCCTGGCCCCCGACGTGGTCGGCGCCGCCGCCGCCCGGCAGGCGGACATGCAGGACCGACTGGATGAATACAACATTCGCCCCGGGTCGGCCGGGGTGATGTTCGACACGGACCTGGCCGGCACGAACGGACCGCTGGTGTCGCCGGAGATGTTCCGCCGGATGTGCCTGCCGCTGTTTCAGCGCCGGGCCGAACGCGTCAAGACCTTCCGCGACCAACTGATCTTCCACAATTGCGGCAACAACATTCCGCTGATGGAGATGTTCATCGAAGCCGGCGTGGACTGCTACCAGTCGCTTCAGACCACCGCCGGCATGGAGGTGGGGCGCCTCAAGGCGATGTTCGGCGATCGGATGTGCTTCTGGGGCGGCGTGGCGGTCGAGGCCCTGATCGCCGGGACCCCCGACGACGTCCGCCGGGAGGTCCGCACCGCCATGCAACGCGGCGCGCCCGGCGGGGGGTTCATCCTCGGGCCCAGCCACTCGGTCGCCAAGAACACCACCTACGAGAACTTCATGGCCTTCCTCGACGAGTTCGTCAAATTGAGGGACACGTTCTAGGAGGCCCCGCCCCGGCGGCGCGTCCGGCGGCGGTATTGTCGGGCCGGAGGGCGGTTCAACAGACTGACGTGCTTCGAGATTCCACACTGGCGACGTGAAAGGGATACCATGCGAATAGCGGTTGTGGCCTGGGCATTGGCGGCGTCGATGGCGGCGGGGCAGGTTACGCGGACCGCCCCGGCTTCCGACAAGACGCTGGTCTTGAACAACGACGGCTACTTCCGCGTTCACTACGAATTCGGCCTGATGCGGATTCAGCCCGGCGCCCTCAAGGCCGAGGGCGAGAAACTCCTGGGCGCCGGCGGCATGGCCCGCCTGCGCCGCCAGACCCAGGGGCATCTGAAGGACCGCAAGATCGACTGGAAGGCCGTCGACTGGCGCGACCGCGCCCGCGTGCACTTCCGCCGGACGCAACTGGGGGACGACACCCGCGCGGTGGAGATGATCCCAACGATTCCGCCGCCAGGCGACTGGGCGAAGACGGGCTTCGACGACGGCACGTGGCTGCGCCAGCGTCTGGGGCGCCTGCCGACCATGCGCTACTCGATGGAGTCCTACGACTTCTCGTCCCTGATGATCCGCGCCCGCCGCTGCCGAACGTACTTCCTCGTGCCCGATCCGTCCAAGGTCAAGGCCCTGACGCTGGACCTGACGTACCGCGGCGGGGCGCGGGTGCTGGTCAACGGCACGGAGGTCGCGCGCGGGCACATGCCGAAAGGCGACCTGGCCGCGGACGCCCCGGCCGATCCGTACCCGCGCGCCGCCTACGTCGTTCTGGAAGGCGAAGGCCCCCAGCCGCGGGGTGGATGCTTTGGCGACATCCGCGGCGATTGGGAGCACGCCCCGTCCGGCACGCGCCGCCGGCGCGAGTGGACGAAATACCGCCTGAACTCCATGCAGCATGGCATCGGTGAGGCCGGGTGGCGGCGGCTCCAGAGCCTCCGCGACCGCCGACTGACCGGCGTGAAGATCCCCGCGAAACTCCTCAAGGCCGGGCGCAACGTCCTGGCGATCGAGATCCGCGGGTCGGACTACCACCCGCAAATCCTCCCAGGCGCCGGCGGGGCGCGCCGGGAGAACTGGGGCGTCGGCGGCGGCACGGACAACAACACCTGGGACCACTGCCGCCTGCTGTCGGTGACACTCCGCTGCCCGTCGGGCGCCGTGCCGCCGGCGATCCGGCGTCCCGCGGGCGTCAGCGCCTGGGCCGAGGACATGCACACGCGCGTCTTCAACCGCGACTTCAATCCCCCCGGCTGGCCTGAAGGGACGCTCCGCGTCGTCGGAGCGCAGAACGGGTCGTTCTCGGCCATGGCGGTCGTCGGGACCGATCGGGCCCTGTCGGGTCTGACGGCGTCGGCGTCGGCGCTGGCCGGGCCGGGCGGGGTGAAGATACCGGCCTCGGGCGTCGCCGTGTCGTACCTCAAGGGACGCTCGATCCTCCAACTGTATCAACTCGGCCACGGTCGCTGTCTTGGGCTGCACTCCTGGAACTGCCCCATGGCGGCCGGCGCGGTCGCGCGCTACGGGGTGTACTTGGCCAACCCGCCCCGGGACGGCAACGCCCGCCGGCGGGCCGAGGCCGAACTGCTGGAGACGTTCAAGTTCTTCGACCAGGTCTCCGCCGATGCTCCCAAGACCGTCCCGGCCGATACTTGCCAGCCGATCTGGCTGACGGTCAAGGTCCCCGCAGGCGCCGCGCCCGGCAAGTACTCCGGCGCCCTGACCGTCCGCGCCGACGGGGTCAAGCCGATGACCCTGCCCGTCGCCGTCGAGGTCGTCGGCTGGCGCCTGCCGGACCCGCTGAACTTCCAGACCATCGTCGAATCCGAGCAGTCGCCCTACGGGGTGCACAAGGCCTACAAGGACCGCTTCGCCACGCGCCCCGCCGCCGCGGCCCGGACGACGCAACCGGCGGGAAAGCCCATCCCGATGGCCCTGTGGTCGGAAAAGCATTGGGAACTGATCGAAGCGTCGTTCAAGCAGTTGGGGCGCTTCGGGGCCGACTGGCACTTCGTGCCGGTCCTGCTGAACAGCGAATTCGGCAACCGCGGCGACAGTTCGATGATCCGGTGGGTCCGCGGCGCCGACGGGACGCTGTCGTTCGACTACCGGGTCATGGACCGCTACCTGGACCTGGCGATCAAGTATTGCGGCCGGCCCAGGGTGGTTTGCTTCGGCATCATGCACGGGGTCGGTTCGTCGACCAACGCCGTGAAGATCTTCGACGCCGTCACCGGCAAAGAGCAGATCGTGGACGTCGGCCCGGGTGCGGTGGCGACCCGCCGCCCGCTGTGGCGCGCCTTCGCCACCAGCCTCCGCCAGCACATGCGCCGGCGCGGGCTGGAAAAGGCCATGTACTGGGGCCACGCCTTCGACCGTGTGTACGACCCGGACATGGTCAAGATGATGGCGGAGTTCACCCCGGGCATCTACTGGGCCGCCGGCGCCCACGCCCGCCGCCCCGACAGCACCTTCCGCGCCGTCGCGCGGACCTACGGGTCCGACATGACCGACCGCAGCATGAAAGGCTGGAAGAACCCGTTCATCCACCTGGTCATGCCGCGGTCCAACGGCTCGGTGATCTGCGTCGAGGGCACCAGCACGCCGTTCACCTACCGCGTGCTGTGCGACCGGGCGATCTACTGCGGGTTCAACGGCATCGGGCGGATGGGGGCGGACTACTTCAACGTGGCGTGGTTCGACGGCTTCCGCGGGGGCGAGTACCTCCTGGTCGGCCGATCGTGCATCCAGACACTCTGGCCGGGCGCCGGCGGGGCCGACAGTTCGGCGCGCAACGAGGCGATGCTCGAGGGCGTCCAGGAGGCTGAGGCCCGCATCTTCATGGAGCATGCCATCGACCGGAACCTCCTGCCGGCCGCGCTGGCTTCCGAGGCCCAGCGGGCCCTGGACGACCATTTCCGCCGGACGCTGTACATCCCCGGGGGCACCGCCGGGCTGACGATGATGGAATACACCGGCGACTGGCAAGGGCGTTCGCGGCGGCTGTTCGCGACGGCGGGCAAGGTCGCCGCCGCGGTCGGCATGGACGTCGCCGAGACGGACATCGGCACGGAAAAGATCGACGTGGTCTTCTACGGGCAGAAGCGCGCCGCCGCCGCGCGCCAGGGCGTGCCCCTGCCGGCCGACGGGACCGCGCGGGTTGCGGTGACGATCCGCAACTGGACCGCCAAGACCCGCCGCTGGACCGCCGCGACGACCCAGCCGTGGATCCGCCCGGCCAAGACCCGCGGCGCCGTCGCCGGGGCCCAGGAATTGCCGGTCACGCTCGACGGGGCGGACCTCAAGCCCGGCCAGACCGTCAAAGGCAAACTAACTATCACCGACGCGGCCGGCGGGCGGTCGTACCCGGTCGAGATCACCGCGCGGATCGTCAAGCCGTTCGAGATGGTCATCGGGCAGGCGGTCTTCAACGTCGCCGTCGGCAAGTCCGCGTCGCGCGACTATCTGGTGGTCAACCGCACGGCGTCGCCGCAGTCGTGGCAGATGAACGCCGCCGCGCCGTGGGTGACGGCCAAGCCGGCGTCGGGCAAGTTACCCGCCGGCGGGTCGGTGTTCGTGACGGTCGCCGCGGCCCCGCCGGATAAGGCCGATGCCATCCACGCCACGGCCGTGACGCTCACGGCGATGGGCGGGGCCGTCAAGCAGGCCTTCGACCTCAAGACCTTCGTGTACCGCCCGTACGCCGCCCCGGCCGGGCGACCCAAGGGCGCGCCCGTGCCGCTGGCGTCGGTCGACAAGAAGTTCTTCGTCCGCCACCGGTCCATCGGGTGGTTCCGCGCCAAGGAGATCTACCGCGCCCCGACGATCGGCAAGACCCTCAACGTCTGGCACGGGCACAAGCCCGCCGTCATCGGCGCCAAGACTTACGCGGTCGCCCTGTGGGCCAAGCCCGCCCACGAGACCGTGTACCGCCTCGCCGGGTCCGGCTTCACCGCCTTCTCGGCCGAGGTCGGCTGGAACGCGATGGTCGCCCGCGGCGGATCGGCGGGACGCGGGCACCAGGCGGTGCGCCTGTTCTTCGAGATCCACGTGGACGGCAAGGTCGTCGCCTCCAGCGGGCCCGTGGCCGCCACCGACGGGCCGCGACTCCTGGTGGCGACCGGGCTGGATAGGGCCAAAGAGATCCGCCTCGTCACCCGCACCGACCAGGACAAAGACCCCGACCGCGACTTCTGCTACGCCAACTGGGGCGAGCCGACCTTCCACAAGGCCCCGTGACGCCCGCGGGGCCGCGCGCCCGGCATTGACACGCCGCCCCAGGGGCGGTACACCCCACCCGGGCCGGCGCGCCCGGAAAGGGGTCAGGTCATGGGCCGAAGGAACGTCCGGGTCATCGTTCACGTCGTGGTCTTGTCCGCGTGGGTGGCACTTGCCCTGGCAAGCGGCTGCAGGCCCGCGCCGTCGGCGGAAGTCTCCGTTCAGGTGGCCTTGAAGACCCCCGACGGCGTGAAAGTCCGATGCATGGACCACGCCAGGCAGGGCACCGTCGCCGCCGGGCGGCTCGACGCTGCTGCCAAGGCCAAGCAGGACCACTACACCCTCGGTTTCCTCCGCGGGACCCTCCTGGTCGTTGACTTCTCCGACCGCCAGGGCGACTTCAAGGGCCGGCCCCTGGCGCTGATCGATCCGGGCGACCCGTCGCCGTGGGCCTTCTCCCGCGACGGTCCGGCCGTGCTGCTCAACGGCAGGCGAATCGCGCTGGACCTGACCGGCGAGGGCGCCGCCGCTTGGCTGGCGCGCCAGCCGGAGGCGGCCCTGCGGACCGTCCGCTCCATCCGCATCGACGGCGACAGGCCCGACGACCTGGCGGCCCTGTGGCGGTTTGCCGGGTCGGGCGTCCTGGTGCAACTGGATCACTTCCAGACTCACGCCAGATGGCGGCCCTTTGTCGAGGCCCTGGCCGCAGTCCGCCCGCGCGGGCTGGTCCTGCGCGAGATCCCCAAGTACCTCGGCGAGCCCGTCGACCTGACCCACGTCCTGCCACGCCTGACCGAACTGACCCACTTGGTCATGCAAGGCCCGGCGATACCCGACCTGCGGGCCGTGCCGAAACTTCGCCTCCTGGACTTTGGGTTCAAGGGGGTCGCCGCCCCCTCGCTGGCGCCGTTGGCGTGGGCGTCGCAACTGCGATTCCTGTCCGTCAGCATGTGCGACAACGTCTCGGACCTTGCCCCCGTCGGGACCCTCCGCGGTCTGGAGTCCCTCACGGTGTTCAACTGCGAGAAACTGACCGACCTCGCCGCGTGGTCGGACCTGACGCGTCTGCGGACCTTGATCCTGTTCGGCTGCCCGGAGTTGAAGGACCTGTCCGGCCTGCGGCGGTTTGCGGACTTGACGACGCTGGGCATGACGCCGACCCCGTCGCCCGAGCAGTTCCGCCACGTCGCCGCGCTGAAGAAACTCAAGGTCCTGGTGGTCAGCAAGGAGGACAAGGACAAAGGGCACCCCGCGCTGGGCGAGTTCGGCAAGGCCCGCCCGGACGTGGAGATCGTGGGCTTCTGCCTGGGCTCGGCCTGGATGCTGGCGGTGGCCGGCCTGGGCATCGGCGCCGGGTTGATCCGCCGGCGGGCGCGGCGATGAGGCCCGGCCCGCGACGCGCCTGGGACGCCTGGGCCTTCGCGGCCGGGATTGTCGCCTTCGCCTGCTGTGCCCATCAACCCGACCTTTGGCCGGGGCGGGCGGCGGGACTGGCCGTCGCCGTCGCCGCGCTGGCCGTCGGCGTCGCGCGCGATCGGCGACTGGCCGACCTGTTCGCCCTGCGGGCCTTTCCCGCCTACCGACTGGCTTGGCTGCCCCTCTGCGCCGCGCTGGGTGCCGCCCTGGCGGCGTACTACCGCCTCGCCCAGCATCGCGCGCCCTGGCCGGCGGGGGTGGGGGCGTTCTGCGCCGCCGCCGTCGCCATCGGCGCGGCAGAGGAAATCGCCTATCGCGGGTTTGTCCAAGGCCGCCTCCGCCGGTGGGGCGCTCTGGCGGCTGCGGCCGCCGCAGCGGGAACGCACACCGCCTACAAGGCCGCGCTGTTCTGCCTGCCCAACGTGCCGGTCCGTGCGGACATGGCCCGCCTTCTCGTCGGCACCGCCGCGGTCGGGCTTCTCTTCGGCCTGATGCGCGAGGTCTTCGGAAGCCTCGCTTTCCCGCTGGCCGCGCACGTCGCCTTCGACGCCGTTGCCTACGGCGACCTGTCTGCCGCGCCTTGGTGGGTCTGACGGCGCGCGTCCCGCGGCCTTGCACGCGCCGGCCGACGCCAGTAGGGTGGGGCGCGTGCGGCGCCGATCGCGCCGCCGAAGGAGACCCGACATGTCACGATGGGCCATCGCGTTGACGCTCCTTGTCTCGGCGGCGGCGCGCGCCGACGTGGTCGTCCAGCGCTGGGGCGCCGCCGGGCGCGTCCAGCATCCCAAGACGCTCACCCTCGCCCGCCACGGCGAGGCCGGCACCGAGTTGCGTTTCGACCTGTCGGCTCTGCCGGCCAAGGCGGCGGTGTCCC
>Ga0272441_10008057_pt1 | contig 16847 bp, 16 predicted proteins | sample SSMProp6N_FD_193582 | JGI IMG/M metagenome (GOLD analysis project Ga0272441, IMG submission 193582) | Marine sediment archaeal communities from Little Sippewissett salt marsh, Falmouth, MA, United States - SSM-Prop-6N | ecosystem: Environmental > Aquatic > Marine > Wetlands > Sediment ...
ACAAATGTTATGCTCACAAAAGCAATGTTCTACATTAAAAAGAAAAAACAGCTTATAGGTTATATTGATCATTATCTAGGAAGTAAAGGTAAATATATCATGACTGTAGCATTTGCATTAAGCATGTATGGTGCTATTGTGGCTTATCTTTTTGGTATGAGTGCTATATTAGTACAGATAATAGGTATGAACAAGATATTTTGGTTTGTTCTGATAATGTTTTTAGTATATATGGTTGTCCATCATGGTATTTCATGGCTGAAAAGATTTGAGTTTGTTCTCACTTCTTTATTGATATTATTGTTATTTGCTGTTATCATTTATTCCTTTAATTCAGTACATTTTAGTTTGACTAATTTTAGATTTACTAATACAAACATATTCTTGATGATAGGTGTGTCGGTTTTTGCATTCTTGAATATGGTTGCATTGCCTGAACTCAATGAACTATACCGATTTGATAAAAAATATGTCGAAAAGCTTACTAAAATTGCTTTTTTAGGTAGCTTAGTTCCTTTAATCATGTACATCTTATTTGTCATAGCAATAGTAGGTGTTAATGCATTAACAAATGATCTTGCTACAATTGCCCTCTATGATCTTTTTAATAATGGTATTGGACTGATTGCTAATATTATCGCTTTGATATCTATGCTCACATCTTATATTGCATTGAGCTTTGGATTGTTTCAGATGTATAAATATGATTATGGATTGTCAAAAGATGAATCTTTATTGTTCACTTTTTTTATACCAATAATCTTGTTAGTTATAATAATCGTGCTTGGTTATGGTTTTGTAGATATTTTAGGATTTACTGGTAGTGTTGCTGGCGGTCTTCAAGGTTTGATGATTGTATTGATGTATAGAAAATACTGCAAAAAATCCAGAAGATATACTTTTTTGAATCAGCTTGCAATAGGTTTTTTTAGTGTGTTTTATTCTCTTTTGATACTTATGTATTTATTGCCTTAAGAACATCTTTGATGCTTGCATCTGTTTTTAAGCCTGTATCTTTTATATGTGTTCGTGATGCTTGAAAACCCTGTTTTTTCAATTCAAAAATTATTTTGTCTATTTTTTTCACTTCAATCTTATGTTCACTTGAGATTTCATGAGTATCATAAAAACCTAAACAGTCATATTCATCATTTATTGTTGTCAGTAATTTTGTCAGTTGTTTATCGTCATATTCTTTGCTTGACTCAAGCATGGTTTTTACTATTTCTTTATCATAAAGTTTTCCTATCCATATTGGGCCGTATTTTTTTTCATCAGTAATCTTTGATTTACTATCTATAAACTTATGTTGTTTGACTATTTCGTTACATTTTTCTTTGCTTGTGATAACTTTGAAAAATACTCTCATATAATGATGTGTTGATATTGAAAGAACAGGGATAAGTGCTTTATCATATTGCATACCTATTAATTGTGCTTTTCTTATTAATATTCTTAATCCTGTTTCATGCATAAGATGATTACGTATAGGTTCTGCAAAATATTTTCGTCTGCAGGCTTTTGGATAAGTTCCGCAAAGTGCTGATGTGTCAGTCGCTGTAATTGCAATCATGCCTTTGCTTTTTGTTCTTTTTATTGCTGTATCTAAAAAAGGATTTGGAGAACCAAAAGGATCAATATCAATATAGTCAAAAAACTTTTCTTGCATCATTGCTAGATTCGCATCTTTATTGGTTATTTTTGTATTTTGTTTTATTTCTTTTATTTCGTCGTCAGAAAAATTATCTTTCAAAGCTGTTTCAAAAGTTTTGTTAATTTCAGGATTCTTATCATTTAAGAGGACAAAATAGTCTTTGTCGTGCAAAAATTCTTTAATTAATCTTAATGATCTTATGCCTGTACCTGCTAATACGTCTGCAATTCTTATTTTCTTGTCTTTGAAATATGTTTTCATCATCAAGATTGTTATTGTTCTGTTCAAAGACATAATTGTATTGTAGAATATATCTAATCTTTTAGATACAATTGGTTCAGTTATAATGTTTAGCTTGATTGAATGTTCTTGAATCATAATCTTTTACCTTATTTGTTACGTTTTATATGGTTTTCTGTCCATATATTGTTATTATTTTAGTATATAATTAAGTCTGGATTATTCCGATAACTTATTTCTGCTTTACTCTCTAATGAATCGCTTTTTTATTTATATATCTATTGCTTAGTGACACATTTTGAAATGTTAAAATTTAAGCAATTTAGCTAGGGTGACTTAGTTTTGTTAATTATCCCGACGGAGAGCTCGAAACGTTTATAAAATGATTGAGTGTTACTGATATACTATTAGCAATTAAATAGACGACAACGTCCAAAAAATTACAGCCCTAATAATTAGAAAACACGAAACACATGGAGGTGTTTAGATAATGAATGTAAAGAAGGCTATAAAGAATGTTGTAAGCCTAGGTATGGGTGTTACCATGGTAGGTTCTACAATAATGGGTGCTATGGCAGCTACTTTAAGCGACTACCCAGCTCCATTCACTAGCAGTGGAGAATTTAATGCACTACTAGTAATAGGTGCGGCATCAAAGCCATCCGATATGATCGGTGTGACTGATATTGCTACAAGTCTGCAATTTGCAACTAAGAAATCAGTATCAGGTAGTACAACAACTGCATCAGTAAGTGAAGGTGAAAGACTTGATCTAAGCAGTAACAGAATCAATCTACAACAAGGTTTCCAAAAAGATACTTTGACTAAGAGCGATATGGACATATTAGACAATCCTAACTTCGAAGATGAGGCAGGTACAGCTTATGGTTATGACCAATATATCAAGTTAGGTCCTGCAGCAGGTGCTAAGTTCAAGTACGAAAAGTATGATACTGACTATGACCCTGAATTAGGTATGTTATTAAGTACAACAACACCTACTGGTGATGGAACAACTGAAGCATACAGAATTGAAGTTGCAATGACTAAAACATTAGATATTGCTGACAATGCTAATGTTGAAGGTGAATCAATTGAACTTTTAGGTAGAGAATACACAATAGGTTCTGAATCTGACAGCGATACTTTAGTATTGTATGGTAGTTCAATGGAATACACTTTAGCTAAAGCTGAAGAAGCTACAGTAACATCTGATGGTGTAGAATACACTGTTGGTATAATTGGTTTCTCACAAAGCGGTGGTACAGACCAAGTTGTTATTGAAGTAAATGGTGTTACTGGTACTGTTAATGAAGGTCAATCTAAAAAGATCGGCGGTCTAGAAGTATTCGGTAAGACTATCAGTTCATGGGACAACCAAGCTGAAGGTGTAGCAACTCTACAACTGGGTTCAGATAAATTAACATTTGAACACAACCAAGAAGTACAAAAAGGCGAATCTGAAGAAGATATCGAAGGTACAAAAGTATCATTTACTAGTACAGATCTAAACACTTTCACAGGCTTTACATTATATGTATATGCTGGTGATTCTGATACAGACTTCTGGAAACTAGGTGAATCTTTTGTTGACCCTGTATTCGAAACATTCAAGATCGACTTGCCAAGTGCTTACAATGGTCTAGATGCAAGCAGAGATGAAATTACTTTAATAAGAAGTGGTGATACTAGAGCTACTTTGAAAGTAACTGACCTAAATGGTAATGAAAAAGAATTTGATTGGGCTTATTCAGCTACAACAGGTGCAACAATTGACTTAAAGGATGAGAATCAAAAAACAATTCATATCCTAGAAGGTGCAACTGCAGCTGTAGATGAATTCATCTTCTTACCAGCAGGCGATGCTAAGTACACACACTTAGTTAAAGTAAAGAACATCAGAGCAGACAACGATTCAACTGCAGACGACTATGTACAGTTCCAAGATGTATTCAGCGGTGATACATACAAAACAAGTGAATTCAGTTTCATTGCAGATGATGCTAATGACTGGGATTCAAGCGAATATACATCATTGACTGTAGATGGTAAGACATACAGAGTTTTCTTAGCAGAAGCAGATGGTACTGACCCTGATGACACAACTACTGAAGCAAATCTAAGAGTTAGAGTAGTCTACGATGATGACTCCGATGGTACATACCAATTAGCTAATGCAGGTACAATGACTGGCGATACAGATGATTACTATGTAATCTATCCAGAGATCGAACTTGAAGGCGGTGAACAATTTGCTTTGACTGATGTATTAACAAGTCTTGCAATTGCAAACAACCAAAAGTTGAGAACACCAACAGGTGATATTACTTTCGTTAACGCAACAACTGTTGACGGTAATAACTTGCCTACTGGAAGTACAATCAATTACATCTTTGATGTAACTGAAGCTACTGCTGTTTTGAACGGTATCAAGTTGAACATCTCAGGTATCGGTGCTCAAACTGAACCTGCACTATTGTTGGTTGAAGAAGAAGATGAAGATAACGCAAAGAATTGTGTTGTTATTGAAACAAAGGATGCAAGCAACTATTTAAGCTTCCAAAGTCCTAAGTTCAGTGACACAAATGCTTTGAGTGGTGTTACAACTGAAGACAGTGATGTAACAGAATTCATCGACACTTGGGGTACATTCATATCCAAGGATGTTAGTGGTACAAACGGAGACGTTGCGTACGATATATCATATCCTAACGGACAAATGTATCTAGAAGCATTCTTGACACCAATAGGCGCTACAGTAAGTACATCAACTAGCGGTGGATTGAGTGAAGTTGTTGCTATCGATGCTGGTGCAACTAAGTTAGACAGTGAAGTATCTGACTACATGGCACAAAACCTAATTGTAGTTGGTGGTCCTTGTGTTAACACTGTTGCTGCATCATTGATGGGTAACCCTGCAAACTGTGCTGAAGGTTTCGAAGAAGGTAAAGCTATGATTAAGTTGTTCAACCATGATAATGGTAAAGTAGCATTATTAGTTGCTGGTTACAGCGCTACTGACACTAGAGCAGCTTGTATCTGGTTACACGACTACGCAGACCACAGCAGTACACTAGCTCAAGCAGACGCTTCTGGCGAAATGATTGAACTAGCTGTTGCAAGTTTGAACAGTGTTACACCAACAGTAAAAACTGCGTCAACTGAATAAAGTCTAAAAACTTTATTTAATTTTTTTATTTTTTTATTCTTTTTTTAAAATAAAAATTTAAGAACTATTTCTCAAGTATTGTACCAAAGAAGATATTATGCTTATCTCTAGTAATCTTAAGCTTCATCTTTTCTCTAGGTATTTTATTTCGTTCAGCAGAAATCAACCGATGATCTTTCTTAAAGAAATAATGATTTGGTAGATGACCAAGACAAACATATTGTGCTTCAATAACATTACCTTTTTTGAAAGGCTTTGGTGTAGGTAATGTTTTGATTATACCAAAATCATCCGCACAAAGTATTAATTTAATCTTATATTGATCTTCCCATTCTTTTAGTTTAGCATAGAATTTCTTCCAAGGAAGCTGTCTTGTAATTACTCTTCCTGTTGAATAATGAAGATAGTTTTGTATGCCTATTCTTATCTTGTTCTCGGCTGCAAATTTAACTAAATCTTCAATGTCTTGTTCATTATGTCCTTTGATCATAACAGGCGCCAAAATTAGACCTGTGTGCTTTTTAGCAAAATGTATCATGTCAATAACTTTATCAAGATCATAATCTTTTGTGCCACTAAGTAACTTAGCTTTTTCTTTATCTAAAGTGTGGATTGAAATGTTCAACTGATCAAGTCCTGCTTTCTTAAGATCTAAAATATAGTCTTCTGTAAGCATCATAGCATTTGTATCCAGAGATATTTTCTTAATTTCGGGTATTTTTTTCATATCTTCAAGTAATTTCAAAGTTTCAGAATAAAGTAAAGGCTCACCATTACAATTTAAGTGGATTTCAAGATCAATTCCTTTTTTGTAGTTTTCAATATGATTCTTTAGTTCTTGAATAAGATATTCTTCTTCAATAACAAAGTCAATCTTATTCTTACATAAAGGTCCTTCATCAACAGAACAAAAGATACAGTTAGCATTACAGCCAGTAATGGGTTTTACTTCGATTAAGGATGTATTTCTGTCAACAATACCTAGGCTATTAGAACCTACTAAAGGAATGCCTGAATTTGAATCAATATAGATTGATTTTCTACCATTTACAGAATTAACAAGTTCATTATATATCTTGTAGGATATCAATCTGCCCAAATCAAGCTTAAGATTTTGAACAACCAATGTCTCATCTTTAATCTCATAACTATCACAATACCTTAAAAGCTCGTCTTTATCAAGCTTAAACTCAAAAATACCATATAATTTACAAAGCACATAATCTTCATGTTCATAGAACTTCAAAGTCCTATATTTAAAAACATCTTGTCCCATGCATATAGCCCTGTATCAAAAACTATTTAAAAATTCCGATATTTTTCATAATCATGTCAAACATCAATATAACTTACGAACTCTTGTTCGAAAAAATGAGGAACGAGAAGAATAATACTGAATTACAGAAACTTCCAGATAATTTCTATGAACTTGTTGTTGAATATATCAAAGGCAAGCAAGATCTATTGAAAAAAGACGATGAACTATTTAGTGCAAATGAAAAAAAGCAAGTTTTTATGATGCTTGAAAACTTGGAAAAGATCTTGAAAGACCTATACGAAAGACGAGAAAAAAAGATAATTGATCTAGCAATTGTAAAAAGCAAAACACGATCTAGCTTAGTCGACACCTCAACAATGCAAGACAATGAAATCTTGTTCTTTGAAAAAATATTGATGATTCTAGATAATTTCAGAAATAATATATTGAGTAATGTACTCAATGCAAGATTGCCTGAAATTGAGTTTGCAAAAGACACTAAAAAACCATTAAAAAATGCGATTGTTACAGTGCGATTCTTAGACGATATGGATAAGTTTGTTGATGAAGATCTTAAAGAATATGGTCCTTTTGAAAAAGAAACAATAGCTACATTACCTTTATCATTGGCACAGAATTTGGTTGATGACGATCGTCTAGAAATACTTGATGATATGTAACTAAATATCTTTAATTCCTTCTCCAGTCAAAGCAATAAATCTGAAGCTTATTCCTGCTTGAATCAATCCGGAAATAATTGCTGTGTGTTCTTTACCTGTGCCACTGATTATATTTAGAGATACTTCCAGTTCATTCTTAATCAGTTCTTTGAAAGCAGATTTTAATGTACTTATCAATTTAGTTAAAGAAAAAAAATTAGGGTCAATAACAATATATTCGACTTGTTTTAGTGGTTTAAAGTTATCTCTGCCAAATTCAGTTGTAACCAAGATAATCTTATCCCAGTCACTGTCATTAATAATTCTAGTCAGCTGACCCCATGTACCTTTACCACTACTTAGATTAGCAACCAATACAGGCATAGTCTAATCCATGTTATCCAGTGCTTCTTTCATCAATGGAAATATTGCTTGTGCTTCCTCTTTAGTCAATCTACCAAGTTTTGACCATTTTGGTTCACCAGCAGCACTGATGTTTTGTCTGGATATTTGTAGCTTCTTTGTACCCTTGTTGTATGACATTACTGATATAGTAATAACTGTATTATCAAACTCTGCTTTTTTTGAAAAAATCTCTTCATCCAAACTTGGATCAAATCCCGCCATTTTAACGTACCTCGCTTGTTAATTTTATTAGCAAATTACAGCCCCCTGTAATTTAATCATAAAAATATTAGATTATTTTTAAAGCTTTTCTTTATATATTATATAAGAAGTATATTAATATAATAAAAAGTATACTATAATATATCTATTATAAGACCTTGTTAAATCGCATAATAACTCAATACTACGTATAGAAACATTATGCATTTTAACCTGCCATTTGAATTTATTCTAAATTCAAATATTAATGGCAGAAGGCTTCTTTATTTATTAAGATGAATGATTCTTTCGTGTCCGCAGTTAGAACACTTTATTGATATCTTGTTTTTAACTCTGTGCTTTGATTTTAAAGGATTAATATAATGATGACATTTTGTACAATAACGCATTTTTTGCTCTTTATTTAGCTTTAAACGGAATTTCATGGCTATTTTTCTAGCAAGATAGATATATCTAGTCTTTAACTTATCATCAACCTTATAATCTGCATTATCGATCAAATAGAATAATCTGTCAATGATTGCTTGCGCTTGCTTTATCTGTTTATCTTTTGAGTTCTTATATCTTGCCATATTATTTTCTAGAATATATAGATTTAAAAGATTTGTCTTATTTCTTTAAGATATAGCCACCAAGCAATAATAATATGCCAAAAATAGCAAATCCTAGGATTCTATACACATCAGTTAAAATGAACAAATCAAACAAAGCTATTTTGATTAGTGTAATAATAACAAAGATTAATCCTAGTATCTTAAGTGAACCATAAGAATCATCACGTCTTTGCATTCTCTCTGCATAGATGTAAAGTGATAATGAATAAACTAGCCATGTTAGACTAAGAATAATAGAAACAATATTATCTTTTGCAATGAATCTTTCTAGATAACTTGATAGTGTATAAAGGAATGCAAATAAACCAACTGATGTAAGACCAGCATTTAGTTTTGGTTCAATATAATTTCTTGCTAAGCTATAAGCAACACCAATTAATACTGCAAAAACAACAATAACAAAAGTTGCTTCGCTTGTTAGACGCATATAGCTTACATTTAAATTAACCAAAACCCATAATGCAACAAATACCAAAAATATCTTGCTGAAAGCATTATAGAATTGGTTTTCGGTATTTTCATGCAATAAAGTGAACAATACCCATTCAACACCATACATAATTATGAAATAGTTATGATTATCATAACCAACAAGCATCGCAATTGCAATATTAAGCAAGATTATGCCTGCAGCTAAAATAGAGTTGATTGTTGTTGTCAATGAATTTGCTTTTTTATTTGTTTTTAGGAAATAGCCTTCAAGCAAGAACAAACCACTTGGTATCAATAATATCAAAGCAATTTGTTGAGTTGTCATGATGTGTCTGATCAATGAATATAATATACTTGCAAATACTAAGGAATTAAGATTTAAAGTAAATATGTCTGCTACGCTAATGTTTATCTTTTTATCTAATGAAAATTTTATTGAGCTCATATTATATACTAAAAAGAATGCAATTGCTGCAATCAATGAAAGTACTGGCTCTAAACCAGTTGATGTTCTTATGCCAAAAGCATTGAACTGTGATAGTTGATAAGGAATCAAAAATAAATATGATACTAATCTTAGTGAACTCCAGTTACGCAGAGCAGATATGAATAATACTCCTAATACTAATATAAAATAAAAGCCAAGTAAGAATATATCATATTGAATATTTACAACCCATGGAATAAGGAATCCACCAATAATTGAATAGTGAGCTAGCATCAATGAATTATATTTTAAGGAAAATAAAACACCGATTATGGTGAAAACTAGTAATGCAATAAATCCTAGATAAGGATTAATAATACCATACTTATGTACACCCATGCCGAAAGATAGATATTCTATGAATATTGCACCTCCAAAAGATACTAATGACCATCTTGGATGTCTATCGTAAACATATATGCCTATGCCAAATAATACAAGACCTATAACAACACCTATGATGGTTCTTGCAGTAGGTCCAAAAATATCCATTACTAATGTATATCTAAAGAATGCGATAAGTGCAACAATCAATCCTATGATTCCTGCAGTTGTGATTATGGTTGTGAATGAAGGACCAGAATATTCTGGTTCAGATTTTTTCACTTGTAATCTTGTTTTAGCCATTTTTTTCTATTTGTTATACTCTTGATACAAAAGTAAGTCTTCTGTTGTAAGTTTCTTCTTGTTTTTAAGCTTTTCCTCTATTTCTGCTAATTTTTCCTTAAGTTTAGGATCTTCTTGCTTTTTCTTTTCTTTATTTATTAATCTTTGTTGTTTTTTCTTTGGCTTTTTAGAAATATTAAGTAATTTTTTATGAATACCGTGATTATGAGTTCTGATTTTATCTAATACTTCTTTTATATCTTCTCTGATCTTGGATTTTATTGATTTGCCTTCATCAATCTTCTTTTTAATCTCATCTTGTTTTTTATCAAGCTGATTTAGTTTTGATTTTGTTTCTTTCATCTTTGTATATACTGCTTTTCTCTTAGAAAATAACTCTTTCAGTTCGCTATATTTTTTTCCAAGTTCAGCGCTTTCTGTCCTTTGTTTAGTTGCTTTAAAGAATGTATTTTTCAATGATTTTATCTTTTCCATCAATGATCTTTCTTTTTTGAAAGACATTGGTTGCGTTTCAATATGATATTCTAATTTTTTAATCTCTTCTTCGATTCTTCTTGGATTTTCGTAACGTCCTTTTTCAGGTTTGTTAATCACTTTTTCCTTAAGTTCATCGATCTTCTTGTTGATTGGATCAAGCTCGTCTTTTTTTAGAGTATTTATGTGTTTTGCAAGCTCTTTCTTTTCTGCAACGATTTTTTTTAGTTCATCGAAGAATTTATCTAGATTTTTTTGAACAGATTCTCTTTTAGAAGTAAGTTCTTTCTTGATATTAGATAATTGTGATACTTCTTTCTGAAGTGATGATAATGATTCAGGATTTTGTTTTTGTTGATTTTCAGTCATTTTAGAAATGTTACTCTTGTTTGTTCAAATAAAAAAAAATAAAAAAATAAAAACAAATCTAACCGAATAAAGCACCTAGACCTGCAGCAGCTGCGCTGTCGTCTTCTTTCTTTTCTTCCTTTTTCTCTTCAGCTTTTGCTTCAGGTGCAGCCGCAGGAGCGCTTGCTACTGGAGCTGCTGTAGCAGTAACTGCAGCTTTGTTAATCGCTTCTTCGATGTCAACACCTTCTAAAGCAGCAACCAACGCTTTAACTTTAGCATCATTAACCTCGATGCTTGCAGATTGAAGTATTTTGGTAACAGCTTCTTCAGTGATAGGCTTTTGAGCCTTGTGTAATAGCATTGCAGCATATACATATTCCATTTTGATTCCCTCCTCGAGTATTATCTATTTTAATTGAATTATGATTGAGTTTTTTGTTCAATTGCTTTTGCTTGCATTTCTGCTTTACCTAGCACATCACTCACTGTATCTTTTGTTAGTATGTCACTGTTCAATGCAAGGTTTTTAGCTTTTTGTGTTGCTTGGCTAATGAACAACTCTATTGTTTCTTTAGTATAATAGCCTATGTTAAAGCTTAAGTTGATTGCGCTTCTTGCGATCTCTGTGATGTTGTTAATATATTCTTGTTCATCAACTGCAAGTATTTTCTTATCGTACAAAGTACCATTCTCATAAGCTACAACTAAATTCAAACCAATCTCCATTGGCTTGATATCCAATCTCATCAATATAGGTGCTAATTTTGCGCTGATAACATCGCCTTCTTTTGCTACTAATTTATCTTCTTTGATAGCGATCTTTCCAGCTTCTACACCTGCTTTGATACCTAATGCTCCTAGCTCACCAATAATTGGACCTGGTGCAAAATTTGTCGGACCTGCTCTTACATAAACATCTGCAGGAGCAACTTGTCCAGCTTTTGCAAAAGTATTGGATTTGTTCTTTTGCAATGTCTTATATAACTTGAAAGGACTTTCCTTAGTAAATAACAAACCAGGAATGCCTTTAAGATGATCATTTAGTTTATCTATATTTTCCTTCTTTACGTTTTTCAAAACACGTTGGATAATTCTTTTTTTAGTAATCTTGATAAGTACAGTACCTCTTAGCTGTTCCCTCATCTGTTGAAGTTGAGGTGTTGGTAATCCTTCTAGGTCAACAAGACCTATGATTGGATATTCTTCAGCTAATTTGCTCAGTTCCTTTACAGCATCAAGCTTTTTTTGAGTTACCATTTTATCTCAATTGGTTTTGTCATGGTCTTTTTGATCATGATCTTCTTGATATTATTCTTTTCTTGAGGCAATGCTTTTGTCATTGCATTTAAGATTGTAATTATATTATCAGCAACAATATCTTGTTCTGTGTCTTCTTTGCCTACACTTACACTAAAGTGTAATTGATCTTTGACTTTAACTCGAATTAATTTCTGTAGTCTTTCATAAACTGCTTTCACAGAACCTTTTGGCGGTATTACGCAACCCGCTTTTGGATTTGGCATCTTACCTTTAGGACCTAGAGTTCTACCAAAAGTCGCAGCTATCTTTGTCATGATGTTTGCTTGACCAACAAAGAAATCATATTCTCTAGCCAGTTTCTTTCCTAGCTTAGGTTCTTTATATTGTTCAAGTTCATTATCCATGATAACTTTATCACAGACCGATTTTGCTTCTTCAGCGAGTTCTGGACCTACAATAGCACATACTCTTGTCTTTGAACCTTTAGATTTGTGTAAGTCTATGTACATGTCTAGCTGTTGGTCTGGTTTTTTAAGATCAAGATTCTTTAGAATTACTACTAGATCAATACTTTGATTGAACTTTTTTTTAGGTTCTTTGTTTAATTCTTCTAGATATTTTTTCATTTCTTCGAGCTTCATTTTTGCCCTCCTACTCAACGAGTAGTTAATATTTTAGTGAAAATTTGGCTTGTTTATAAAGGTTTCTGTTGATTTATATGTTTGAGAATATAGTTTAGAGAAATATTATTAAAGTCAGTTTATTTCTATTAGTCATATGAAGCGTAAATATTGGAGATTGATTGCATCAGTAGGTCTTTTTATTATAATAGTAATACTATTTCAATTCACAGGTATATTTCAAAAAAATAGTATTGATGATAGAGACAAAGCTTATTGGAACTATAGTGATGGTAAAATAATAGATAGTAATCCTTTTACATTACAAGGCAATGATGATTGTTGGTTATTGATACATAGTTATGTTTCAACACCTGATGAAATGAGACCATTGGCAACAGCAATAAATACAGAACTGAATCATACTGTAAAAGCAATCCTATTAAGAGGTCATGGAACTTATCCTAGTGATATTGTTAATTTAACACTTGATGATTGGTATGATCAAGCAGAACAGGAATTAATTCAACTACAAAAAGATTGTACTAATGTAAATGTTGTTGGATCTTCTTTAGGTGGAACAATAACAACAAAATTAGCTGAAGAGCATGATTTTAATAAAGTTGTTTTAGTTAACCCTTATCTTAAGCTAAGTCATAAACCTCAATATGTATTTGAACTTGAATCTTATATAAGATGGTTTTCTGATATCTTATTGTATGATAAAAAAACTAAACTTATTCAAGTAAATGATCCTGTTGGCTTGCAGAATCATATTGCTTATTGGAATATGCCTTTTCAACCTATCAAGAACTCTTTAGATGAGATTGAAAACATTCGAAATAATTTTGATAAAATAAATGAACCAATATTAATTTTACATTCGCATAATGACGTTACTGCTGATTACAAGAGTGTAGAATTATTATATGATTGTGTTGAATCTGAATCAAAACAATTGAAGTGGTATGATGATTCTGTACATATTTTACTTGCAGATTACAATCGAACTCAAGTCATTAATGATATTATTGAATTTGGTAAAAAATAAAAAAATAAAAAAAATTAAAATTTTCTTGTATAGGTTATTTTTGGTGTTACATAAGATTTCTTCAAATGCTTGAATCCATGTCCAGCAAACTTGCCTTCTACACCTATTGCCCAATGCTTATCTAATTTCTTCAAAAATGTTGGCGTTACATAACTGAACTTACTTTTCTTATCTTGACCACCTAAAACAACTAAACTCCAGTCTGGTGCTGCACACACTCCTGTGAAATCAGTTGATTTTGGAAACACTCTATAATCCAGTTTACCAAACTTATCTTTGAATAATTTTTGGTATCTTAATCCTATACCACGTGCACCTTTACCCATTACAGTTTGTGCTGCTACACCTAGTCTTAACTCATCGCTTAACTTTATAGGATATGTTTGAACTCTTAACTTATCAAATTGTGAATTATAATCTTTGACATGCATTATGTCAGTTTGTTCAGGTAATGATAAGCTTGTTGTTGATTGAGTTGACATTCCGTAATCTGTTTTGAGTCTTGCGAATTCTGTTGATCCTGTGATGTCCTTTGCCTTAACTGGTAAAGCAAGTGCGCCTGCTATCGTCATACTAGCAATTGTTTTTTTTATTTTGTCTGTTAATGACATTGTTTTTTCCTCCTTGTTGCGTTAACAACTAATTAGTAGTAACGCAATAAGATATATAAACATTTATGCTCCACTAGTGGAACATAACAGAAAAGCTTAAATATCACTTAATCTTAGAATATTCTATGGATGTGCAATTATTCCACGAAATTGGGTTAACAAATGCTGAAACTAAAGTTTATCTAGCTCTATTAAAAACTGGTAAAACTACAGCAGGACCTTTGTTAAATGAAACAGGTCTGCAAAATTCAACATTGCATAAAACATTACATAGCCTTGTTGCAAAAGGCTTTGCTTCTTTCATAATAAAAGGTAAAACAAAACATTATACGGCGGCAGATCCAGAACATGTGCTTAAGTTTATTAAAGAAAAAGAAGCTAAGTTTGAAGCTATAATGCCTCAATTAAAGGTTCTGCAAAAACCAATAGAAAAACAAGAAGCAGAGATATATGAGGGCTTTAAGGGATTCAAAACAGCAATGTATGAAATGATCAAAGATGTAAAACCAAAAGACGAGTGGCTATTTTTTTCATTCAATACAAAAGATCCAGAATCATTCAAGCATGTCTTTAATTTCTATAAGGAGTTTGACAAAGACAGAGTTGAAAAAGGTTTGGTGATAAAAGGAATACTCAATAAAAATATAGAACAGTTTGCACATATGGAAGCAAGAAAACATGCTCAGATGATTGTTGTTGATGAGCATACTATTTCAAATGTTTCAATATGCAATGATAAGATTATGTTTACACCTTGGGAGGATAAACAAATATCTTTTCTGATACATTCAAGACAATTAGCAGATTCTTTTAGACAATATTTTTATTCTATCTGGAAAAGTGCTAAGTAGAATACTTATATTATTTCGTTCTTATCCAATAACATAGCATCGCCAAAACTAAAGAATTTATATTTCTCTTTAACACCAAGCTCATAAGCTTCTTTAACTCGTTGCCATGAAGCAAAAGCACTAGTAAGTAAAATTAAACTTGATTTTGGTAAGTGAAAATTAGTCAATAGTTTAGTCGCTTTTGATTTAAATTTATACGAAGGATAAATATAAAGTTCAGACAACATTGACTTAGGTGAAATAAAACCATTGATATCACTTAAACTTTCTAATGATTTCAAAACTGTTGTTCCAACTGCAATTACTTCTCCTTTTGCATTATTAATCAAAGTCGCATTTTCTGAATCAATTTCAATAAACTCAGGATCAAGCTTATGTTCTCTAATATCTGAAACATTAATGGACTTAAAAGTACTATAAGAAACATGCAATGTAAGATATGCAAATTTAACTCCCTTTTGTTTTAGCTTATCAATGAGTTCGGGAGTGAAATGTAATGATGCTGTTGGTGCTGCGATTGAACCTTCTTTTTCTGCAAATACTGCTTGATACTTTTCTTGATAGTCATAATCTTTAGACTGCTCTTTGATATATCCAGGTAAAGGATAATAACCATGCTTATCACAAAATTCTTTCAACTCCATCATTGTCAAAACGTTGTCACCAGAATAAAACTCAAGAACAAAATCATCTTCATCTGCAGAAATAATTTTGGCTTTAATATCTTCAATCTCATACTCGTTACCTATTTTTGGTTTGCTACCTTTGATTTTACAAAGTATTTTGGTTCTACTAACATCAACAAGATTAGTATTCATAATAGTTATTTCAGCATTAGCACCTGTTATCTTCTGAGCATAGAGTTTAAATTTAAGAACTTTAGTCTGATTAAGTACAATCACATCACCTGAAGAAACATAATCAATTAGGTTAGAAAAGACTTTATGTTCAATCTTATCGCTAACAATCATAAGTCTAGCTTTATCTCTTCGTTCATAAGGATACTGGGCAATAAGTCCTTTTGGCAATTCATAATCATATAAGCTTAAATCAAACATTTTAGTCATAAATTTTCAATAACCGAAAGCCTTATTAATGTTCTGTTGTAGGCCATTTTTGTGACTGATTTTACATACAAATCAAAACAAGATACTCCTATACAAATAGATAATATACTAAACAAAACGGTTTATAAATGGTTCTACTCAAAATTCAAAGAATATGCGCCACCTCAGAGATATGCGGTCAAAGAAATCCATAGTCGGAAAAATATTCTAGTAAGTGCACCAACAGGTTCAGGTAAGACTTTAACAGCTTTTCTGTCAATACTAAATGAACTAGTCGATCTATCAGAAAAAGATAAATTAAAAGATGAAATATTCGCAATATATGTTTCTCCACTAAAAGCATTGAACAAAGATATACACTATAATCTCATTACTCCATTAGAAGAAATTGAAAAAATAGCCGGCAAAAACTTAGGTATTAGAGTTGCTGTTAGAACAGGTGATACAACACAAAAAGAAAAAGCACAGATGTTGAAAAAACCACCTCATATTTTAATCACAACACCTGAAAGTCTAGGGATTTTACTAACATCAAAAAAGTTCTCTGAAAATTTCAAAAAAATAAATTATGTAATTATAGATGAAATACACTCTTTAGCTGAAAACAAAAGAGGAACACATATGTCTTTATCTTTAGAATTGTTAGAACAATTCTCTCCAGGATTCACGAGAGTAGGTTTATCAGCAACAGTTGCTCCTTTAGATCAAGTTGCTAATTTCTTAGTTGGTTACAAAAAACAAAATACACCTAGAGACTGTATTGTTGTTGATGTAAATTACTTGAAGAAAAAAGAC
>Ga0272441_10008058_pt1 | contig 16846 bp, 13 predicted proteins | sample SSMProp6N_FD_193582 | JGI IMG/M metagenome (GOLD analysis project Ga0272441, IMG submission 193582) | Marine sediment archaeal communities from Little Sippewissett salt marsh, Falmouth, MA, United States - SSM-Prop-6N | ecosystem: Environmental > Aquatic > Marine > Wetlands > Sediment ...
CGGTGTCCATGATCAGCCCCTGGGTGCTCTCGAGGTCGATCCCGTCTACGTTGCGGGTCACCAAGCAGGTGCACAATTCGATGGTGGTGGCGGTGGAGGGCTCAAAGCCGATGCCATCCTCGGCTGCATCAGTGAAAGCGCACCCAAAGGCTCCCAAGTGGTTGCCCGCCTTCACGAACACGCCACATCGTCCTCCGACGACCGCGAGGTTCTCCAAGGTCACATCAGCGTCGATGGTCAGCACCTTTTGCTCCCCTGCGATCCTCGTCTGCGCCCAGTTGATGCCGCGAATCGTGATGGGCCGATCAATGGTGACGCCACCGGCGAACTGCCCTTTGCCCAGCGCGATGATGTCGCCACATCGTGCCCGCGCGACGGCTTCGGCAAGGCTGGATGTGTCGCCGGGCACGCTGATCGTGTCGGCGCGTACGGGGGCCAGGTAGACCAGTATGCATGCCAGGCACGCGATGGCTTGCCGCATGGTCGGCAACTCCTGATTCCGGCGTTGTCGCTTAGCCTACCCGGTAGGTGGCGGACGGCTCCCGATGGCCGGTCCGCTATCGGCCACCACATCGCAGGTATCCGGCTCGGAACCGTCGAAACACAGTGGTGTCACGCTTCCGGGCTACAAGTCTACCACATCCCAAAAGGACTACTGCCCATGATATGCACGATAGCTGTGTGGGGGGCTCTGGCCGGGCTCTCACTGGCGGCCGTCGCCGGCGAATACATGGTCGTGAGCAACTGCGATGACATAACCGCCTGGCAGGGCGGCGTTTTGGAGACCGAAACGGTCTACGAGGGTTCGGGGGCCGTATCGTGGACTCCATCCCAGAGCCTGTCGCTGTCTACCGAGCAGATCCCGCATGACTGGTCTTCCGGCACAGGTCTGAGCTTCTGGATGCACAGCACCAAGGCCACGGGGTCGCGCTTCTGGCTCATCCTGGACTCGCAGGACCCCGAGAAGGAGGGCCCGGACTATTATCTGTTCTCCACCCGTGTGGACTGGGAGGGATGGCGACAGTTCACCTTGCCCTTCGAGGAGTTGGCGGCCATCCGTTCGCCGGTGGGCTGGCATAGCATCGACTCGGTGCAGCTACACGCCGCCTGGGACAGGGAGGCCGAGCCCCTGGCCGAGGACGTCTGGCTGATTGATGACATCCGTATCGTGAACCTGCTACCCGCGGGCAGGGGTCCTCGGATGACCGACGCGGAGTTCTTCGCCGCGCTGGACCTCGACCTGCCGGGACTGGAAGCGGTGAAGAACCGGACTGAGGCGGAGGATTGGCCCGCGGCGAAGGCGGCCTTCCGTGAGTACTTCCTCGCCCGCCGGGACGTCAGATGGTTCGACAACTGGTGGGAGCGCCCACCACTTCCACAGAAGCGCCCCAGTACCACGCGGGCCGATGAGACCCTCGACCACATCTACAACTTCGACCGCGGCAGGTATGAGCTGGGGCCCGACATTGACTGGAACAGCAACCAGCGCGACGAGGGCGAAGCGGCCACCATTGAGTGGAACGCCGCCCTGAATCGCCACTTCTTCCTCAAATACCTGGCCGACGCCTACCAGGGCACCCTCGAGGACAGGTACCCGGCCGAGATCGTGGCGATGATGCTCAGTTGGATCGAGGACTCCCCGTTGCTGCTCATTCGCAGCGGCAACAGCCCGTACCATTACGCGTGGGAGACGCTGAACACCGCGGTGCGCGGCGGCGACACCTGGATCGACGCCATCTGGCGCACCGCCGACGCCCCCGCCTGGACGCCCGATGCGCTGTGCACGGTGCTCAAGTCGCTGGTCGAGCACGCCAGGCATCTGATGAAGTGGCCCAGCCGGGGCAACTGGCTCACGGCCGAGTCCAAAGCCATCACCATCATCGGGACCCTGCTACCCGAGTTGACAGAAGCCCAGCAGTGGCGCGCCACAGGGATGCAGCGCCTGTACAATCAGATGTCCGAGGAAGTCTATCCCGACGGTCTGGAAAATGAGCTGGCCCTGGGCTATGGGCTGTGGGTGCTGCGCAACTATGCCAACATCTACGATCTGTGGGTGCTTAACGACCGGCAGGATGAGGTGCCCGCGGACTACAAGAGCCTGCTGGAGCGCATGTACAACTACCTGCTGTACGCCCGGTCGCCCGATGGCCGCGTGCCGGGGCTCAATGATTCGGGGCACGCCGCGGCCCAATCATATCTGGCCAAGGGCTATGAGTACTTCCCGGCCCGACAAGACTTCCGGTGGGGGGCCACCCTGGGGGCCGAAGGCAGCCCGCCGGACCAGACGTCCTACGCCTTCGACTACTCGGGCCACTATGTCATGCGCAGCGGCTGGGACGCCGACGCCCGCTTCCTGCTGCTGGACGCCGGCCCGTGGGGATCCGGGCACCAGCACGAAGACAAGCTCACCTTCGACATGGTCGCCCACGACCACTGGTGGATCGTCGAGGGCGGCAGCTACATGTACGACAAGTCCCGCTGGCGCAGATATGTGCTGTCCACCCGCGGACACAACACCGTGCGCGTCGACGGCCAGGACCAGAACCGTCGCAGAGTACGCGACACATGGGTCCTCAGACCTCCCTTCGAGCCTTTGGGCAACCCGTGGGTCAGCAACGAGGCCTTCGACTATGTATCCGGCGTGTACGAAAGCGGATACGGCCCGGCAGGCGATATCCGCGTACGACACCAGCGCGAAGTGCTGTTCGTCAAGCCCGACTATTGGGTCATCGTGGATACGCTCGAGCCCGAGGACGACGCTGAGCACGAGTATGAGACGATCTTTCACATGCGGGCCGAGGAGGCTTCGGCACAGGGCACACACGTCCGGGCCTCCTTCGACAGCAAGGGCCTGACCCTGGCGGGCTGGGGCGGAGGTTTGTCGGTGGATATCGTCGAGGGCCTCACCGAGGAGCCCGTGCAGGGCTGGGCGAACTACCCATGGGGGCCGGTCCCGACGGCGCTCTTCACAAATAGGGCCGCGGGAACGGTGCGCAACGCCTATGTGCTGTATCCCTCTGAGAGCGCCGAGGTGGCGCCCAGTGTCGAGACCGTCGCCACAGCACAAGGCAATGCGCTGTGTCTGCGCATCGGTCTGCCCGGTGGTGAGACGGATTACTTCGCCAAGCTGGGTGCTCGCGAGGAGCCTCTGAAACTGGGGCCCATCAGCACCGACGCCGATGTGGCTCTTGTCAGGACGGGTAAGGATGGCGAGGTCATCGGTGTCTCGACGGTCGGGGGGACCTGCCTGGCCTTTGATGATGAGGCACACAGCGTAGGCGACTGACCCCAAAGATGAGCAAAGAGGGCACGCCGGAGCCGGCGCCCACAGAAACGCCAAGCCGCAAGGAGGCATTCAGCCATGTCCGTTCGCAACTTGTTCGAGCTTGATGGGAAGGTGGCGGCAGTCACCGGTGGCGCCCGGGGCATCGGGCGCGCATGCGCCGACGCCCTGCAACAGATGGGTGCAAAGATCGCCCTCGTGGATATCCTCGAAGACCGCGTCGCTCAGTCGGCGCAGGAGATGGGCGACGGCACACTGCCCGTCGTGTGCGACTGTACGCAGAAAACTCAGGTCACCGAGGCCTTCGACAAGATCAAGGCCGACCTGGGCCGCCTGGACATCCTCGTCAACAGCGCGGGCCTGTGCATATGGGCCCCGGGCGAGGAGATGACCGAGGAAGAGTGGGATAAGGTGCTGGACATCAACCTCAAGGGCACCTTCCTGACCAACCAGGCCGCCGGGAACATCATGATCCCCCAGAACACCGGCTCCATCGTCAACATTGCCTCGATGTCCGGCAGCATCGTCAACCGCCCCCAGTCCCAGGCGGGCTACAACTCATCCAAGGCGGGCGTCATCCACCTGACCAAGAGCCTGGCGGCCGAGTGGGCGCAGCACAATGTGCGCGTCAACAGCATCAGCCCGGGGTACACCCTCAGCGAGTTGACCAAGCAGTTCCCCGAGTACTTCGACGGCTGGATGCCCTACATCCCCATGGGCCGCATGGCCCAACCCGAGGAGCTTGTGGGCGCGGTGGTGTACCTGGCCTCTGAGGCCGCAAGCTACACCACGGGGCACGATCTGGTGATCGATGGCGGTTACAGCGTGTGGTAGTGCGAGTGCCTTCACAGGACACGCAGGCGCGCCGGCTCCTTACATAAGGGCCGGCGCGCTCGATTCCTAACCTACGGTCAGGGACTACAGGCTCGTGACCTTCTCGGTCATGTGTGTTTTCTCTGAGCGATGGCAGGCCAGCATCGCCTCATGCACGCGCCGGATCACCGCCAGGTCCGCCTCGACGGGTTCTCCCCGGGCGATAGCTTGAAGGAAGGAGCCGATGGATTCTCGCATCCCGGCAAAGCCGCTGATGGGCTGGGCGCAGGGGACGGCTTGGTGTTGCCAGTCGGCTTCTTCGGTGCGCCACCGGCAGTCGCCGGACCAAATATCGGCGCGGACCTCCCCGCCGGTGCACGCCACATGCAGTGTCGTCTGTTGGCCCTCCACGGCTACCATGCTGAACTCGAACTGGCCGATAGCGCCGCCCTCATATTGCAAGGTCGCCCATCCGTGATCCATCAGCCTATCGTTCATCGCGTAGCCGCCCACTACGGCGGCCCGCACGGCGGGGGCATCAATGAGGGCGTCCAATGCGTCAAGATACCAACAGCCCAGCCACGGAAAGAACCCCTGGGGCCCGGCCTCTTCGGCGTACTCGCTGCCGCCGTGGCCCCAGTCGGCCCACAGGCGGACCGTGGCCATCAGCGGCCGACCCAGGCAGCCCTCGGCCAGCTTCTCACGGACGAACCGTACCACCGGCACATACCTAAGCTCGTGGTCGACCTGCACAACGGCCTCGCACGCCATAAGGGCCTCAAGTGCGGCCTGGTTCTGAGCCGTGCCCAACCCCAGCGGGGGCTCGAAGAACACATGCTTGCCGCTTGCGGCCGCCGCCCGGATGGCCTGTGAATGCAGAGGGTTCGGCAGTGCGATCATCACCGCCTCCACCTCCGGGTCGGCCAGCAGGGCATCGTAGTCTTCATAGGCCCGCAGCTCACCGCCGAAGACCTCTCGTGCGGCGGCGTGGGTCGCACCACTGCGCGCGGCAACCGCCACCACATCGGCCACCGCCGATTCGCGCAGGGCCGGAGCATAGGCCTCGCGGGGCCACTTCCCGAAACCGATAAGGCCGATCCGCACCGTATCCATGTGCCCACGCTCCTCGATGTGTCCGCTCGCCCGACGGTGCTGCAGTTCGCGGCGTTGCCCATCTTGTCCTGCCTACGTGTGGGACGGCCACGCAGAAGAAGGGAGTAATGACGACAGTGGAGAAGGAGGCACTGCAACTTCAACCAAGGTAGATCGGGGAGGCCTCGTAATGACAGGCTTCGCGACGTTCCTAATCTTTCTCGTGGTGGCAATCCTGTTGAGCAGCTTCAAGGTTATCCAGGAGTACGAGCGGGGTATCAAGTTCACCTTCGGCAAGTACGTGGGAATCATGAATCCGGGCCTGCGCGTAGTCGTCCCAGCCATTCAGGGGTACCAGAAGGTCGACCTGCGCGTAAAGACCGTGGACGTGCCCGGCCAGGAGTGCGTCACTAAGGACAACATCTCGGTCCACGTGAACGCTGTCCTGTACTACCGCATTGCCAGTGCCGAGAAGTCGATCCTCGAAGTGGAGAGCTATGCGTACGCCACTTCGCAGCTCGCGCAGACCACCATGCGGAACGTGGTGGGCGAGGTGGAGCTCGACGAGCTACTGTCGCAGCGTGAGCAGATCTCCAACCGCATCCGGGAGATTGTGGATGCCCAGACAGACCCCTGGGGCATCAAGGTTGAGACGGTGGAGCTCAAGGACGTGATCATCCCGGAGGACATGAAGCGGACCATCGCCAAGCAGGCGGAGGCCGAGCGAGAACGCCGCGCGGTCATCATCAAGGCCGAGGGTGAGCGCATCGCCGCCGAGAACCTGGTCCTGGCAGCAGAGCAACTGTCTGCCACGGATGGCGCGCTGCACCTGCGCACTTTGCACTCGCTGAATGACCTGAGCTCCGATCAGAGCAACACCGTGGTGTTCACTGTCCCCATCGAGATCCTCAAAGCGGTGGCGAAGCTGGGCGAGGGCCAGGGCAAGCACCTGACGATGTAGCGACCGACAGCCGCGGGCGTGCTTCTACAGCGCGGGCTGATGCCAGCCTGCGCTTCTCTTTGTGGCTCGAACGCATGGACGGTGGACGGGTAGGAGCATAGCGATGGACTACTTCTGCTCATGGAGCGGCGGCAAGGATAGCTGCCTGGCACTGCATCGGGCCATGAAGCGCTGGGGCCCACCGCAGTGCCTATTCAGCATGCTATCCGAAGACGCTGAACACTCCCGCTCCCATGGCATCCCTCGCCGCATCCTGCAGGCCCAGGCCCAAGCCATGGGATTGCCCATCCGCCTGGGTGTCGCTTCGTGGGATGACTATGAGAGCGTTTTCGTCGGGCAACTACGCGAGTTCGGCGATCAAGGCCTTCGGGCGGGGGTATTCGGCGACATCGACCTGCAGGAGCATCGCGACTGGGAAGAGAAGGTCTGTGCCGAGGCCAATATGGCCACCCTGTTGCCCCTGTGGCGTGAGAACCATCGCGGGCTGTTGGACGAGTTCATCGGTGAGGGCTTCAAGGCGCTGATTGTCACCGTCAATACCGACATGGCGCCCCCATCGCTCCTGGGTCAGACGTTGGATCACGACCTGGTGTCGCAACTGGCGCAGGATGGCATCGACGTCAGTGGCGAAGCCGGGGAGTTCCACACCCTGGTGACGGATGGCCCCGACTTCGCCGAGGAAGTCGACTATGCTGTTGTCGGCCACCGCCGCATCGACCAGTATGCAGTGTTACAGCTAAGGTAGGAGGCCCCGCCATGGACCTGGACGGGCTGCGAGCGAAGTTCGCCCGCTATGAGGTCGTGCTGGAGCCCGACGAAGACACTCCGGAGTGGTGGGCCGGGGCCCCCTCGGTGTGCAGAGATGCAAGGGGGACGTTCTGGATGGCATGCCGCATGCGCGAGGGCCAATCGCCAAGAGGCCTGAGGGGGTACGAAATACGCATACTGCGCAGTGATGACGGCGTGCGCTTCGAGGCCGTCCACAGCATCCCCAGGCAACAGGTCCCGATCCCCGGATTCGAGCGACCGGCCATCCTGTATGACGCACAATCGGACAGGTTCAGTTTGTATGGCTGCGGTCCGTATGAGGAAGGTCCTTGGTGCATCCTGCGCTTCGATGACGCGGCCTGCCCCACCGACTTCGTTCCCGCCACCTGCAGGCCGGTGATCTCTCCGGGCCCGCCCCCGCGGGACAACCGCATCAGTCACGTCAGTGGCTACAAGGATCCCTTCATCTTCTGCGAGAATGGCGTGTTCCACTGCTTCACCATCGGGGTGTTCCGGGCCGAGCGCACGTACCACTTCACCTCATACAATGGCGAGAGCTGGCAGATGGTGGGCCAGGGCCCGGCCTTCGACCAGGGCGGATGGCACAGCTTCTGCACCCGCCCCGCCTCCGTGCTCCCCCTGGGCGCAGGGTACTTGCTGGTCTATGAGGGCGCCGCCAGCGACTGGTATGACCCGGTGTACAACATCGCCACCGGCCTGGCCTGGACGCCCGACCTGTTGCAGTTCGAAGACCTGACCGCCGAGGAGCCCCTGCTGGTGAGCACGACGCCGGGGGACTACTTCACCTGGCGCTACTCTCACTGGATGTGGGTTGAGGACGAGTTGTTTGTCTATGCCGAGGTGGCCCGCCCCAATAACACCAACGAGACCCGCCTGTGGCGGCTGCCCGCGCGGTTCTGACGCCTGGCCGCGCCCGTGCGGCGTGGACCACACAATCCGGAAGGTGACACCATGCCAACCAAGTGCTGGATATCCGACGCCCTGCAGCGCCACTTCCCCGCCGGGCAGGCCGGAGGCAAGAAGACCCTCCATCTGAAGGCCGTCCGCGGAGAGCGAGCGGCCTTCCAGGTGTGTGCCAAGCATCTCGAAGACGGGCATGCCGAGATATCCGCCGGCGTCCGTGCACCCGATGGACTGGCTGTGAGCCTACGCCGTGTTGGGTGCGTGCCGGTGCCCCATCAGAACACGGGGTGTGAGCCGGCCGAGGTCGACGGGCTCGAGCACTTGCCCGGCTATGTGCCTGACGTGCTGTTCGAGGACGCCACCGCCACCGTCGGGCCCCGGGAGATCCAATGCTTCTGGGTATCCGTGGATATCCCCCGGGACGCGGTCCCGGGGCCCCGAGAGGTAGGTGTCGAGGTGGTGGCCGGCAACAGGAGCTACCGCCTGAAGGCCGTCATCGATGTTGCCGACATGGCCATTGAGCCGCGCCGGGACTTCCCCGTCACACACTGGCTGTACACCGATGCCCTGTGCGACTGGTACGGGCTGAAGCCCTTCAGCAAGAGCTTCTGGCCACTGTGTCGGCGCTATATGCAGAATCTGCTGGCCCACGGCACCGACGTGATCCACACGCCACTGTTCACGCCGCCCACGGATGGCGTGAAGCGCCCCACACAGCTTGAGCGGGTGAAGGCAAAGAAGGGGCGGTACGACTTCGACTGGACTGACGTGGAGACCTGGGTCGCCCAGGCAAAGGACGTGGGCTTTGGCTACTTCGAGTGGCCTCACCTGTTCTCCCAGTGGGGTGTGGACAGCGCCATCCGCATCTACAAAGGCCAGGGCAACAAGGAGAACCTGCTGTGGCCCCCCGACACGGGCGCCACGTCGGAGACCTACAGGGGCTTCCTATCCCAGTTCCTGCCCCAGTTTGAGAGGTTCCTCCGGACGTGGGGAATCTTCGATGTCTCCTTCTTCCACGTGTCCGATGAACCCCATGGCGACGAGCACCTGGAGAACTACAAAGCCGCACGGGCGCTGTTGGCCGAACTGGCGCCATGGATGCGCACTATGGATGCACTGTCCGACATCCGCTACGGCCGCGAGAAGCTCACCGACACGCCCATCCCGACCATCAGGACCACGCGCCAGTACTACGATGAGGGCATACCCAGTTGGACGTACTTCTGTTGCGGCCCCCGGGGCCGGTACCTGAACCGGCTGCTGGACACCCCGCTGCCGAAGATACGGATGTCCGGCTGGCTGTTCTATCGGTTCCAGAGGATGGGCTTCCTGCACTGGGGCTACAACTACTGGTACAAGAGCCAGACGCGCGAGCTCATCGACCCCTTCACGGTGACCGATGGGCTGAAGTGGCCCAATTGGGCCTACGGCGACACGGCCATGGTGTACCCGGGCCCGGAAGGTCCGCTTGATTCTATCCGCTGGGAGGTCTTCGCCCAGTCGTTGCAGGACTACCGTCTTCTGCAGACGGCGGGCGTCGACCCTGAAGGTGAGCTGCTGGAGCCGCTGCGGGACTTCGATGACTTCCCCGGGACGACCCAGTGGATCGCGAAGGCCCGCGAGAGCATCCTGCAGGGCACTCATGATCAGCCGGCGTAAGGACGCCCGACAGCCTGCCCGCGTTTGCGGGCCAAGGAGATGCGCCATGGGCACAGACAGGCCCAACATCGTCTTTGTGGTGTCCGATACACTGAGAACCGCCTACCTGGGTTGCTACGGCAACCCCGACATCCGCACGCCGAATCTGGATGCCTTCGCGGCGGACAGTGCCGTGTTCGATGCGGCCTACCCGGAATCTCTGCCCACGATTCCCGTCCGCCGAGCCCTGCACACGGGCAGGCGCGCGTACCCCTTCCGCGACTACAGGCCCATCCCCTGGGACATCGTCTATCTGCCCGGCTGGCAGCCAATGGCTGATGAGGAGAGTACGCTGGCCGAGGACCTCGCGGGGGCCGGATACCATACCGGCTTCGTCACCGACACGCTTCCGTATTTCCAGCCGGGCCTGAACTTCACCCGGGGATTCTGGCAGTGGGAGTACATCCGCGGCCAGCAGCAGGATCGGTGGCTGTCCCCGGCCCTCGTCTCGGATGAGCGCCTGGCCAGATACGGCGACCCCGCCGACATCCGCGGACAAGGGCCATACGGTACCGTCCTGCGCCACGCCGCCAACACGCTGAATGTCCGGACAGAGCAAGATACGACCACATGGCAGACCTTCGACTGGGGCATGCAATTCATCAGACACAACGGCCCGCTGCAGCCCTTCTACCTGCTTGTGGACTGCTTCGACCCCCACGAGCCGTGGGAGGCCCCGGACAAGTACTACCGCATGTACGCCGACCCGAGCTACACCGGCAAGACATGCCCACATACGCGCTATTGCCCAGCGGAGGGGGTCTATGACGAGGACCAGGTACGGGATATCATGGCCCACTATTGTGGGCTGGTGACGCTGGTGGACACGTGCTTCGGCCGCCTGATGAATGAGCTGGACAACCTGGGCCTCAGGGAGAACACCTGCGTGGCGTTCATCAGCGACCACGGCACCAACTTCGTCCACGACAACCCTCAGGGGGTCATCGGGAAGCCCTCATACGCGCTGTACCCGGGGACGATGCACCTGCCCCTGATGATCCGCTTCCCCGACGGTGCGGGAGCAGGACAGCGCTATGATGAGCTTGTGTACAACATCGACGCCACGGCGACGCTGTATGACATAGCTTCAGTCGCGCCGTCCCAACAACTCGACGGTCAGAGCCTGCTGCCTGTGGTGGAAGGCGAGGGGTTTTCCGCGCGGGAGTATCTCACCTCGCGCTATGACAACACCTGCTGGTACCGGGACGATCGGCACTGGGCCATCGTCGACGCGGACGGCACACCGAAAGCCGTATTCGACCTGCAGGATGACCCTGAGTGCATGAACAACGTGCTACAGAGCCGGGCGGGGGTCGCCGCCGGCGCATGGCAGTGGATGGTCGCCGATGCGGGCGGCCAGATTCCCATGTATTCGCGCCAGGCCCGCACCAACGCCATTGGCGGGAAGCCGTGAGGGGGCCGGACATACGTTGACATGACCGCGACCGCCCGGGCTATGAGGCCTCCTCGGCCCTTTGGCCCGAGGCGTCGATCAGGTAGATGGTGTAATCCTCCGGGCGCGCCTGCACTCGCCACTTAACGCCGGCCTCCCCCAGCGCCCTTTCCACCACCTCCGCGCCTTGCCGGCACACGAGCAAGTACCGTTGGTGGTCGGGCCGATGAACAACCCGGTCCAGGAAGTGGGACAGGGAGGCATCAGCCCACTCCGCGCCGGGGTCCGCCGAAATCCGCTTGAGGCGCCCCTTGAGATAGAACTGCAGGCCGAAGAACTTGGGCTGTTCGAAGGCGTAGACTGTCGTGTCGGCGGTTAAGGCCGCGGCACACGCCTCGTAAATCGGCCTCATGTTCTTGTGGTCGTGCCGCCAAGCAGCGACGCCTTTGAGCGAGACCAACGCGATGGCGCTCACGGCGATGATGATGGCCGCCGTCCGCCACAGCCGGCGCGGTTCTCGCGTCCTGATCAAGGCTCGGGCCGTCAGCAATGGAAACGCTGAGAAGCACGGCAGCACATACAACGGCAGGCGGCTCTGGCACAGTGAGAAGAACGCGACGGAGAAGCCGACCCAAAGGGTAAGAAACGCCAGGCTCGGATTTCCTCTCAGAAGCTCCTTAAACTGTCTGTACCGCAGCCTGTCGCTGAAGCGCCGGATGATCCCCGGCCAGTACGCCACCCACGCCCCAAGGCCGAAAACCAACGGGGGCAGGTAGATGACGAGGGGTTGGTACCATTCCGGATGGCGCTTGAACTCGTTGGTCGTCACACGTCCGAAGACCTCATCGCCGATCAGGTAGCCCAGCAGCCCCGGAGTGCGCGCGATTACCACGAGGTACCAGCCCAGTCCCACGACGGCAAACAGGAGCAAACCCAGTGGCTCCAATATCCTGGGCCCGGATCGCCCGGTCCTGCGCAGGTACAAGGTGAACAGCCCCAGGGCGATGAGCGAGAACAAGCCCGGCGGCCCCTTGGTGAGAAACGCCAGGCCCGCGAACAGCCACATGCCCAGAATCCAGGTGCGACGCTTGTGGGCGTTGTCGACAACCCCGAAGGCCTTCCAGTAGGCGCCAACAACCAGGAGTTGCCACAGGCTGAGCAGAACATCCGTGGACACGGCTGCGGCGGCGAAGGGGCTCAACAACGATGTGGCGTAGATGAAGCCCCCCAGGAGCCCGGTCTGCCGGTCCCACATCATGCCGCCCAGCCAGGCAATCCCCAGAGCCGTTAGGACAAAGCCCGCGGCATTGGGCAGCCGGACGCCCCACTCGTTGACGCCGACCATCCTCATGCTCACCATCATCCCCCAGTACGCCAGCGGGGGTTTCGTCCAGTGGGGGTGGTAGTTGAGCTGGGGGACGAGCCAGTTGCCGGTCTCGAGCATTTCTCTGGCGGCCTCGGCGTAGCGCCCCTCGGTCGTCTCGTATATCCCTCGGGAGCCCTGGAAGCCAAGGGCGACCACACCGGCCACTACGGCCAGCCACAGCAGACCATTCCTATGCATCGGCTTCGCCTTCGGCAGAGCATCTCTCGGCGTTGATCAACCACAGGTTCCTCAGGTAGATGAGACTTCCCGTCGACTGGCCCAGGATGAAGACCGGGTCCATCTTGTGGATGGCGTAGGACAGCAGCGTCAGAGACCCCACCAGGCTCAGGTACCAGAACCCGATGGGAATGACGCTCCTGCGCGCCTTCTCACTTGCGAGCCACTGAACAACGAAGCGGGCGCCGAACAGCGCCTGGCCGCTGAAGCCTATGATCAACCAGACTTTGTCCATGTCTGCGATCCCCACCTTAGGGAAGGGAAGTCTCCTTCACCTCGCCGTGTACCAGCCTGGCCTGCATCCAGCGCACGGCAAAGCAGTCCCACAGCCCGACCCACAGGCGGTTGTGGATGCCGTACTTGGTCTTCCCATGCGTCCGGGGCCGATGGTTCACAGGCACCTCCATGGCCTTGAAGCCCCGCATCTCAACCAGGGTCGGTATGAAACGGTGCATCCCCTTCCACACGACGATGTCCTCAACGCACTCGCGGTAGCAGACCCTCACTGAGCACCCGACATCCCGGACTGTCTCACGGGTGATCCAGTTGCGGAAGCCATTCGCGATTCGCGAAGAGGCCCGGCGCACGAAGCTATCGTACCGGCGGGAACGCACGCCGTTGACCATGTCCACCTTCCCTCGGTCCAGCAGGTCGATCATCCCCGGCAGGTCAGCGGGATCGCTTTGCAGATCGCCGTCCAGGGTGGCAATGATCCGCCCCCGCGCAAGCCCAAAGCCTATCGCCATGGCGGCCGACTGACCGTAGTTGGCGTCCAGCGACACATACTCGTGGCGGGGTTCGCGCTCACGGAGGGCCCTCAGCACCTGCAATGTGCCGTCTGTCGATCCGTCGTCGATCCAGACGCATTCCCAGTCCCACTCCCGCGCCGCCAACGCCTGCTCGACCTCGCTCGCCAGAACCCGGATCGATGCTTCCTCATCCTTCAGAGGGACCACGACTGACAAGTCCCTACGCATTGCCCTTACCCCGCATCCTGTGGATAGCCCCAGAGGCCTCCCGGGAGGATCGCAGACCCCCAAGGCCGCCGAGGCCTCGTCTCGACGGTCTTCCCGGGACAGGCTTCCTTTGACGGGACCGTCTGGGTGGCGTCTTCGTATGCACAGGCCTCGCATACAGGCGAGGGCGAAGCCAGTCTACTGTGCGAACAGCATGTTGCGTATCGCTCGGAGAGCGCCCGGCCGATGGAGTGACAAATGGGACCTGTTGTCCAAGGGCGTACGAAGCGCGGTAAGGCGGTGCGGACCAATCCTCAACCCTCCGCGGACGTACGTTGCAGATTGTTTGACATTGGACCTTGGCGCGAAGTTTCGGCCCGCACGTGGAGGGTCGACGAGACGCCCAACGCCGGGCGCTCATCCGCCGCTGCGGCCGGCCGCCGGGGGCCCAAGAACATCCTTGACACCCGTCCTGGGAGAGTTTAGCATGTTGGTCCTGAAACGCCATGGGCGAGTAGCTCAGTTGGGAGAGCGCCTCCCTCGCACGGAGGAAGTCGGGAGTTCGAGTCTCCTCTCGTCCACCAGAGTATGCCAAGGCCGCCGGGCCACTTCCGGCGGCCTTTTGCTTTGCCTGCCACGCCCGGTCGCGGGCCCGCAACGGCTCCTCGAGCTCACTCTTCCGCCTGCCCTTCCTCAACGGCCTCGTCTGCCGGAAAAGGGTCCTCATCGGTCTGCTCGATGTTGTTGGCGATGGCGACCCTTCCCCGGGCCTGGTTCTCTATCCTGGCCTTGCCGTAGAACTCGTTCCCCACGATAACCGCCGCCCTGACATCCGGCTCCAGGACGATGGGCACCGGGTTGCTGTTGGCCTGTGCCGTGCCCTCATTGTTGATGAAGACGCACCCGTTGATGGCCACGCGCCCATTCTGAACCAGAACCATGGTGTCGGCATTGCGTGACTGAGGATGGATGCAGTAGAAGTGGCAGTTGCTGAATGATACGCGTCCTGTCCCCGCGATCTTCACCGAGGCCGTGTCGCGAGCGCCGTCAATGCTGCCGAACAGCCCGCAACCGGTGAACCGCACCATACCATTATTGCCGGGGCCGATCACGACATCCCCAAAAAGCTGGGAGTTGGAGAAGCTCACGCCTGAATGCCCCTGGCACTCCTCCACCAGCACGGCATAGTGACAAAGGTCGGCGCCGCTCTGCGTCAGCAGGTAGTTGCCGGCGCCGGCGTGCGGCCCTTGTCCACGGCCATGGATGAACCGCATACCCACGTGGTAGCCGATGGCGAAGCAATTGCTCACATACTCCCAGTCGCTGCGGCCGAAGATAAAGGCTTCCCCGTTGTGTCGCATGAACTCGCCCACGGAGCCGTCGCTGCCGGCCGCAGTCCAGAAAGGCCAGAAGTGGATATTCTCCAGGCGACCAACATCCAGGCACAGGTCCACGAACAGCCCGCGGCGGAGGGGTTGCGCATACAGGTTGCGGATGTAGTGCCGTCCCGCCACTCGGCTGCCGAAATCCACAGCCTGATACGGGTTGACCATCAGCACATCTACGACCGCGCAGTTGTCGGCCCCGGCGGACTGCACGGTCCACGGGTAAGCAACCGGCGGGTTCGTCTTCGTCTGCTCGGGGTAGAAGACTGTCACGCCCTTGAGAGTGGCGTTGGAGTGCAGTCGGATGAAGGGCGTCCCATCCTCCTGTCCGGCGCCCTCCACCGCCAGCAAGACACTTCCGCTCAACTTGGGCCGGCCCTCTGAGTCATCCGGGTCCACATACCTGTCCACCGTTGCCGGGGCGCGCCACACACCTTCAAGGGTCACCGCTGTTGGGATGTCCAGATGCGTCCTGATCAGATACTTGCCCGCCGGCACGCCGACGACGCCGCCACCGTTGGCCGCGCGGTCATCCAGCGCCTGCTGGAAGGCCTCGGTGTCGTCGGTCTGACCGTCGCCCGTGGCGCCGTAGTCCAATACTGTGGTCCCTGCGGCGCCGTCCGCAGATGCCCAACTCGCGAGCGCGACTAGCGCCACGGCAGCAATGCACAACGTACGGATTCCTGACGGCGGCAAAGTGATCGCCTCCTGGCATAGTACGCACGTCTTCAGCGCGGGGCCGACCAGACGACGGCCCAGTCGTGATCGCTCTGGCCCAGGTCGACCTCGGCATCCCTGTTGACCTGCATACGTTTCTCTTCCCCGGTGTCTAGATCGGTGGCCGACAGGCTCACCGTCTGATGCGGCAGATTGAGCCTCAGTTTCAGGGGCGCGGGGCGCCTGTCGCGCAGGTGCATGTTGGCCCGGCGACGGCCCTCCGTCTCCTGCCAGTGCCTTACCCCGGCGAAGTTGCGCACATACGCAAGTCCCTGGGACAGGTCATCCCTGGCGTTGGCCCGCACCTGCCAGCCCTCGCCCACCGACACGTATGGCGCAGCCTGAGCCGGAGAAAAATCGTCCAGGCCGGCGGTCTTCGCATACCCGGCGGCCTCCATGGTGAAGTCGAAGTCCACCCCGGCGCTTAAGTAATGCTGGGCATAGCGGCCCATCATGGCGTAGTCGGCCAGGCCCTTGGCCGAGCGGTAGTGCTTGTCGTCCTCCCAGGGGTGAGTCACCACGACGCCTATCTGAGGCGTGCGACGCACCCAATGGCGCCAGTCCAGGCTTGAGATGATCTTACCGGCAAGCCGGAACTGCTCCACCTCAAAGCCCCGGGCATTCCAGAAGAAGCACCCTGGGTTGCCGTTCACCAGGCTAAACCAGATGATGTCGCGCATGATGTACCGCCGGTCGTCATCTTGGCCCTCCGGATAGCGGCTGAACTCGTCTCCCGCGGACTCTCCCAGCATGCACACCCCGGCCATGCGGCCGTAGCAGGTCAGTACGTCCACTGCCGCCCCGTAGTCGATCATTTCGGACGTCGAACCCAGGTGGGAGTACAGGTGGTACGTGTAGAAGTCGATGTCGGTCTGCCGGGTCCACCACAGGGGGTCCGCGGTATGCAGCCCGCCACCACCATGGCTGGCGCAGATCGGCGTGACTGCGTCGACCTGTCGGATCACCTCCGCCGCATGGTTGGCCCACTCACGCGGGCAGTCCACCATCTCGTTCTCAAACTCCCAGGCGAATAGCTGCGGATTGTCCTTCAGCAGCTTCACCAGTCGCTGCGCGTACTGATCCTGACAGGCGATTGCGTCTGCATCCACGTACTTCTCATCGATGAGGCCCAGCAACTTCTGGTCCCGAACAAACCGACGCTGGTGCGAGGGCAAAGCGTCCAGGTCCTCGTCTTGATAGGCGGGCAGGCAGAACGTCTCCAGAGCCTGGTGGTTATAGTAGGCGGGTTTCGT
>Ga0272441_10008059_pt1 | contig 16846 bp, 14 predicted proteins | sample SSMProp6N_FD_193582 | JGI IMG/M metagenome (GOLD analysis project Ga0272441, IMG submission 193582) | Marine sediment archaeal communities from Little Sippewissett salt marsh, Falmouth, MA, United States - SSM-Prop-6N | ecosystem: Environmental > Aquatic > Marine > Wetlands > Sediment ...
GTCCAGAGCCTTCCTGCAAAAACATCGATATACTGGTCCACCGCCCTTGCCGTATCTACGATTGACTCACCCCTTCCCATCTGGGTGTTTTTAGCCGCCATATAAACGGTGGAGCCGCCAAGTTGCGCCATCGCCGCAGAAAAACCCAATCGGGTCCTTGTGGACTCATAAACAAAAAGCAGACACTGAACCCTGCCCCTCAAAAGTTCCATGTAAGTGGGGTCATAACGGTTATCTCGAAACCACTCGCCAAGTGCGATTACCTCTTCCAGTTCCTCCCGTGAAAGTACCCCTATATGGGGAATCTGTTTTCCCCTAAGGTTTTCGCTTAATTTCGGAGCCGGGGCCCCTGCCAATGATTCTGCCATAATAAACTCCTGAAAAAATTAACCTACACTATTTAAACTACCGAATTGATCTTCCGCCCATCATATAAAAAGTGGCAATTTAGTCAACAGAAAAAAAACCAACCCGCTTTTTTGAGCGGAATTAAAGGGAAAATTCTTGCAAAACCCGTATAAGCCGAATAAACTTGCCCGTTACGGCACTCGCAGACTCCCAAAATGCTGCGGGCGAAACTTGATTTGGTAAAAAGACGCTTTTTTTATAGCACAGGAGACTCATATGTCATACCTGCAAAAAAAATTCGGCCTTCAGGGCAAAACCGCAATTATAACCGGCGGAGGCGGCACACTCTGCAGCGCTATGGCCGAAGGCTTCGCTAACGCCGGAGCAAACGTCATCCTCTGGGACATACGTGCTGAAGCTATGGAGGCAAAAGCGCAGGGTATCGCCGAAAGCTGCGGCGACGCCTCAAAGGTAGCCTGCGTCAAGGTCGACCTGACAAATGAGGATTCCATCACAAAAGCCCTTGATGAATCAACCGGCAAATTCGGCTCTGTTGATATCCTCCTAAACGGCGCCGGCGGAAATAGGGGAAAAGGACCGTTGGTTGACGTCAATCAAAATGATTTCGACTTCGTCCTCAAACTAAATCTGATGGCAGGCTGTATCCTCCCAACAAAACACGTCGCAAAATACTGGCTCGACAACAATATAAAAGGCGTCATAATCAATATCGCCTCGATGGCGGGTTTCAACCCCCTCTCCGGAGTCTGGGCGTATTCAGCCGCAAAAGCCGCCGTAATGAACCAGACCATGGCACACGCAAAAGAATTCGCCAAATATGGCATAAGAGTCAACGCACTGGCTCCGGGCTTCTTCATAGCCGACCAGAACAGAAGACTGCTCCTAAATGAAGACGGCACAGAAACACAAAGAGGCAAAGATGTGCTCGCTCATACACCTATGGCCAGATTCGGTGAACCCGATGACCTGGTTGCAGCCGCTGTTTTTCTTGCCGCCGATGGCTCAGGATTCGTCTCCGGTATCACGCTGCCGGTCGATGGTGCATATCTCTGCCACAACATTTAATAAAAAGAAAGGCCCACTGTAATGGCAAAATACAAAGTTTTAATCGCTGACAGCCGCTATCCGGCCTATGAAGAAGAAAAAGCTGTACTTGAAAAAATCGACGCCGAAGTCATTGTCAACTCAAGCGACACCGAAGACCAAATCGCACAAGCTGTTGCCGACGCCGATGGCCTGATAGTCAATCTCGCTCCCATCACCGAAAAAGTCATCTCCGCTATGAACAAATGCAAATGTGTCTCACGTTACGGCGTCGGATATGACAACGTCGATACCACCGCACTGAAAGCAAAAGAAATTTATCTTGCAAACGTCCCGGATTACTGCGAAGAAGATGTCTCCGACCACGCCTTTGCGCTCTTCACCGATTGCGTCCGCAAGATTTCAAGAAAAGACCGCCTCGTAAGAGCCGGCCAATGGAACCTTACAGCAATACAGCACGTCTTCAGGATATCCGGTAAAACATTCGGCTTTGTCGGTTACGGCATGATAGCAAGATGCCTGCACAGAAAACTTTCCGGATTCAATCTCTCCCGCGTCCTCATTGCCGACCCCTTTGTCTCCGACCAGGCCGCCAAAGAGGCCGGCGTCAAACTCGTCGATTTAAATACCCTCTGCGAGCAGTCCGACTACATTTCTGTACACGCGCCGCTCCTTCCTTCCACCAGGGGTTTAATTGGCCCCGAACAGTTCGCGTTGATGAAGAAAACAGCTATAATTGTCAACACCTCAAGAGGACCGTTGATCGATGAAAATGCGCTGCTCGACGCCTTGAAAAATGAAAAAATCGCCTGTGCCGGACTCGATGTCTTTCAAACCGAACCTCTGGATCCCGACAGTGAACTGAGAAAACTTGACAACGTCACACTTACCGACCATGCAGGATGGTTTTCTGTCGAATCTATGGTGGAACTAAAAACAAAAGCCGCTCAGAATATCGCCGATACCCTCACCACCGGCAAACCAAAATATCCGGTTAAGATATAATATTGAAGCTTTTTGACAAACTCGAACCACCTACCTCGCCTGATTAGAAACTTATTCGCCCTCGTTGAAGCAGATTACATCTTTGACTGGAAATCGCGCCTATTTTTGCTCAATATTGGCTTAAAAGCCTGGAATTACATCCGAATATTGGAAAAAACTCTTAAATCTTTTCTTTTATCCTGCATTTTACACTATAATTAATGCTTGCCAGACTGATATAGCATTAAATTACGTGTTTTTTTCGTCTATACTTAGTGATATCAATATCGCAATTTAAAAAATAAAAACAAAGCTGAATCATGAATCACGGCTGTCGTTTTATTATTAAACCAGCAACGAAAATCATTCTTGTCGTTGTTGCAACAATTATGATTTTTATGAACACAGTACTCGCACAATCTCAGGTTGTGCACCCCTTTGAAAACCCCGGTATTTACAAACCTAACAATGATATCGATACCTTTGTTGCGGCCGCATTGCACAAGCGGGGCATTGAGCCGGCCAATTTATGTTCCGATGAAGTCTTTATTCGGCGGGTGTTTTTGGATTTAAACGGCACCCTCCCCGAACCTAAGCAGGTGCGTACTTTTTTGAATGACAAAAAGCCTGAAAAGCGTGCTGTGCTAATCGACATGCTGTTGAAGCGTAAAGAGTTCGCAGACTATTGGTCGCTGAAGTGGTGCGATATCCTTCGGGTAAAGGCGGAATTTCCCATCAACCTCTGGCCAAACGCTGTACAGGCATATCATCGTTGGATTCACGATGCTATTAAAGAAAATATGCCCTATAATCAATTTGCTCGTGAGCTTTTGACCTCCAGCGGCAGCAACTTTCGCGTCCCGCAGGTTAATTTCTATCGTGCCATTCAGGGTAAACAGGCCGGTGCCATAACAAGAGCCGTGGCCCTGACATTTATGGGTGTACGGATAGAAAAATGGCCGCAGCAGCGCATCGCCGGTATGGAATCCCTCTTCTCACAAGTGGCTTACAAGAATACAGGTGAATGGAAAGAGGAAATAGTTTACCCAAACCCCGAACCTGCCGAAACCTTCGAGGCGGTATTGCCCGACGGTGTTACTGTCCGGGTTGAGACAGGCCGGGACCCCCGTCAGGTCTTTGCTGATTGGTTAATCACTCCGGAAAATCCCTGGTTCGCAAAAAATATTGTCAATCGTATCTGGGCATGGTTATTGGGCCGCGGTATCATTCACGAACCTGATGACATCCGACCGGATAACCACCCCGTACATCCACAGGTTCTCGACTACCTGGAAAAGGAACTGGTCAAAGCTGACTTTAACCTCCGCCACATTTATCGCCTCATTCTAAACTCCCGTACTTACCAGCAGTCCTCAATACCCCAAAGCACCCATACCGATGCAGAAACTCTGTTTGCCTGTTATCCTCTTCGACAGCTCGATGCCGAAGTGCTTATCGATGCATTGTCCTGGTTTTCGGGAATAAGGGAAAGCTATTCGAGTCCTATTCCGGAACCTTTCACCTTCATTCCGGAAGAGAACCGCTCCATCGAGCTTGCAGACGGCAGCATTACAAGTCAGTTTCTCGAAATGTTCGGACGCCCCGCCCGCGATACAGGCTTGGAATCCGAACGCACCAGTCAGCCAACCGACGCGCAGCGACTGCACTTCTTAAACTCAACCCATATTAAAAATACAATCGAACGAAGCTGGAGAATGAGAAGACTGGTTAGAACCTCAAAGAACAATAACCGCCTGTTGGCTAAAAACATTTATCTGCACCTCCTGTCACGCTATCCGACGCAGGATGAACTCTCAGCCGTAGAGGAATATTTTCAGGCCGGCCGAATAAATAGAAGACAGGCCGCCAACGACCTTGTCTGGGCCTTAATCAATACAAAGGAATTTCTATGCCGTCATTAGGGGCTGTCTGTTTATGATATGAAAAGTGAGTTAAACGGATTATGAAAAATCAAAAAACCAAAAACTTAATGACACGGCGGGAACTTTTAAGAAGAGGACTTATCGGTGCCGCCGGGATGGCATTCTGCGAGCCTCTTGCCCTGCAGGCAAAAACCGCCCCTTTACGCCCCAAAGCAAAATCGGTCATACAGATATGGATGTGGGGAGGACCATCCCATCTGGACACGTTCGACCCAAAGCCGGACGCAGGCTCCGATTATTGCGGCCCTTTCAACAAACCTATTGAAACAAATGTGGAAGGCATTCGAATCTGCGAAATGCTGCCGCTCCTTGCAAAGCAGGCCGACAAATATTCCATAATACGCAGCATGACCCACGGCATTAACGCACACGAGACAGCCTCTTATATGGTGCAGACCGGCCATAAGCCCGGCCGGCTCGTTTACCCCTCTATCGGCGCAGTTGTCTCATTGTTCAAAGGATACGGGCATGGTTATAAAGGACTCGTTCCGCCATATATCGTCTTGACCCGCCCGCAGGGACGTTTTTCTGAGGCTGGTTTTCTCGGCCAGCGATACAAACCCTTCGCTACCGGCGGAGACCCCAACAAAAATCCATTCGTTGTCGAAGGTATAATCACAGAAGGCATTTCAGACCAGCGCCAGAAAAAAAGACGCCGCCTTCTGCACAAACTCGATTCACTCGGCAAAACCGTCCAGAAAAATTCTATCTTCAGCAAACTCGACCGCTGCGAGGAAAATGCCTATCGTTTGATGTTCGGCGATGCCAGAAAACTCTTTGACCTCTCGGAGGAAAAAGACGAAATCCGACAACTCTATGGACGCAACACATTTGGCCAGTCCTGCCTGATGGCACGACGGCTCGTCCAACATGGTGTACCCTATGTTACCATCAACTACAGGGGATGGGATACCCACAAACAGCACTTCCAGACCGTACGCCGAAAGCTGCCGGAAATGGACCGCGCAATGGCTGCGCTGTTGCAGGACCTGGACGACCGCGGACTGCTCGACAGCACAATTATTTGGTGGAGCGGAGAATTTGGACGAGGCCCTAAAATACTATGGGATCCTCCCTGGAACGGCGGCAGGTCGCACTACGGAAAATGCTTCTCTGCTGTCGTTGCCGGTGGTGGCTTCAAGGGTGGCCGTGTCGTCGGCGCCTCCAATGAAGATGGCACCGAAGTTGACCAGCGCCCAGTCTATCCGCAGGACCTGCTCGCAAGCATGTATGAATTGCTCGGCATCGACCCCGATGGCCCATTGCCGAACTCAAGGGGATTGAAAGTCCAGGTAATGCCATCATCGAAGGATAGCCCAGGACGCCTTAAAGAGATTATGTAAATATGCGAATTCGAACCATGTCATTTTTCAGGTTAAAGTTTTTTCTGCTTTTAATCCTGTCTCTAACGCCTTGCTTGGCTCAGCCGAACAGACGCCAGCCCCATATCGGCTACCTGTACCCCGCCGGTGGCCGGCAGGCTACTGTGGTTCATATTCTGGCCGGCGGCCAGTTCCTGAGAAACCCAACTGATGTATATGTCTCCGGTGCAGGGGTACACGCCGAAGTTATAAAGTATATGAATCCTCCCAGAAATTTTAACAGGGAACAGAGACAACTGCTCAAAATCCGTATGAAGCAGGTGCGCGACAAAAGACTAGCCGAACTGCCGGACAAGGCTCGCAAGCGCCCCATACCCCTCGAAAGAGAGCTTCAAAGAATAGCTCCGGGAAAGCCCAAAGCCGCAAATGCCGAAGAGACCGCAAAGATAGAAGAAGAAAAACTTCCCAACCATCCCCTGTTGTACGACCTGGAAAATAAAAACCTTAGAGAACTGGCGCATGTTACAGATGTTTTTTTAACCTCCAGAAGAAAAAGGCAATTCAACAGGCAGATTACCGAATCGGTGCTCATTAAAGTTACCATCGACCCCCATGCAAAACCCGGCAAAAGGGAACTCAGAATTAAAACCGCTGCCGGCCTGACAAACCCAATGCTCTTCCACGTCGGGCTGTTTCCGGAAACCCGTGAGTTGGAACCCAACAACCAAAAAGCCTACGCCGACTTACCCGGTGTGCCGAAGCCTCCTGAACCGCCTATACTGTTCAACGGACAAATAATGCCCGGTGACATCGACCGTTTTCGCTTCCGTGCCCAAAAGGGACAAAAACTCGTCATCGAAACTCAGGCCAGAAGCCTTGTCCCCTATCTGGCCGACGCCGTCCCAGGCTGGTTTCAGGCTGCCATCGCTCTCTATGATGACAAAGGCAATGAAGTGGGCTTCGCAGATGATTACCGTTTTAATCCTGACCCCGTCCTATTTTATAAGATTCCCAAAGATGGAGAGTATGAGCTCCACATCCGTGACGCAATTTATCGCGGCAGGGAAGATTTCGTTTACCGCATCGCCGTCAGCGAAAAACCCTACATTACACACACATTTCCCCTCGGCGGAAGGGCGGGCATAAAAACCGTTGCCTCCGTTGACGGCTGGAACCTCCCTGTAAACCAACTGCTATTGGATACCCGTCCCGGCGACAAACCCGTTCGCCAGACGGCCTGTGACGATGGAAAATTACTTTCCAATCCCGTCACCTATGCAGTCGATACGCTCCCCGAGTGTAACGAAGTCGAATCCAATAATACCGTAAAGCAATCACAGCCGATTTCTCTGCCGATAATCGTAAACGGCCGCATCGACGAATCAGGCGATGCAGATATTTTCAGCTTTAGCGCCCGCAGTGGTGATAAAGTCGCACTCGAAGTCTATGCCCGCCGCTTGAACTCCCCACTGGATTCGTTGCTGCGTTTGACCGATGCATCGGGCAAGGTCCTCAAATGGAACGATGATTACATGGTTAAGGATAATCACCTCCACAGGGAAACAACCGGCATGCTCACACACCTCGCCGATTCGTATCTAATGACCGAGTTGCCCGCCGACGGAACCTACTATGTACACCTGGCCGATTCCCAGCATCACGGTGGCTCCGAATATGCCTATCGCCTCCGAATATCGGCCCCCAAGCCGGACTTCGCAATCCGCATAACACCTTCCAGCCTCAACACGCGAGCAGGAGGAATCGTTCCTTTCTGCGTACACGCCCTGCGAAAAGACGGCTTTGACGGCAGGATTAAAGTGGTGCTCCAAGACGCCCCAGCCGGTTTTGAGATTAACGGCCAGTGGATTCCCGCCGGATGCAATACCGTCCGAATGACACTGAAAGTGCCGCCGAAACTGCCTTCTAAGCCTCTCGCTCTGTATCTTCGCGGCCTCGCCAGAATCAACGGGCAAATGGTAAGCCGACCGGCTGTCCCCTCAGAGGATATGATGCAGGCTTTCCTTTACCGTCACCTTGTACCTTCACAGAAACTTATGGTTGCCGTCAAGCAGGTTAGATGGCCCACGCCTCCGGTTGAACTGGCCGTCCGCAGCCCTGTCCGCCTCCCCGTAAATGGTTCGGCCCGGGTACGGGTCAAAACTCGGAAACGTAAAGTGCTTAATGAAATTCAGCTTGAACTCGACCACCCCCCGGATGGAATAACAATTCACGATGTGGCCGTTGTACCCGAAGGCCTCGCATTCCGGCTAAAAGCCGACAGGAAAACAGTAAAAAATGGTCTCACCGATAACCTTATAATCGAAGCCTATAGGGAAGTTGCCCCCAAAAACAAAAGGGGTAAAGCCGCAAAGAAGAAAAACCGCGTTTCAATGGGCTTCTTCCCGGCTGTCCCCATTGAAATCGTAAAGCAGTAAGCACTTTTAAAAGAACAATTTTGTCGAGAAATCTCAAAGCTTCAACTCGACCCCGCAGTCGATTAACTCGATGATTATTTGGATTCAGGCAGCCTCCCGGCCAGTAAATTCCCGATGGGCTTTAACGTATCGAACTGCATAAGGACAATCCGAACAACCGCTGTCATCGGAACAGCAAGAAACATACCCGGTATCCCCCACAAAAAACCCCAGACCGATAAAGCAAGCAGGATGGTTACAGGATGCAAATGCAGGCCCTTGCCCATCAGTTTGGGTTCGATACCGTTGCCGATGATTATCTGTATCGCACCGGGGATACTCACAACCAGCGTAATAACCCAGGGATTTTGAAACTGGGCCACCGCTATCGGAATCGGAAGCAGCGTAGCAACGATTGAACCAATCGACGGAACAAAATTCAAAAGAAAAGCCAGTATCCCGAACACACTCGCTAATTCCAGACCGAACAATGCCAGAACCGCCCAGACCAGAAATCCCGTCACCGTCGATACTATCGCTTTGATGGTGACATAACGGCACACTTGTCCGTAAATATCCGCATAAATACCCTTGCGGATTACACGTGAATTGCGACCGATGAGCAGAAAAATCACAAAAATTGAAACCAGAAAAATATCCGAAACAAAACCAAAAACGGTCCCCGAGGCATTTGTTATAAGACCGGGAACACGCTGTTGAAGTGTTGTAACAATCTCTTCCTGGTTCGGGCTGACCCCCCAGTCCTTCAGCCTTTCAAGTCCGGACTCGACCAGGTTTACAAAACTGCTGCTGTAGCGACCGGCCGTGGATACTACCGACTGGATGGCCTGGCTTACGAACAGAAACAGAACACCTAAAATAATCAACACGATAATTAAAGTAATTACCACCGCAAGTATCCTCGGAATTTTCAAACGAAGTATCTGAAAATCCAGAATCGGTGAGATTAGCAACGAGATGAAAACAGCCAGCACAAACGGTATCAGTACAGAACGGGCATGAAGAAGAACAACACCAATAGTAAAAATCGCAATGACTACCAGCGAGCTCACTACCAGCCAACTCTGCTCTTTTCGCAAATCCGTAAAAGTTTTCATTGCTCTATGAAATAATTAAATTTGTATTATTTATTTCTTCTGGTTTTTTGATATTGTAGCAATTGTATCCCGCTCAGCCGAAACTGCAAGTCCCCTTCCACAAAAAATAACATTCGAAGGCAGGCTGCCGGATACCAAGGCTGCCTTGCACCTGAACAAAATTCCGCGCCAAAAAGTACAAAAAGTTTCAAAATAAGACATCATCTTATCCAAAAATGCGTATTTACCTCAAAATACCGATCATTTCACATACCACTTGGCTGCTGTCCCTATCATGTAATTGTCCTGAAATCCCATCTAATAGCCCATCTTATCGGGAATCACCCCGCGAACACCGCCTTTAGGCTGCAAAATGTCACCATCCCGTCGCGGAATCAGATGAATATGGGCATGCATAATACTCTGGCCCGCACTTTCCCCGCAGTTGGTACCGATATTAAACCCTGTTACCGTCGGATCGGACTCCTCGATTCTATCGCGAAGAATCCGCATCAGATCACCGGCATCCTTTTTCTCCTCAAAGCTCATCGAGAAAAAGTCTGGTGTATGGCGAATTGGAATAACCAGGATATGGCCTTCTGTCACCGGGTTTTTGTCCTTAATGGCTATAACACTCCCGAGCTTTTCGATAATTTTCGACTCAATACTCGCCGAACAAAAAGGACAATCACGTTTGCTCTCTGTCATTTACTCTCGCTTTCCTTTTCCACCACCGAAGACTCGACAACCTTTCTTCTTCGATCCTTGTCTCGGGATTTTCCTTTACGCCCTTCCATGGCTTTTCTTTTACCCAGGCAATAGAAGAAATAGCACACCATCCATATAAAAAAGGCAAAAACCAAAAACCTTAATAAAACTCTCATTTCAGTCTTCCAAATTCACTAACCTTTTCTTCAATCACCGCCGCCTCACCCCGCAAGGCCCCTGGACCGAATGAAATATCTAATCACTCTAAACACCGATTGACTCATCGATTTTGCCGTCCGGCAGCATATTATCAGGATGATAAATACCGTCCTCTTCCAACTGGTATCTTCTACATTTCTTCCAGTTATCATCAGACTTACAGAAATCCTCCGCCCACGACTGGGCCAGCTTACCTTGCCTTTCAAATCTTCTCAATGGGCAGATGTTATACCATTTACATACCATATAATACTCGAAAATTATCAAATCAGCGGTCGCCCGATTTGCTTTGGTTCATTCCCTCGACCTTATCGGTCAGCCAACCGATTTTAACATCTTTGCTCGGGTTCAGGTTGGGAATATAAGGCTTTATATCCAAAACAGGGCTGCCCTCAGCCATATCAATCCCAGATATATGCAAATTGTTTCCGTCAATACCTTCAAGTCTCACAACCGATACACCGACAGGATTTGGCCTGTAGGGACTTCGCGTAGCAAAAACACCGTGTTCTCTACCGTCCCACGGCGGACAAGCTTTAAGCCTTGGGCTTTTGACCAGATGCAGATGAAAGACTACAACAATATGGCTAAATCCACCCATGTCTTTGAGCCCCTCGGAAAAATCATCGAGTATCTCTATCGTCCCCTTTACCTCTGATGCCCCCACGGCCTGTCTGGGAATGCCGACGTTTTCCTTAAATGGCGAATGAATTATTCCTATTGGTCGATAACTTACAGTTTCCACAAAACATCCTTACTGATTTAATTCAATTCTTTAATTCGTATCACTCGGCAAAAAGCTCTCTCGCTTTATCAGCCGTAGATAACTGTTTTATAACGGTCTTCTGCAAAGGATAACATTGTTTCCGTCCGATTTCAACGCTTTCAACCAGCGTTTATCGTACGGCCAAAAAATCGTCCTATTCTATCAATGGATTTGACTTTTCAGCCTGATGCGGAAATAATCTATTGTCAAAATCTGTATAAAGATGATTTACTCTTTAGGTGTTATCGATGGCCGCTAATGTGTGTCCGTTTTGGGTTGGGTATCTGCTCCGATCCCCCGTAAGGAGATTATGGCATAATCCTGACAAGATACTTGGCCCTTACATCTGCGAAGATATGAAAGTCCTTGATATCGGTTCTGCTATGGGTTTTTTCAGTCTGCCTATGGCAAAAATGGTCGGACCTGAAGGCAGGGTAATATGTATCGATGTCCAGGAAAAAATGCTAAAGTCTCTGCTAAAGAGGGCGCAGCGGGTAGGATTACAAGAGAGAATCGAAACAAGACTCTGCTCGACGAATTCCTTCTGTCTTGAGGACATCGAGGAGGAAATAGATTTCGCCCTTGCCTTTGCCGTCGTTCACGAAGTCCCGGATTGTTCACTCTTCTTTTCTCAGGTTTCCCGCACTCTCAGGCCGGCGGGGAAAATGCTCCTGGCCGAGCCTAAAGTTTGTGTATCAGGCAATGCTTTTGAAAAAACTATTTCTGCCGCTAAGGCAAAAAACCTCGAAATCACAGCCACGCCTCACATACGCAGCACCCGCGCAGTACTACTAAAAAAGCAAAGTTAATAAACATTTTTTGTAGATACCACCCGCCCCCAGCACCTCGCCCTCCGGCCGAATTTTTATCTCGCCATTTATATTAAAAAATCAAACCCAGCTTGCCCGGGGGTTTCCTTATGAATTGCTTCCTTGCGATGCTCACCTTGTTATCTTTTGTTTTTTTCTCCCAATATATGTCAGGATGAAGCTATAACCCACTTGAGTTGCTGCTTTGGCCTGTCTTCGCGCAGGCGCCGAATTCATCCTGACATTTCAACTCAGAATACAAATCTTTCCATTCGCGATTGTGCTCCTCAATCAATCTGACTTTCCATTCCCTTTCCCATTTTTTCAACTGTTTTTCTCTGCTTATTGCTTTACGAATATCATCATACTCTTCATAGTATACGAGATTATGAACGCTGCGCTTCTGGGTAAAACCATCAACGATATTATCTTTGTGTTCACGCACTCTTCTAAGTAGATTGTTAGTAACACCAAGGTAAAGAAACCCGCCTTTTTTATTTGCCATCATATAAACATAGTATGGTTTCATCTTCATATTTCAAAGCTTTGCTGCGAATGACCCATTTGGAGTGCGATATTTCACACCTCTTTGACTGCCAGCAGGAGGAACGAATTATGACTTACTCACACCATCGCCAGAAGTGCATCTAAAAGTTTTCCGTGACAATGCTTATATTTATTACCACTTCTGCAAATACATTGACTATTTCTACTTGAACCATTCTTCACCATGGTAAACACAAGTGTCTTGGCGTTATTAAGCATCTGATGAACTTCAGATTCCTCATCAGAGAGCGATATCTTATTCTGATACGCTCGTTCCCCTTTATTTATCAGTTTATGTATAGCGTCACATATCCGTATAAAATCATCAACAAGTCTATTTCCAGATATATTTAGCCTGATGTTATTTCGCATAGCTCCATCGTACTTAGCCTTTGAATCAGGGATGAAAAGAATTCTACGGATGTTTCCAGGTTTGGGAGTAATATCTTTGAAATTACCATCTGGTGATTTCCATACAGCATGAAACTCAGCTTCAATCATGATTTGGGGAATTTGCCAGATTTGCCAGCCCAACTGAACTGAGCCACCTTCTTTTTCAATCTTTTGATTAACAGCAGGGATACACTCGTTGATTTCAGCATAAGATTCTGGCGTGACATCAAGATAGATTGGTTTCTCCATGATCTTAATTCTATTTATTAGGCGTTTTACATTATCGTCGATAGTCTGAGGCACTCTATTCATTTAAAACTTGAGTCCTAAAGTAAGATAAAACACTTTTTGCCTAACAATCTGTTCAATCTGAAATAAAATATCAACATTCTTGAAAAGATGTCTTCTCGATGTGCCGCTCGATTATACCGATATCCGAAGTTAAAACAATCTTTCTTAAAAAATTTATCACTCTTTGCTATTGAAGTTGTTGCCCTGCCAGAACATCAAAGTTTTCTGCCTATTCACATTCTAAATCTTCCATTAGTGTTAAAATCTTGTTTGCCAGTTCTTCAGTAGCTTCTCCGGATACAAAATCGGGCGGCGGAACCTGGCCGTCACATTTCTTCAAAATATTAACGAGCTGTTCACAAGCATCCTCAAAGTATTCACCGGCAATAAGGTCGCTGGTTGCTTCAAACATATTTATCAAAGCATTTAACCTTTTGTCGGCGGAATTACCCTGACCGGAACCTTCAAGAGTTCCATCGGCAACGGATGTATCTATAAACTCAAGAATGTCCTCTAACTGCTCCGCAGGCGGGACTTTTACCCCTAAACCGCTCAGACTCACTTCAATAATAGATTCATCAGAATCATCACTTGTGATTTGTAAAGTAGCGAAAGAAAAGTCATTAGCTGACGGGGTAAAAGTAACCTCAACATCATTACTTCCTTCAGGATTAATAACAGAAGGCAGTGAGGGGGCTAAAGTTATTGCAAAATCGCTGTTGCTATCAGGTGTGAATTCTAAACCCTCCAAAGTAAGATCTCCATTACCCATATTAGAGATAGTTAAAAGAAGACTGCGTGCTTCTCCTAAATTAACATCACCGAAGTCATAAACGAGTGGTGATACATCAATATCTGGTTGATAATCACAGTATTCTGGTCTTGGGTCGTAAGTTAGATAAATACCAGGATTATTAGTCTCTATTAGGGGGAGATAGGTGTTGTATGCTGGGCAGTTTAATGGGTTGCTGGATAGATACAATCTGTAAAGATTTGTCATGTCAGACAAAGCAGAAATATCGCTAATGTTATTATTGTAAAGGTAGAGATTTACCATATTACTCAATTCCCCCAAAAGTGATATATCACTGATATCATTGTCGTAAAGCCAAAGAGTTGTGAGATTGGTCAACACAGATAGAGCAGATATATCACTAATGTTGTTGCTGCCCAGCAACAACGTTCGCAGCTTATTCAGGCCGTCAAAAGCTCCCGATTCGATACTAGTGAGTTTGTTGTCGTTCAAGTTCAGATAGGTCAGATTGCTCAGCCCTGAAAAATCATCTGATTCGATGCTGCTGAGTTGATTGGAGTGCAGATTCAACTGGGTCAGATTCGTCAGGCTGGGGAAATCGACCGATTCAATGCTGCTGAACTGATTGTTGCCCAGATCCAACGTTCGCAGCTTACTCAGGCCGTCAAAAGCGACTGCTTCGATACTGGTAATCTGATTGTTTTCAAGACGCAGTGTTTGCAGATTGCTCAGGCCGGAAAAATCACCCGATTCAATACTACTGATCTCGTTGGAGTAGAGAGACAGCGTATACAAATTGCCAAGTCCGTCAAAATCACCCGATTCGATACTGCTCAGATCGTTACCGTACAAATACAGGATAATTAAATTGTTTAGTCCGGAAAAACCGCCCGATTCGATGCTGCTGATATGGTTGTGGGCAAGATTTAGATATATTAGATTGCTCAGTGCGGAAAAATCGTTCAGTTCAATACTGCTGATCTGGTTGTAGCCCAGAGACAGTCTTTCGAGATTGCTCAGACCGGAAAAATCATCCGATTCGATATTAGTGAGGGGATTGCTATCCATTTTCAACTCTTGGAGATTGCTCAGCCCGACAAAAGCACCTGCTTCGATACTGGTAATCCGATTGTTGTCCAGACGCAGTGTTTGCAGATTGCTCAGGCCGGAAAAATCGCCCGACTCAATGCTACTCAGATAGTTGCCGAACAAAGCCAGAGTCGTTAGATTGTCTAGGCCGGAAAAATCGCCCGATTCAATACTGGTGAGATGGTTGTAACCCAACTTCAAGGATATCAGATTGCTTAGGCCGGAAAAATCGCCCGATTCGATGCTGGTGAGGTGGTTCCCGTACATATCCAAATACCTAAGATTTATCAATTCAGATAAAGCAGAGATGTCACTGATATTGTTCCGATGAAGGTAGAGAGTTGTCAGATTAACCAAACCAGATAACGGAGAGATATCTGTAATGTTGTTATAGTGAAGAGTAAGAATTTGTAGGTTGGTTAATGTTGATAATGTTGATATGTCAGTAATACTGTTATAGCGGAAATGTAAAGTCATCAGGTTCGTAGCATACTGAATCCCATTCGGATCAACTATTCCCAAATTGTCGGCATTGAGAAAAGTCAATCCCAACATATCACTTGCATTAGGATCAACTATCCCCAACTCTGCTTGCACTGCCGCCTTCAAATTTGCATCAGCAAAATAAACTGGCTCTTCAGCCAGAACTGTATTAGCTGCTACTGTCAGAATTAAGAAAATAACCAAGCGTCTCATGTCTCTACCTCCAATAAAAACCACGTTTTTTCGCAACAAAAACATCTGACTAAAATCCCTTTGCTTTTATTATGTCAGTTGATTCCCTTCTATGAACGTCCGCAAGCTTTCTCTCTTCACGAGCCTGCCCCAGCACGCTTTTAGGCAGGGGTCAATCTACTAAACTACACCCTCTGGACACAAAAGTCAAGTAAATTCTCCCCAAAATTATAACCACTTTTCAGTCCTTGTCAAACCATTTTAAATTAATTTTCCTCCACATAATATAGTCATCGCCATTAGCCCCAACTACCCGCTGTTGTTGCCTCCGGTTCGGACTGTTTTTGCTTATTCCGGAGATTCGCTCCTACATAAAATTTGATGTTCCGAATGGCGGCCTCCGGCAACAACAGCTAACATCCGCAACCAGTGAACCAACAAAGCAAAACCGCCAACCACCACTACGCTCCCCACCAACTCAAAACTCCTCGCCAACGGCTAAGAAAATCCCTCGCCTTGCCAACAGCAAGGCGACTTCCGCCAGCCACTTCCACCACAGCCGCCAAAAACCACCACCACGCTCCCCACGCGTCGCCAACGGCGAGACGACCTCCACCGCCCACGCCCAACACCACCGACAAAAACCATCCACCCAACCATCCAGACCAACCACCCCACCATACCGCTTCATACTTCTCTCTCCATCAAACTCCCCATCCCACCAGGCATATTTATCATAGTATTAAGAATCCACGGCTGCTGCAATACCTCGATATCTTATTCTATCCAGATTGTCCTATATGTGAAAAGCTTCAAAAATGTCCAAAAAACCCATCCCAGCCAACGAAGTCAGTCCAATTCCACCGATGTTGTTGCCTTCTGCTCGGAAGCTTTTTGTATCCGTGCGCCTGCGGAGTATTGACTGGAGGTTTCCTCGTTGCGGCCTCCGTCAACAACAGCTACGAATCACCCGGCACCACCGGCCACGCCCACCGCCAAGCCCCCCCTCCTCGCCACCGGCGAGGACACCCTCCACGCCTCGTCACTGACGACGAACCCCCCACGGCCGCAGCCCAACCCCACCACGCAACGCCCACAGCCACGCCAGCTCCCAGAAAACACCCATACCCGTCCACCAACCCCACCCTCAGCCAACAATCCCCATCCCGCCGTCGCTCTCTCAATCAACCTGTGCATATATGGCTCATTATCAAAAAAATCTTGCTGCTGCCATACCGCGATATCTTATTCTATCCAGAATATTCTATATGCAAAAAGCCCCAAAATCACCCAAAAAACCCATCCCAGCCAACGAAGTCAGTCCAATTCCCACGCTGTTGCTGCCTCCAGTTCAGACTGTTTTTATTTTCTCCAGTGCTGCGCTCCTGCGAAATACTGTATGTTCCAAATTGAGGCCTCCGGC
>Ga0272441_10008060_pt1 | contig 16846 bp, 16 predicted proteins | sample SSMProp6N_FD_193582 | JGI IMG/M metagenome (GOLD analysis project Ga0272441, IMG submission 193582) | Marine sediment archaeal communities from Little Sippewissett salt marsh, Falmouth, MA, United States - SSM-Prop-6N | ecosystem: Environmental > Aquatic > Marine > Wetlands > Sediment ...
ACCCGGCCTTTCGCGGTACCATCACGGATATGGGCGGCCCCACGGCCAACCTGTATGGGGCCGACTGTCCGCGCTGGGCCAAAAAAGGGTTTTGCGGCAACAAACGCTGCATGGCACCCCAGACTTGCCCCAGCCTCGATCCCGGCTACGACAGGAGCCTGCCCCTTTACCGGCGTATCCGGGAGATTCCAGGGGTCAAGCATGCCTTTATCGGCAGCGGGTTCCGCCACGACCTGTTCGGCGGCAGTGGGGCCGATGCCTGTCTGGAGGAGCTGTGCCGGTTTCATGTCAGCGGCCAGATGAAGGTGGCGCCTGAGCACGTGGCCGACAAGGTGCTGGACGCCATGGGAAAACCTCGCATTGAAACCTATGATGCCTTTGTCGATCAATTCAACCGGATCAACCAGCCCCTTCCCTCGCGGCGATACTTGGTCAACTACTTCATCAGCGCGCACCCCGGTTCAACACTGAAGGATGCACTGGAAATGGCACGTTATCTGATTCAGCGGAGGATTCATCCCGAACAGGTCCAGGATTTCATCCCCTTGCCCCTGACCCTGTCCGGTGCCATGTACCACACCGAAAAAAATCCCATCACCGGCAAGCGCATGCACGTGGCCAAAACCTTTCGCGAGAGGAAGATGCAGCGAGCCCTGGTCCAGTACCGCAACCCATCCAACCGACAGCTGATCCGCGATGCACTCAAGGAATTGAAGGCGGGGCACCTTGAAGCGCTGTTTATCAGCGCCGCTGCAGGAAAATTGCCCCAACGATCCGGCAGGTCCGGAAACCGAAAAGGGACTCGTTCAGGTTCGCAGCCGTCCCTCGCAGTAAAATCGGTCGGACGACGAACCGGAAAATCCGCAAAGGCGGCACGGACCAAACGCCGCCGATAGTCTGAACCGCCTCAAGGAGAAATCCATTAACCCAAGGATAATCCCGCCTTGTTGGATATCCTATGGGAATAATTTTTCTCCTGTGGAAATATTGTACCACGAATTGTGGCTTGTTTTTCCTTCCGGCCGGGATGCCAAACAGAACACCAGCCATAACATTTTGAATCTGTTGAGATAGCTGTTGTTGGCACTTACCGGTATGCTACTTGCAGGGTTTTTCCGGAAAACCGTTACGCATTGTAGGCAGGATAGCCATGCGTAAATTGAAATGAAACCTACCGATATGGCTTCTACGGCACCGGCAGGAATAGACAGGAAAACTCATGTCCGCAGCGCATGCAATCGCTTCCAAAAAAATGAATCTAATCGACAATGGCGGACGGCGTTTTGGCGACGATCGCCGCCTATATTCCTACAATGGCTACCTTCCCGAGCGCCGCTCCGGCGACGATCGTCGATCGGGGATGGATCGCAGAAGCAAACCAAGAGCGGCCTGATCGCATCAGATGCGTCTAAAATGCCCCGGGGCTATTGACACGGTCATCGTCGCTTTGCGCTGTTTTCAGTGCTGCTACCAATGCCGCGCGATGCAGATCGGCAGCCAAATGGACCGGGCTCTTGCCCCAGATGGGATCCCAGTTGGAGGGATCGGCTGTGCAGAAAAACTGGGTGTCCAAGCCCATGCGCACCGGTGCTTCTTCAACGCTGGTTCCCTTCATCCGGCGGGCCGCCTCCCAGGTGGCACCGCAGGGGGCTCCGCGCCGCACGATGACCTCGCTGATTTTCCCGTCCTTGATCGTGACATCGAATTCCGGCGCCCCAAAGCACCGGCTGTAAGACCCAAGCTCCCGGTGCCGGGCCAGGGCGCAGCAGACCGGCGGCGTATGGGTGCCGTCCACCGTCGTTTTCTTTCCTGAGGCCACAATGGGAATGCCCATCCGCTGGCAGATCAGGGCCAGGTCGTGGGACAGGTCGGGGTGTTTGAGAAAATCCAATACCAGGTCTGCCGAGATGGTCTCCGGCAGGTATTCGGAGGCGTCGTCTACCACCGGAGGCAGGGGCTGGTCGATGGTGACCAGGGTGATGTCGAATTGGTTTTGGCCGTGCCGCTGGATTCCTTTGACCTTGCTTTCACCCCGGCCGCCCTCCTGGAAGACGAGGATTTTCAAGGGGCGATCGCTGCTGCAGGCGTTATGATTGTCGTTCATGGCTGGTTGTCCTGTATCCTATCCAAGGGTGTTTTCACGGGACCCGGTGCGCTTTGCCCGCGGTGATTGGTGGATGGTGAATGGGCATTGCTTTGCATGCCGCAGGATTTTGACGGATACCATTGAAGCCGACTGCGGGCAAGGACTTCTTTCTTTGTGGGGATGATGGAACCAGAAAAGCGTGGGCGCTTGACGTCCATTGGGTCGATCAACTGTCGTTGACGGCGGCTATTGCTTTTTCCTCTTCCCTGAGCAGCGCCGTGCCGATGGGGTCGGCTAACCGGAAAACCGCCTCGCCTTCGTCTCTTCGCATGACGGTGGCGTTGAACTGGATCCGGACCCCGCAGACCAACTGGATCTCTCCACGGACCTTCTTTTTAAAAGGGGTGGACTGGCTGGCGCGGATGCGCACCCCGCCTTCGGAAATATCGACCACCGTGAATGCGGTGCCGGCGGTTTTCATGACCGGGCAATGGGCTTCAGGGTAGCGAACCCGCATGGCGATCCGTTTGACCAACCCGTTTTCCCGGACCTCTTCGGGTGCCGATATCGGCATCGGCCGGTTCGAAAATAAAAGGGCCAGGAAGTTGATAAAGGGGACCGGCATCAGCAGAAAAAGCAGGACAATCACCAGCGCGCCCAAGTCCAGCCCCCGGATGAAAAAGATGGCCAGTATGATGACCAACTGGACGGCATTGGCGGCAACAGCGGCAATTTTCATAAACAGGCGTCCTTCATCCTGATCTTTTTGGCCTGCAAGCGGAGGCCAACAGATGGTCTTTCCCACAGCGACCTTTCAGTCGACCTAACATAAATAGGTAAATATCGCAAATGGTTAAGCGGTCCATCACAACCCGTATTGACAAAGCCGGCGACGGCTTTTATGATCCGCCACCATCCATTGATCCAAAGCCGAAAGGCTTTACTTAAAGGAGATTCAACTTCATGGACGCGGAAAAGGAAACCTCGGACTTCTGGCAGGACCATTCCCTAAAGTTCCTGGAGATGGCCTTTCGCACGGATCGCCGGGAACGGCTGGATAAACCGGACGGATATGCTAAAAAGACCGGCGACTGCGGTGATACGGTAGAGTTTTTCATGAATCTGGATGGGGACAGCATCCGTACCCTGTCCTATGACATCAACGGCTGCCTCAATACCAACGCCTGCTGCAATACCGTGATCGAACTGGCAGAAGGCAGGCCGGTGGACACCGCCTGGCAGGTCACCCCGGAACAAGTGAGCGGATTCCTCGAGAGTCTGCCCGACGATCATTTCCACTGTGCCGAACTGGTGGTGGGAACGTTGTACCTGGCGCTGGCCAACGCCCGGGAGAACCGGCGGTCCCCTTGGAAAAAAGTATACGGTTGACCGACTGCAGCCCAGTGGCGCGGCACCTTATTTGTCCTTGACAGAAAAAGGGAAGTTGACTATAGATTCGACTTTGAAATCGGCCGGTTTCCGGCTGTTGCAAAGCCGTTTCCATCGTTGAAATCCGAACTTAAAAACTGAAGTTGATATTGCGGTTCCAGCCTCTTTTGCGCGGGAACCTCCGGGGTGACACCGTAGATGAGTTCTGCACAATCACTGGCGGCCAAAAAGCAAGAGATCCTCGAGAGCTGGTTTCAAGCCACGGTTGATTCCTACCCGGCCGAGACGGCGCGGTTTATCAAAAACCAGAAAGACCCCTTTGCCAACCCGGTGGGGCGGACGACCTACCAGAGTTTAGATGCGTTGGTGGATGCGCTGACCGCGGGTGCCGGTCCTGAGGTGATGGCCAAGGCCCTCGATCCCATCTTGAGAATTCGCGCCGTTCAGACCTTTACCCCCTCCAAGGCCACTAGCTTTGTATTTTCCCTGAAGCAGATTATTCGGCAGCATCTGCCGGGCGATGGCCGGCACGCGGGTGTGAATATGAATGGTCTGGACCGGCAGATCGACGAGATGGCCATGGCGGCCTTCGACATTTACGTGGCCTGCCGGGAAAAAATATATGAACTCAAGGCAACGGAATCCCGAAAACAGTTTTTCGGTTCGTTGAAGCGAGCAGGATTGATCGATGAAACCGAGGCAGACGGGCCCGGTTTCTGAAACTTCCCTTATAATCTTTCGATTCAGGCATCCGGCAGCGGCTCTGAATTGACCGCGATCTCCTTACCGGGAGGTTCTCGATGTCACCCCGGCATCGACGCGTTAGTGAGAAGGCGGTCGTGGAACATTCAAATCTGCCAGGCGCCAACGAGTGAGGTGCGGTTTGATGAATAAAAATTACATGGTTAGCCTCATAGCGGTTATCGTGCTGTTCCTGATCGCCTATGTGGGTACGCAGCAGGGGGCGGGCCTGCAGCTGGTTTTTGGCATCATCGTGCCCTATCTGGCGGTGATCCTGTTCGTTGTCGGTTTTGCCCGCCGTGTGATGGGTTGGGCCCGCTCAGCGGTTCCGTTCAGGATCACGACCACCTGTGGCCAGCAGTCATCCATGCCCTGGATCCAACAGGCCAAAATCGACAACCCGTCGTCCACGTTTGGTGTCATCGTGCGGATGTTCCTGGAGATCGTCCTTTTCCGGTCCCTGTTTCGCAACACCCGCATGAAGCTCAACGGTGATGGCAAATTGAGCTACCAGATGGAGCTTTTCCTGTGGATCGGCGCCTTGGCCTTTCACTACGCCTTCCTCACGGTGGTTGTCCGGCACCTGCGTTTTTTCACAGAACCGGTTCCCTTTTTCGTCACGCTGCTGGAACAGGTGGACGGCTTCATGCGCATGGAAGTGCTCTACGATGCCATTCAGGCGGGCCTGCCCGGGGTGTACATGTCAGGACTGGTGCTCTTTGCGGCGGCCCTGTATCTCTTCGTACGTCGGGTGGTCATCCCTAATGTACGTTACATCTCCCTGGCAGCCGATTTTTTCCCCTTGTTCCTGATCATGGGGATCGCCCTTTCCGGGATCTTCATGCGCTACGTCGCCAAAGTGGACATCGTTGCCATTAAAGAACTGACCATGGGGCTGGTGACCTTCAGGCCCGGCATCCCCGAAGGCGTTAGCGCTGTGTTCTATGCCCACATGTTTCTGGTGAGCGTCCTTCTGGCCTACTTCCCTTTTAGCAAACTGATGCACCTGGGCGGGGTCTTTTTAAGCCCCACCCGCAACATGACCGGCAACACCCGTCAGGTTCGGCACGTGAATCCTTGGAACCATCCGGTCAAGGTTCACACCTATGAAGAGTACGAAGACGATTTCAGGGAGAAAATGGTCGAAGCCGGCCTGCCGGTCGTTAAAATGCCCGAAGAACAGGCTTAAGCAAAAAGGAGCAGATAATGGCAGATGAGTTGATCAAACCCGATGAGCTATTGTCACAGATAGATCATCGTTCGTCCGGCGCCGGCTGGATGGACACGCCGGTGGACATCCGCAAGGGCATGTATTGCTACGCCTCCAACCCCAAGAGCGTCGAAACGTTGGGCCTCCCCAATGCGCGGCCCTGGAACCCGCTGGAAGACGATTGGAAACTGCCCGACAACTGGCAGCAGATCGTTTACGAGGGCTTCCGGGAGCGCCTGGACAAATTTCGCTCCTTCAAGGTGTTCATGGACATCTGTGTGCGCTGCGGCGCCTGCGCCGACAAGTGCCACTTTTTCATCGGCACCGGCGACCCCAAGAACATGCCGGTGCTGCGGGCGGAGCTGCTGCGCAGTGTCTACCGCAACGACTTCACCACCGCCGGAAAAATCCTCGGCCGGCTGGGCGGCGCCCGGCCCATGACCCTGGATGTGCTCAAAGAGTGGTGGTACTACCTGTTCCAGTGCACCGAATGCCGGCGATGCTCGGTTTTCTGTCCCTACGGCATCGATACGGCCGAAATCACCATCATGGGCCGGGAAATACTGAACCTGCTGGGCCTGAATATCGACTGGATCGCTACACCGGTGGCCAACTGCTACCGCACCGGCAACCATTTGGGCATTCAGCCGCATGCCTTCAAGGACATGCTCGACTTCTTCGTCGAAGACATCGAGGAGATTACCGGCATTCAGGTTGAGCCCCCGTACATGGAAAAGGGCGCCGACATCCTCTTCATCACCCCGTCGGGGGATGTGTTCGCCGATCCGGGCACTTACACCTGTATGGGATACATGCTCCTGTTTCACTACCTGAAAGAAAAATACGGCCTGAAGATCACCTGGAGTACCTATGCCTCGGAAGGCGGCAACTTCGGCTTCTTTACCTCCCACGAAACCATGAAGCGGCTCAACTCCAAGATGTACGCCGAGGCCAAGCGCCTGGGCGTCAAATGGATTCTGGGCGGCGAGTGCGGGCACATGTGGCGGGTGATCGCCCAGTATATGGACACCATGAACGGCCCGGCTGACTTTCTGGAGGCGCCGGTCAACCCCATCACCGGCACCGTGTTTGAAAATGCCAAGTCGACGAAAATGGTTCACATCTCCGAATTTACCGCCGACCTGATCAAACACGGCAAACTGGAGCTGGATCCCAGCCGCAACGACAACAAGATCGTCACCTTCCACGATTCCTGCAACCCCGCCCGGGGCATGGGCATGCTGGATGAGCCCCGCTATGTGCTCCAGAACGTGGTCAACAACTTTTTTGAGATGCCGGTCAACACCATCCGGGAACAGACTTTCTGCTGCGGCAGCGGCGCCGGTCTCAACGCCGGTGAGAACATGGAACTCAGAATGGCCGGCGGCTTTCCGCGGGCCAACGCGGTGAAGTATGTCCACGAAGAATTCGGGGTGAACATGCTGGCCTGTGTCTGCGCCATCGACCGTGCGGCGCTGCCCGCATCCATGGGATACTGGGTGCCGGAGGTGGATGTCACGGGGCTTACCGAACTGGTGGCCAATGCCCTGATTATGCCCGGTGAAAAGGACAGAGAAACCGATCTGCGCGGCGAACCGCTGCCTGGAATGGAGGAGTAGCCGATGAAGGACAAAAAGAAGATTCTCGCGGGCCTGGCTGTTTTTATCGCCGCCATCACCTTTCCCTTCTGGTACAACATGGGCAAAGCCGCCCCCGCACCGGAACTGGAGCTGACCGCCAAAGCCAAAGCCGCCAAGGTCTGTGTCATGCCCACCGCCTTCATGAAAGCGGAGCATATGCAGCTGCTGGACGTATGGCGTCACAACGTGGTCAGAAACGGCGAGCGGGCCTTCGTCAACGCCGAAGGCAAGCTCTTCAACATGAGTCTCTCCAACACCTGTCTGGACTGCCATTCCAACAAGGCGCAGTTCTGTGACCGGTGCCACGAATATGCGTCCGTGAGGCCCTATTGCTGTGATTGCCACATCGATAATCCAAAAGGAGAATAAGGTATGAATAACAGCAGAAGACGCTTTCTTCAGATCGCTGGCGTTTCCGCGCTGGGTCTCGGGGCAAAACCCGTGCTCAATGCCTTCGCCGCAGGCGAAGGCGAGGGGCCCGACTTCCATTTGGCCAGGGGAGAAGACGCCCTGGACGCCAAACAATGGGCCCTGGTCATCGATACCCGCAAGTTGCATTCTTCCGCCGATCTGGAGCCGATTATCGAGGCCTGCCACAAGGTCCACAACGTTCCCACGGCCATCGTGAACAAGAACCATGAGATCAAGTGGATCTGGGAGGCGCATTACCACAACGCGTTCACCGATAAAACCAACAATTTTCTCAATGAAGAGGTTGAGCACAGGCCGTTCCTGCTGCTTTGCAACCATTGCGAAAATCCGCCCTGCGTGCGGGCCTGCCCCACCCAGGCGACCTTCAAGCGCGAGCGTGACGGCATCGTCCTCATGGACTTTCACCGCTGCATCGGCTGCCGGTTCTGCATGGCCGCCTGCCCCTTCGGCGCCCGCAGCTTCAATTTCAGGGACCCGCGCCCGTTCATCCGGGAAACCAACAAGGAATTCCCCACTCGCGCCAAGGGCGTGGTTGAGAAATGCAACTTCTGCGCTGAGCGGCTGGCCGTCGGTAAAATGCCTGCCTGTGTGGAGGCCTCCAACGGCGCGCTTGCCTTCGGCGATCTTTACGATGAGCACTCCGAGGTCCGGGAACTGTTGAAAGAAAACTACACCATCAGGCGGAAGCAGACTCTGGGAACCGAGCCGTCCGTCTACTACATCGTGTGAGGTGAGCATGCTTGAATTAGCCGTAAGAGGAAATAAATGGTACTGGGGATGGATGGTCGTCCTGCTGGGTGTGATCGGCGCCGGCTTCGGGCTCTACTTGGTGCAGCTCAAGTTCGGCCTGGGTATCACCGGCATGAGCCGGGATGTCTCCTGGGGGTTTTACATCGCCAACTTCACCTACCTGGTCGGCGTGGCCGCCGGAGGCGTGATGGTGGTGCTGCCCTACTATCTGCATGACTACAAGGCCTATGGCAAGATCACCATCCTGGGTGAATTCCTGGCCATCGCTTCCATCGTCATGTGCCTGCTCTTCATTCTGGTCGACCTCGGGCAGCCCATGCGGGCGCTCAACGTCCTGTTGTACCCGACACCCAACAGCGTGTTGTTCTACGATGCCATCGTGCTCAACGGCTACCTGTTCCTGAACCTGGTGATCGGGTGGAACGTGCTCGAGGCCGAGCGCAACGGCGTGCACTACCAGAGCTGGCTCAAACCGCTGATCTACATCTCCATCCCCTGGGCGGTGAGTATTCACACGGTGACCGCCTACCTGTACTGCGGGCTTCCCGGGCGTCACTTCTGGCTCACCGCCGTGCTGGCGCCGCGGTTCCTGGCATCGGCATTTGCCGCCGGCCCGGCCCTGTTGATTCTGCTGTGCCTGTTCATCCGGCGCTTCACCAATTTCGATCCGGGCAGACAGCAGATCCAGACGCTGGCCAAGACCGTGGCCTACGCGATCTGCATCAACGTCTTTTTTTTCCTGTGTGAGGTCTTCGTGGCCTTTTACAGCCAGATCCCCGGCCACACCACCCATCTCAAGTACCTGTTCGTGGGCCTGCACGGCCACGGTGCCCTGGTGCCCTGGATGTGGGGTTCCATGATCCTCATGGTCATCGGCATCGTGCTGACCGTCACGCCGGCCACCCGCAAGAACGAGACCTCCCTGGCCATCGCCTGCATCGTGATCATCATGGGCACCTGGATCGACAAGGGCCTGGGCATGATCTCGGGCGGTTTTGTGCCCAACCCGATGCATGAGGTCAACGAATACATCCCGACTGTGCCGGAGATCGGCATTACCCTGGGTGTCTATGCCATCGGCGCCCTGGTGCTGACCGTTCTGTACAAGATGGCCGTGGGGGTCAAGGAAGAGGTCCACGGCTGATCGCCGGGCCAGCATCATGCGCATCCGGAATGGCGGGGTCCTCCCCGCCATTTTTTTTCACCCCTGCCTGACCGGAAAAGAGAAGGTGCTGTCCAACGCAACCGGCACGCCGAACTTCATATTCCGTATGGTTGACCCCGTACCTGGCCGCCAGCAATGGCACTGAGCGGCAGCATTGCCACCATCCGTGCTCAGTCAGGATGAATCAGCCGACGATTGATTCCGCCGCCGCTCAGGGCGTTTTGGGGGCCACGATCTTTACGTCGACATGGATGATATCGAATACCAGGTGCATTCCCAGATGCTCGAAAAAACGGGTGGACCCATAGATGATGTTCCAATGCGTCCGGTCCAGATCAAGCCGGGCTTTGGCAGTGATTGTGCCATCAGGGGCCTGGTAGACCGTGGCGGGAAAGGATACGCCTGCCTTGACGCCCCGCAGGGTCAGTTCACCCTGCACATCGACATTGGGTGCGCTGACATACGGCTCTTTTTTGGGCGTGCCCGATTGGATCGTGAACGTTGCCGTGGGGAACCGCCGGGTAAAAAAGAAGTCATCTGATTTGAGATGGGATATCAGCACCGGCTGCAATTCGTCCCCGGCCAGGCTTGTGTTTTCGATGGCATTCATGTCGATCTCGAATGTGCCGACGGGCTTGCCGTTTTTCACCACGATGTCGCCTTTTTTGATGCGCACCGTACCGTCATGTTTGGTGTTGGGATTGTGGCCTGCCCATTCAACCCGGCTTTGATCGGTATCGACCCGGTAGATGCCGTCCCGCAATGCCAGCAGCTGTTCAGGCAGGGGAGGCGTGTCGGCAGATTCCCCTTCGACGGGATATCCTGCTGCCCGCCAGGCGTTGATCCCGCCGTCAAGAATATAAAGATGGTCAAATCCTTCCCTCGCCAGCTTTTCCGCGGCGACTGCCGCATCCATGCTTTTCTCACTGGCACCATAAAGGACCAGACGGGCATGTTTGTCCATGGTGATGGCTGCGATCTGGTCTAGGAAGCTGACCTCGAAAACGCAGGCATAGGTTGCCCCTGGCAGATGGATCGCTTTGAAATGATCACCGGTGAGGGTGTCGATCAGGATAAAGGGCTTTTCTTCAGCGACCCACCGGTTCAGCGATTGCGCTGAAATTTTTCGGACGGCGTTTGTTTCCATCGTCACACTCCTTAATCGTTGTTTTTAATTGCGGTCATGGCGAAACGGATTCAGCCGAAACGGGCAAATCGGTATCAGGCGGCATCTTTTTGGTGCAATGCGGCTGATTTACACGCTCGCCAGGGGCCTTTGGCCAGCCATGCCCTTGCCGCTTCAACGTCCGCCGCCGTCAGTTCATGGCCGGCGTCCGTGTCTACCACCGCCACCGATGCCCCTGCCTGTTTCAACGCCCGGATTAGCCGCTGTGTTTCCGCCGAAGGGATTATCCGGTCGAAACGTCCCGTGGTGATCAGGATCGATCGGCAGGTTAAATCAGGTAAACGCCCCATATCCAAAGGCATCATCGGGCGAAAGAGGATGGCACCGGAAAAAACCTCTGCTCGCAGCAACATGATGGCGGCGGCCATGTTGGCACCGTTGGAATACCCCAAGGCGATGAGACCTTTCCCCGGTTGTCCATGACGACGCGACGCAACGGTCAGAAAATCACTGAGATCATGTGCATTGCGGCGCACATCCTTTTCATCGAACACGCCTTCCGCCAGCCTCCTGAAGAACCGGGGCATGCCGTTTTCAAGCACCTTGCCCCGGGGGCTGATGATTGCAGCCGACGGACTGACCTGCCGAACCAGGGGGATCAGGTCGTGCTCATTGCCGCCGGTGCCGTGAAGGGCCACGATGGTTTCTGCATCGACAGCACTGGGTTCGGCTGGCACATAGACATGCCGGAAATCGGGTGTTTCCAATGGCGGCAACTGCTCCTCGATCTGCCCGCGCAGGGGTTCGTATTGGGCCGGCAGCTTCAGGGCCGTGCCCAGATCGTTAAGATCTTCATCCACGCTAAACCCCGGCGGGTCGGTGGCGATTTCGAAGCGCACACCGCCCGGTTCGTTGAAATAGATGGACTGGAAATAGGTGCGGTTGCGTACGTCGGTAACGGAGAGGCCGTGCTGCTGAAGCCGCTGCCGCCATGCCTGCTGTTCCCGGGTGTCCCGGGTGCGAAAGGCGATGTGGTGGATGGTGCCGCCGCCAGACCGTCCCCTGCCGGCTGACGGATCGACGATCACATCCAGCAGGTGGCCGGGTGCGCTCTCGTCCTGCATGGCGAACCGGTAGCGGCTGCCCTCCCGCTGGCCGGGCGTCATGCCCATGGCGTCAACGATGATCTTTTCCGTGGCATCGATTCGCTCTACCAGCAGGGTCGCCGAATGAAATCCAGTGATGGCCGTCCGGGAATCTAGTTCGCGCATGCTCGGGTCATCACCTGGCAGGGTTCCGATGAGTTCCAGGGGCAGGCCGTGGGGATCGGTAAACCGGATGACCGGTTCCCCGAAGCGACTTTTGGCGGCAAGGGCGACACCGTATCCTTCCAGGCGCTGCGTCCAATAGTCGATCGAGGAGCGGGGTATGGCAAAGGCGATGGCGGAGACCATGCCGGTCCCGGGTCTCCCCTGGGGAAGCCCCTCCCAAGGGAAGAACGTGAGAAGCGTGCCGGGGCTGCCCGTTTCGTCGCCGTAATAGAGATGATAAGTGAACGGATCGTCGAAGTTGACGGTCTTTTTGACCAGTCGCAGTCCCAGCACACGGGTGTAGAAACGGTAATTGTCTGCGGCCGATGCGGCCACAGCGGTGATATGGTGAATGCCGCTGATGGGCGGGTTGTCTTTGATTGTATGCATTCTGGCACCTCGTCATTTGTCTTGATATCAAGATGAAAGGTTAAAAGTCAGTCGTCCAGGGCCATCTGCTGGGCGTGAAGGCCGATTTTTTTGAGCAGACGCACCAGTTCGGTCCGCTCATCGGCGGTGAGTGCACCAGCTGCCTTCTCAAGGTTTTGGGCGTGCCGCCGGAAGGCCTGGGAAACGATGCGGCGACCGGTCTTCGTCAGGTGGACGTAAAAACAGCGGCCGTCTGACGGGTTCTGAATGCGCTGCACGTGACCCGCCTTTACCAGCCGGTTGACGGCGGCCGTCATGGAACCGCTGCTCAGGAGCACCTTTTCGCCGATCTGGTTGATGGGCAAGGGCCCCTTGTGCAACAGTGCCTCCATGATGGCGAAGTCCGAAAGGGTCAAACCGGTTTTGCGAATGCTGGCGCGATCCACCCGATCCACCGCTTTTGCCGCTTTCCAAAGCACGAGCCGTATATGTGATCCGTTTTCCATAGGGTCAAGATAAGGAAATATATCTTGATGTCAAGATATATCGCCCGCCGGGCCAACCCATTGGCCTTCGGTATCACCCGCTTTTTTCGGTATGGTCAGCGGCCGCATTTCTTTTCAATGGCGGTGAATTGTGGTAAACCCGTGCCTTAACAACCAAAGCGGGTTTGCGATTTCGATAAGATGGTTCAAAGGATAGCGATATGATCATAGACGGTAAACAGATCCGGCCCATATGGCTGGACGAAGACCGGTTCACCGTGAAGGTGATCGACCAGCGCCAGCTGCCCCACCGATTTGTCGTGGCCGATTTGACCACGGTGGACCAGGTGATCCACGCCATCCGGGAGATGTTTGTCCGGGGCGCACCGCTGATTGGCGTCACCGGGGCCTACGGGGTGATGATTGCGGCCCAAAACGGGAAGTCGGCTTCCAACCAGGTGGGGTTCATCATTCAGGAATGCGGACGGATCAAGGCTGCCCGGCCCACGGCCGTGAACCTGGCCTGGGGAGTGGATCGGGTGCTTGAGCGGGTGCATGCCGCCGGCTCACCGGCGGCGCGCATCGACGCCGCCCGCGCCGAGGCCGCCATCATTGCCGAGGAGGAGGCGGAGAGCTGCCGCCTCATCGGCGTGCATGGTGCCGGGCTCATCGAGGCCGTCAGCCGCAGGAAAAACGGGTCAACCGTCAACGTTCTGACCCATTGCAATGCCGGCTGGCTGGCCTGCATCGAATACGGTACGGCCACCGCTCCCATTTACGAAGCATTCAACCGCGGGGTGGATCTGCACGTATGGGTGGATGAAACTCGTCCGCTGAACCAGGGCGCACGGTTGACCGCCTGGGAACTGGGCAAATACGGGGTGCCCCACACGGTGATTACGGACAACGCCGGCGGCCACCTCATGCAGCACGATCGGGTGGATATGGTGATCGTGGGCACCGACCGCACCACCCACACGGGTGACGTGGCCAACAAGATCGGCACCTACCTCAAGGCGCTGGCCGCCAGGGACAACAACATTCCTTTCTACGTGGCCCTGCCATCTTCCACGTTCGACTGGACCATGACCGACGGGGTGAAAGAGATTCCCATCGAAGCGCGCAACCCGGACGAGGTGCGCTACGTCCAGGGACTGGCCGACGGCCGGGTCACCCGGGTGCTGGTGCCCCCCGAATCCAGTCCGGCAGCGGACTTCGCCTTTGACGTCACCCCGGCGCGGCTGGTCACCGGCTTTATCACCGAGAGAGGCGTCTGCGGCGCCAGTGAGGCCGAGATTCACGGGTTGTTTCCCGAGCACTAACAGCCTGCTAAGATTGCCGGCGTGAGCGACGCCATTTGGTCAACCCACTATGTCCTTGACAACCCGGTGATAACCATCCATAAAACCGCCCATGCTTACCGACCTTGAAAAGAAAGTCATCGCATCCATCCAGGGCGACATACCCATCGTGTCACGCCCCTATCAGGTGCTGGCCGAAGCGATCGGCGTCTCCGAGGAGACCCTCATCCAGACCCTTCAAGATCTCACCGACCGGGGTGTGATCCGCCGTTTCGGGGCCACGTTGCGCCATCAGAAGTCCGGGTTTCAGGCCAATGCCATGACCGCCTGGCAGGTGGATGAGGACCGTATCGAAGCGGTGGGTAAAATCATGGCCTCGTTTAGGGCCGTTTCCCACTGCTATCGCCGCGATCCGGCCGACGGCTGGCCTTACAATCTGTATACCATGATCCACGGCAAGAGCGAGGAGGACTGCAGGAACACGGCTCGCAAAATGTCCGAAAAATCAGGGGTGCAGACCTACCAGCTGCTGTTCAGCCGCCAGGAGCTGAAAAAGATTTCGATGACCTATTTCCCGGATGCCATCTAATACGCCTCACATCCTGCTGGTCAATCCCTGGATTCACGATTTCGCTGCCTATGATTTCTGGGCCAAACCGCTGGGGTTGCTGACGCTGGGGGGAATATTGCGTGATCACGGGGCCCGGATTTCCTACCTGGATTGCCTGGACCGATTCCACCCCCTCGCCGCAACAGGGCCGTTGCCGCCTGTGCGCTGCGGGCGCGGTCCTTACCGCAAGACAGTTATCGCCAAACCGAGGGGACTCGATGACATCCCGCGCAATTACTGCCGTTACGGCATCCCTGTCGATTGGCTCCGAAGGGACCTGGCGTCGCTGGATCCGCCGGATCTGGTGCTGGTCACCTCATTGATGACCTACTGGTATCCAGGCGTTCGTGAAACCATCGACGTCGTCAAATCGGTTTTCCCGGAGGTGCCGGTGGTGCTGGGCGGTGTTTATGCCACGCTGTGTGCCGATCATGCGAGAGATACCTGCGGTGCGGATCGGGTGGTAAGCGGCCCGGGAGAGAGCGCCCTCCTGCCGCTGGTGTCCGACATTACCGGATGGTCACCCTCGCCCCGGTTCGATCCGCAGGACCTGAATGCGTTGCCACGGCCGGTGCTGGACCTCGAACACCGCCTGGTGCATGCGCCGGTGCTGACTTCACGCGGGTGCCCGTATCGGTGCGCCTATTGCGCCTCATACCGGCTTCAGCCCCGCAGGATGCGCCGCAGTCCCGCATCCGTCGTGGATGAAATTGTCCACTGGCATGAGAACCACGGCGTTCGCGATTTTGCTTTTTATGATGACGCCCTGCTGGTCGATGCCCAGCGACACATCATTCCCCTGCTGGAGGGAGTTGCCGCAGCGGGTGTCGAGGTGCGCTTTCACACCCCCAATGCCCTGCATATCCGGGAGATCACCCGCCCCCTGGCCCGGCTGATGTTTCGGGCCGGGTTCCACACCATACGACTCGGCTTGGAAACCACGGCATTCGAAGGGCGGCAGAGCATGGATCGAAAAGTGACCGGCGCAGAGTTCGTGCGGACGGTGGGGCATCTCAAGGCTGCCGGGTTCAACAGCGACCAGGTGGGCGCCTACCTGCTGGCCGGGCTTCCCGGTCAGGATTTTACGGGCGTCGAGTCGTCCATTGCCCTGGTGAAGCAGGCCGGCGTCACCCCGGTGATCGCCCACTACACGCCGATTCCCGGTACCCCCATGTGGCCGCAGGCCGTGGCCGCTTCGCGCTACGATCTGGAGGCCGATCCCATCTTCACCAACAACGCCATCTTTCCCTGCCGGAGCGAGCAGTTTTCCTGGGAGGTGCTCACGCGGCTGAAAAATCTTGCAAGGGCTTGAGTGAACATCTTCAAATTCAAGCATCTCGGCAGCGGCATCGGCGTGGGGAGATGGCTCATGCCACCGGTTCAAATCATAGGGGGACACCGATCCTCTGATATTCAGATTGACACGGACCCAACCTTTTTCTTACACTTTACAGGCAACGCGCGAACGGGGCATCTTTTCATTGCTCTCCCACCAATCTGTTGCCCCCGGCGCGACACAAAGGAACCCCATCATGCCGATGACCATTCAAGCCATCGTCTGTGCGGTGGATTTCTCTCCCTTCAGCCCTTTGGTGGTTCGTAACGGGGTGGCCTTGGCCCAGCGGGCCGGGGTGCGCCTGTACCTGATTCATGCGGTGTACGATCCCCAGGATGGGGTGCACCAGACAGCGGTATTCGAGCGGGGAGGAGACCTGGCCCATCATACCGACGATGCCCGGCAGCGAATTCAGGCGCTGATGACCGATGTGCCTGTGGACTGGGAGCCGGTGGTACGTTTTGGGGAACCGGTGGAGCAGACTGTCGCCTTCGTCAACAGTCTGCCACCGTGTCTCGTGATATCCGCCAGCCACGGCGTGTCCGGTTTCCGGCGGTTTTTCATCGGTACGGTGGTGGAACGCCTGACGCGTGCACTGAACCGTCCCATGTTGGTGGTCAAGCCTGGCGAGGGTAAAGACCACGACCGGTTCAACGGTTTTCGTTCAGCCGTGGTCAGCTGTGACGGCCACGGCTACTGGCAGCGGATGGCCCCGCTGCTGCCCCTGCTTCAGCCCGATGTCGCTTCACGAATCCACATGGTTCATGCCATGGAAGGACCCCTGGAAGAAGTGACGACGGACTCCGATGCGGTATCGTATGGCCAGGTTCAGCAGGCGCTTCAGGATCGCTTGGACCGTCAGTTGCGCGATCAGGGGCGGCGGGTATTTGCCCATG
>Ga0272441_10008061_pt1 | contig 16844 bp, 20 predicted proteins | sample SSMProp6N_FD_193582 | JGI IMG/M metagenome (GOLD analysis project Ga0272441, IMG submission 193582) | Marine sediment archaeal communities from Little Sippewissett salt marsh, Falmouth, MA, United States - SSM-Prop-6N | ecosystem: Environmental > Aquatic > Marine > Wetlands > Sediment ...
AGGTTATCTTGGTACATGTATGGACTCCGTTAGGATGTTGGCTAGGAACTTCAACCTAACCTCGTAAGAGGAAGGAGTCCATACATCGAGGAGCGGCAGCGACGTGGCAATCTTGCTGAGGCGCGCGATTCAGAAGATTGCTTCGTGCCTCGCAATGACGGGATTAACCGAATACTTCTTAGGTAAGCGCCACTGCTCTCTGCGCCCTTTGCGTCTTTGCGTTTAACCATAACCCGACAGCCCAGGCGTCAGTCGAACAAAAGCGTGATATGGGCAGCCTTCAGATAATCGCATTCCTTGCCCAGATCCGCCTTTGTCAGCGGATGCTGGTCAAGCCATCCGTAGGGGAAATGCAGCTCGATGAAATGCTTGCCCACTCTGACGCCAACGTCGGGCACCTGTTCATCTGTGCGTCCGCGGTGAAACAAGACCGCGAGGCGTAGCAGCACACAAAGACGCAGGGCCGGCAACCTGACGGACTCGGACAGTTCGTCGAATGCGTCCATGCGCACGCGCTGACGGTGATTCAACACCAGCGTCGCGAGCGTCCTTTGTTCCGGCCTGGAAAATCCCGGCAGATCCGCATGAGTCAAGATGTAGGCACCGCGTCTGTGATAGGCGCCGTGAGAGATCTGCAATCCGATCTCGTGCAGCAGCGCCGCCCAGACCAGGATGTCCCTGTGCTCGTCAGCCAACTTCCAGTCGCCCCTGACCTGATTGAACAGATTTCGCACCGTCGCTGTCACATTTTGAGCGTGCTCGATGTCGAGATTCCACCGCTGTATCGCGGACTGTACAGTAGCTTCGCGTGCATCCTTGTGCTGCAGGCGGCCGACCAGATCATAGAGCAAACCTTCTCTTAAAGCCTGATTAGACACGCGCATTTCCGTGATACCGAGCGTCTCGAATACCGCAGTCAGGATCGCGACGCCGCCGGGCAACACCGGCGCACGGTCCGGCTTCAGACCCGCCAGACTCAACTTCGCCACATTGCCCTGTTTGATCATCGCATTTTGCAGGCGATGCAAAGCTTCCAGTGTGATCCCGCTCTCGCACCAACCTTCAGCTTGGACAATGTTGCGAATTGACTTGATCGTGCCCGAGCAGCCGACCGCTTCCTCCCAGTTGCCGGCGCGCATCTCGTGCGCGACCGGATAAAATACGAGGTCGGAATCGATGGTCGCACGCGTCATTCTCCGTTGCGAAATCACACCGTCGTCAAAATACTTTCTGCTCGCGCTGACGCAGCCCGTATACAGACTTTCACGCTTCTGCGACTCCTTGCCCTCACCGATGATGAGTTCAGTGCTGCCTCCCCCGATATCGACCACCAGACGCTTACCGCTTCGCGCTGCCCGTCCGTGCGCGACGCCCAGATAAATCAGTCGCGCCTCCTCGCGTCCAGAGATAACCTGGATTGGATGCCCGAGGGTGGCCTCTGCCGCGCGCCGGAACTTATCCGCATTCCTGGCCACGCGCAGCGTATTGGTGCCGGCAACACGTACATCACCTTTGGGCAGGGCACGGATCCTCTGGCCGAATTGCTCCAGACAGGCCAGCGCTCTTTCCATTGATTCCTTGCTGAGCTTGCCGTTGTCTTTCAGACCACCGCCGAGGCGCACGGGCTCTCGCAACTTGTCGATGACCGACAGCGTACCTGACTCATCAAGGCGCGCGACAATCATATGGAAGCTGTTCGAGCCGAGGTCGATCGCGGCTACCACACGAGAGTTGTCCTGGTTGTCCTGGATATTCATATTATGTTACGAGAATGTGACACCCAATTGAGATCATGGAGCTCATGTTTCCAGTCACGGCGCAAGCTTAGGCCAATTGCTGGGCGTTGCCAACAACGCACCCCTCTATCAGTCGGATTTATGTTAACGTCTAGGTGATAACCGTAACGGGTGGTCGTATATGGACAGGTCGAAATACAAGTATGAATGGCTGCTCGCAGCACAACTGATATTGTCGTTTGTTTCCCCACTTTTTTCATCGACCGTATACGGGCGGTTGATTATCGATATTGCAATCACGGTCGTATTCGTTGCAGCCATCATCGCTATTGCCACGGCCAGAAAGCACGTCGTCATCGGCTTGGTGCTGATGGTACCAACGCTGTTGTTAACGTGGGGCAACAACTATTATTACATGACGAGCCTGAAGCTGATTGCACTGGCCGGTTCCGCCCTGTTCTTCTGCTATGTAGCTTGGCTGATACTCGCTGACATCTTTCGCGCCAAAATGGTAACTCTCGATATTATCGCTGCCGGCATTTCGGTCTACCTGTTCTTCGGGAATATTTGTGGCTTCCTGTACGCATTGATCGGCGAAATCGACCCCGGTGCCTTCAATATACCCGAGTCGACAGCCAGTTATCTGGGTGACAGCATGGGTGAACTCAGCAGCGCGATGTATTTCAGTTTTGTCACCCTGACCACTCTCGGCTATGGTGACATTACACCGATCAACGAGTTCGCCCGTTCATTGGCGTTCCTCGAAGCTGCAACCGGACAGTTTTATCTGACCGTGTTGATCGCAAGCCTGGTCGGCATCCACATATCATCCTCGGACAAAAGTCGCGGATCTCATTAAACCGGCAATATCAATTACACGCATTCCTCAACAGGGCGCTACGCTGGAGAAGCTTGTGAAGAATCAGAGTCTCCTCAATTATGTTAGGCTCAACACGAAGCCTACCGCAGCTCAGCCTGCAAAACAGAAGAGTAAGTTTGAACACAGCGTCATCGATGCCCGAAACCAGCCTGGCCCGTATTTCAGATGGAGTGCGATGCGTAAGTTCACGGGACATCCAGTATGCTACAGAAAATTGCGCGTTTGATACTTTCATTGCTGGGCTGGCAACTGGAGTCAAAGCTACCCAAGGAAAAGAAGTTTGTCATCATCGGTGCATTTCATACCAGTAACTGGGATTTTCCGATCGGTATACTGGGCATGTGGGCACTGGGACTGAAAGCCAGCTGGGTCGGTAAACATACTCTGTTTCGAGGACCACTGGGGCCCGTTTTCAAGCGCATGGGCGGCATACCGGTCGATCGCAGCCTGCACACCGGCTTCATCCGCCGCATCGCTGAACTCTACAAAACCAGGGAGCGCATTGCTCTGACCATCGCCGCTGAAGGCACACGCTCGCGCACTGAGCACTGGAAAACGGGATTCTATTTCATCGCTGTCGAGGCCGGTGTACCCATCGCCCTGGGTTACCTGGACTGGGCGAACAAGAAACTCGGTATCGGCGCGACGTTGTATCCGAGCGGGGATATCAAGCAGGACTTCCAGGTCATTCGGGAATTCTACAAAGACAAGAGCGGGCTTCGCCCTGAGAACCAGGGGCCGATCGCGCTTCCGCCTAAATATCACCCAGACTGACACTCGCTTCGCAGCTAAAAAGACTGATCGGCCGACCGTCGGGCGCCGAGCGCCTCCCCCCGATCCCAATGCAGCCATGCTAGCCCGCATTTCTCACCAGGCAGCGTAGAGTATTGATAAGGCATTGGCTCTTTTGAGAAAACTCACCTGGCCGAAAATACAGCGTGTTTTTCAAGCATGCCTATCACGGTTCAGGCTGGTCTTCGCCTGCCCAAGATCGTAGGGTGCGCCGTGCGCACCAGAACCGGCCACCGAACTGAAGATGCGCGGTGCGCACGGCGCACCCTACGGTCTCTTCACTCGAACCGTAGCTATGGCTACGCTTTTCGCTCCAGAGCGGCGCTTACGAATACGAATCCTGCGTCTGCTTCCGTGATCCTGGTGAGAAATGCGGGCTGGAGTCTGCTGTAAACGCGAATGAGGCAAAGGACAGTGGTGCGCGCGGCGCACGGTTTCTGCGTCTCCAATTCTGTCGCAACAAATATAATCAAGCCTCGGGCTCTGCGCTCGAAACCCGCCGATCGAAAACAATAAGCTAAATGCGAATCGTTTGCATTCGCATTAGTGTTCGATATAATGCGCTCCAGATTGAGTTTCTTCTAATATTCGGAGCACAATATGCGATATCCCAGACTTGCGTTCGCGCTGGCACCCGTCGCCCTCACACTGGCGACGCCCACCAAAGCCGTTACCGACGAGGAATTTCAGGCACTGCAGGACCAGTTGAACCAACTGGCTGATGCGGTGGAAAGCGCGCCCGCCCCCGCAACCAAGCAGGTTCATATCGGAGGTTACGGCGAGCTGCATTACAACAACTGGGAATTCCCAGACGGCAATCGCTTCCGCGAGCTCGATTTCCACCGGTTTGTCCTGTTCTTCGGTTACGATTTCAACGACCGAATACGATTTCATTCCGAACTGGAAATCGAACATGCCTTCCTTGAGGACAACAATGACGGCTCAGGCGAAACCGCTCCCGGTGCCGTCGAACTGGAACAGGCCTACGTCGAATTCGACCTGACCGAGAACATGGAAACCAAGGGCGGCCTGTTCCTGATCCCTGTTGGGATATTGAATGAGACGCACGAACCCACGACGTTCTACGGCGTCGAACGCAATCCGGCCGAAAAAAACATCATACCCACGACCTGGTGGGAAGGCGGTGCAGCGCTGACCGGCCGTATTGGCGCCTCCGGCCTGAGCTATGATCTGACCGTCACCTCTGGCCTGGATGGTGGCACCAATATTCGCGGCGGTCGGCAGAAGGTGGCAAAGGCCAACGCGAACGACCTGGCCTACACCGTCCGTCTCAAATACACCGGCTTGCCCGGTCTCGAACTCGCCGGCACGATCAACTACCAGTCTGACATGACCCAAAGTGCTGACCCGAACATCAACGCGGCGACGTTGCTGTCGGCGCACGTGATCTACAACATCAGCCAGTTTCAGCTACGTGCGCTGTACGCCGGCTGGGATATCGACGTGACAGCAAACGCGGCTGCGGAAGATCAGGCCAGGGATAAACAGGACGGCTACTATCTCGAAGGCTCGTGGAAGTTTGTTCCTTCCGCTGGCGTGTTTGCCCGATACAACGTCTGGGACAACGGCGGTCTCGGCGATACCGAACAAAAGCAGACCAATTTTGGCATCAACTACTGGCCCCACGAATACGTCGTGCTCAAGTTTGACATGCAGAAACAGGACCACGGAGCGGTTTATTCCGCCAGCGAAGCCGACGGTTTCAATCTGGGTATCGGTTATCAATTCTGAGTTCAAAGACGAAGACAAGATTATGAACAGATTTCTGCAATTATTCGTGCTCACGTTTTTCTCAACCCGCGTACTCGCTGGCGGCGTTTATCAGGAACCTGATGCATTCATAGCGGAGGTCTTTGCGGATCAGCCGCCAAAAGCCTCGGTCATCTGGCCAAGTACCGAGCTGAAAGACCAGATGAAAACCGTTCTTGGGCACAATTATAAGAGCTTGCGTATCCGTTACTGGCAAAAAGCCGACAGAACCGCATGGATCCTTGAGGAAATCGGCAAAGACAAACCGATCACGACTGGCTTTGTGACCAATCAGGGAAAGCTAGAAACCGTGCGCGTTTTGATCTTCCGCGAGAGTCGCGGTTGGGAAGTCCGGCATGCCTTCTTTACCGACCAGTTCGAAAATGCATCGCTGATCACAGATTTCGAACTGGACCGCAACATCGACAACATCACCGGCGCTACCCTATCGGTGCGAGCGGTCAGCAAACTGGCGCGTGTCGCCTTGCTGCTGGATAAGGCAGTCAGCGCAAAGAAGGCCGGTACATGACCGGACGCAAAGCAAAGAAACATTCGGCCTTTCTCTGGCACCGACGCGCCGGCCTGGTTGCGATCGTGCTGGTGGTCATACTGGCGACCACCGGCATCGCGCTGAACCACACAGAGTCGCTGAAGCTGGACCAGCGTTATGTCGACTCCTCGTTGCTGCTGGGCTGGTACGGCCTCGAGCCTGAAGGCGAAACGATCAGTTATGACGTCGGTGAACACGTTATCACCGTGCTCGATCACCAGGTTTTTTTCAATTCCTACCCCATCACCACCACCGAACAGAGCTTTCACGGCGCCGTCAACACCGGGCAGTTGATCGTGCTCGCGTTCGACTCGGAGCTCGTGCTGCTGACGACCGATGGCGAGTTCGTCGAACGCATGCCTACAGGACAAGGGTTCGCCGAGATCCGGCGCATTGGGATCAAGTACCAGCGGCCGGTCGTAGAAACAACCGATTTGGTCTATTTGATAGCCGACGAACATATCCTGGACTGGGATCTGATCACCGATGATGGCATTGCATGGGCGCAGCCGCTGATACTGGATGACACTCGAATGGCGGTGTTGCTCGAGTCGTTCCGCGGCAGAGGCCTGACCCTGGAACGCCTGATTCTGGACCTGCACAGCGGCCGCATTTTCGGCGCATACGGCATCTACGTCATGGATGCCGCAGCGATCGCTTTGCTCTGGCTATCCGGCAGCGGGCTCTGGGTATGGCGGCGGCGCCAGCTCCAGCAGAAACGTAAACGTCATTACCAGAAGCACCACCGCGACAACGCTAACCCGCAGGCGCTTCCTCGCTCGCCTCTGCCTTGATCGTTGGCCACGAATTGATCACCGCCTGCACCAGGGTTGCCAGGGGTATCGCGAAAAACACGCCCCAGACACCCCATAAACCGCCGAAAACCAGCACTGAAATAATGATCGCAACCGGGTGCATGTTCACGACCTCAGAGAACAACAGTGGCACGAGCACGTTCGCATCCAGCGCCTGCACCACCAGATACGCGATCATCACGTAAAGAAAGCTATCACTTGGGCCCCACTGGAACCAGGCTATCAACGCTACCGGTATCGTCACCGCGATCGCGCCGACATACGGAATGATCACGGAAAGACCAATGAAAATACTCAAGGTCGCGGCATAATTTAGCCCCATCAGCGCCAGCGGCACATAAGCAGCCACACCGACGATCATGATTTCCAGCAATTTGCCGCGGATATAGTTGCCCATTTTGATATCGACTTCTTTCCAGACCTGGTAGGCCAGACCATGGTCCTTGGGTGTGAAGCGAGCAAACCAGGTGGTGATTTGCTGCTTGTCCTTGAGCAGAAAAAACACCAGCAGCGGAATCACGATCATATAGACCATGATCGTGAACACATTGCCGGCGGACGCCAGCGAGTACGAAACGACGCGCTGCCCGAAATCAACCAGTTCATTGTTGATGCTGGTTATCACCTCGTTCACCTGCACCTCCGAGATCAATGGGTACCTTTCGGGCAGAGCGATGATCTTTTGCTGCAGCCTGTCGAGGATGTACGGAAAATCACGGATGAACTGAGTCACCTGCCGGGTAACCAGTGGCAGCAGACCAAGCATCACGATCAATAATGTCGCGACAAACACGAACACGGTAAACACCACCGAGATTAGCCTCGGCACGCCCAGCTTGGCGATTCTTCTGACGATACCCTCGAGTGCATAAGCAATAACAAGACTGGCCAGTATCGGTGCCAGGATGTCGCCCCAGTACAGAATAACCGCCGTGCCGAGTACAATCAGCAGTACCAGCAATACGGCCTGCGGATTCGAGAAATTTCGCTCATACCAGCTTTTGATGAATTCGATCATTCCAATTCCCGAACTATCTTTTCGTAACTGGCCTCGAATACGGCCTCGATCTCTTCGATCACCTCTTCGGCGTCGCGACCTTTAACCATATGGTCCGTCATCAGATTCGATGCCACGGCAAACACTTCCATACTGTCTATCATAGGATAGGCCTGCTTCAGACGCTTGATCGCACCGACCACCGTCTCATTCTCCGGACGAGGGATCTCCAGGGGCCTGCCAATTTCCTGTTTGCGATCAGCCGTTTTCGATTGCAGAAATTCGGCATAATCGAACAGGCTGTTTTGCGCGTCAGCATCGAGAGTTTTGAATATTTCAGCCAGCGCTTTTTGATCACGCTTCATACGCACCCCTCGAATCGTTCGCTAATCTTCTTTGCAAAATGCTTGCGAGAAGGCTAGCAATTGATCGGCCGCGCGTGATTTGAATTTGTAGCGCTGACGTACAAATGAGAACGGCCGCTCCAGTGAAGGGTTCAGTTCCACGGCGGTCAGGGTGCCAAGTTTGAGCTCCTTGATGATCGTCGACCGCGATACGATCGATATACCCATACCGGCCTCGACCGCGCCCTTTATTGCTTCGGGGCTGCTCAATTCGAAGCAGACATTCAAGGCTTCCCCGTTACCATGTTTTTCGACATAGCCGGTGATGGCCTCCTGGGTACCCGAACCATGCTCGCGGCTGATGAAAGGGTAGGCGATAAAATCAACCACCTTGAGTTCCTTCTCACCAGCCAGCACATGGTCGTTTGGCATGATAACGACGAGATCATCCATCTTGCATTGTTCAACGAGAAGATTCTTGTTGTTGACAAAACCCTCAACGATACCCAAATCGATATCATTCTTCTCGACCATAGTGACAATATCCTCACTGTTGGATTCCCTGAGATTGATCATCACTTCCGGATACTTCGCTTTGAACTCACCAATCAGAAGCGGCAACATATACTCGGCGATCGTGGTGCTTGCACCCAGAGTCACCGACCCACTGACATCCCCGGTCATCTCGGTGATGGTCCGCGTCATATCCTCGTAGAGTTTCAGTATTCTGTCAGAGTAGACATAAACCTGCTTACCCACATCAGTCAGCGTGACCTTGTTATGGGTCCGGTCGAAAAGCCGGGTATTGAACTGTTCCTCGAGCTGTCGGATTTGGAACGTCACAGCAGGTTGTGTCATATGCAGTTCTTCGGCTGCCTTGGTAAAGTTCAGCAGTCGCGCTACAGTATGGAAGATTTTGAGTCGCCGGTCTGCCATCTAAACAGTCCCAAAAGCTTTATTTTTTTCTTGGAGAGACTATGGTAACACTCATAAAGCAAAATAAGGAGCCTGCAAGCATGCCTTTCATTTTCAGCAGGGTTTACCTGGCCGAGCCCGAACCCACCCGGTTCGAAAATCCGATCTGGCGTCTGATTATAGTCGCTTTGTGTACGATTATTCTGCTCGACGCCCCCGGCGTGGCCGCCGGCCAGATTTACAAGTGGACAGACGCCGAAGGAAATGTACACTATGGCAGCCAGAGACCGGCTGATGCGAGCGTCGAGAAAATGTCGCTGAATACGGGCAAGACAGGTGTCAACCGAGGCGCTGAAGCGCTGGACAAAATGAAACAGCAGGCCGACGATGAAGCGCAACGAATCAAGGAAGAAGGCATACCCGAACAGCCGCCGGTACCCGCCTTGCCGAAAAAAGAGGTCAAACAGCGTTGCCAAGCGGCCAAACAGGACCTGGCGACGATTCAGTCACGCGCCCAGTTGCGCGAGCGTGACGAAAAAGGCAACACGCGTTATCTCAGCGACAAAGAAAAACAGCAGCGCATCAAGCAGGCCAAGGACCAGATCCGTGAATACTGCAATTAGGAGGTAAATGAGCATGCCCGTGCTGAGACTAACGACGAATAGCCCCGCGGACGACAAGTCAGCGTTGGCCAAACAGGCGTCGAGCCTGGTGGCCGAAATCCTGGGCAAGCCCGAAAGTTACGTGATGGTTAACGTCAACACGGAAGCCGATCTGGTGTTTGCCGGCACCGATGAGCCCTGCGCCCACCTGACACTCGAGAGCCTCGGTCTGCCCGAGGCAGAAACAAAAGCGCTTTCACAGAGACTGTGCGGTTTCGTCGAACAACAGCTTGGCGTTCCGGCCTCGCGGACTTACATCGAATTCGTCAGTCCTGAAAGGCACATGTTCGGCTGGAACAACAGCACTTTTTGATCCACCACGTTCTGCAGTGCCGTAGGGTGCGCCGCGCGCACCGCTAGTCATCCCCGCCACTGTACTACGCCGACTTGCCCCCGTAAAATGGCGCCCAGTTCATTGATACGCGCCAGAAACGCCATGTACCTTTCCAAATTTCCTGTTACCACATTGAAGGAAACCCCTGCGGACGCAGAAATCGTCAGCCATCGACTGATGCTGCGCGCGGGTTTGATCCGCCGCCTGGCTTCGGGCCTGTACACCTGGCTACCACTGGGCTTGCGCGTGCTGCAGAACGTTGAGCAGATCATCCGTGAAGAAATGAACAACAGCGGTGCAGTCGAGGTGTTGATGCCATCGATACAGCCGGCCGAACTGTGGCAGGAATCCGGGCGCTGGGAGCAGTACGGCCCCGAACTGCTGCGTCTGCACGATCGCCACGAGCGGGCGTTCTGTTACGGACCAACACACGAGGAAATCATCACCGATCTGGCCCGAAGAGAGCTGACCAGCTACAAACAGCTGCCGGTCAACTATTACCAGATTCAGACGAAATTCCGCGATGAGGTGCGTCCACGCTTTGGCGTGATGCGCGCACGTGAGTTCATCATGAAAGATGCTTATTCGTTTCATGTCGACGAGGCATCGCTGCAGCAAACCTACGATCTAATGTACCAAACCTATTCCAATATCTTCACACGGCTGGGTCTGAAGTTCAGGGCCGTGATCGCGGACAGTGGCGCGATTGGCGGCAGCCGTTCGCACGAATTTCATGTACTCGCCGATTCCGGTGAGGACGCGATTGCATTCTCCAGCGCCAGCGATTATGCCGCGAACATCGAAAAGGCCGAAGCCCTGCCTGATTCATCGCCTCGGCCCGCGGCAACAGCCTCGATGCAGACTGTCGAAACACCGAACCAACACAGCATCGATGAAGTCTCCTCCTTTCTGAGCGTCGCGCCCTCGGATTGTGTAAAAACCCTGCTGGTCGAAGGTTCGACTGAAAACAGCGTGGTTGCACTGGTGCTGCGCGGCGACCACGAACTCAACGAGGTCAAGGTCTCCCATCTTGATGAAGTCGCGACACCGTTGCGTTTTGCCAGTGATGATCAGATCAAGCAGGTGGCGGGCTGTTCCGCCGGATCGCTCGGGCCGATAGGCCTCGACATCCCCGTGATCGCAGACCATGCGGCACTGCAGCTGGCCGACTTCGTCTGCGGTGCCAACGTCGATGGAAAACACCTGAGCGGCGTGAACTGGGAGCGCGACTGCCCTGCCCCGGCAGCCGCCGATATTCGCAATGTCGTCGATGGTGATCCCAGCCCGGATGGCAAGGGCACCCTTTCGATCGTGCGCGGTATCGAAGTGGGCCACATTTTTCAGCTGGGGCAGAAATATTCCGCGGCGATGGATGCCCGGGTGCTCGATGACAGCGGCAAGAGCGTGGTCATGACGATGGGTTGTTATGGCATTGGCGTCACCCGGATCGTCGCGGCTGCAATCGAACAGAATCATGATGATAACGGCATCATCTGGCCCGAAAGTATTGCACCGTTCAGCGTCGCGATCGCGCCGATCAATTTCCAGAACTCCGAAAGCGTTCGTAAAACGGCGATAACGCTGCACGATGCGTTCGCTGAAGCCGGTATCGAGGTCCTGCTGTACGACCAGAAAGCACGTCTGGGCGCGATGCTGGCTGATCTGGACCTGATCGGGATACCACACCGGATCGTGATCGGCGAGCGCGGTCTGGCTGATGGCAAGGTTGAATACAAGGCGCGTGCCGCTGACAAAGGCAGGGACGTCGCAGTCGACGATATCGTCGCGCTGATTGAGGACGCGATCCGCGTGTAGCGAACTATACTCGGAGGCATGAAATCATGGTTTCTGAGTATTGCGCCGGTAATCGCGCTGCTGTCAAACCTGTCGATCGCGAATCCGGTTGTCGCGACGACAGTTGATCCTGAGCTGCGCGATCTGCTGACCGAAACGATCGCCAATGCGGAAAGCTTTGATGATCGCTTCGATGCCGAAGTGTGGCTGTTTGACATGTCGCGTCGCATGGAGCGATTCGTTCCGGACAAGGCGCTCAGACTCAATCTGCTCAAGAATATTCATCGCGAGGCGAGCCGGGTCGAGTTGCCGCCCGAACTGGTGATTGCGGTCATTGAGATCGAGAGCCGGTTCGACACCTTTGCAATCTCCAGAGCCGGAGCGCAAGGGTTGATGCAGGTAATGCCTTTCTGGCTGGACGAAATTGGTCGTCCGGAGGATAACCTGGTGGACATGGAAACCAATCTACGCATGGGTTGCACGATTCTGAAATACTATATGGATATGGAAAAAAATGATCTGCGCAGCGCATTGGCGCGCTACAATGGCAGCTACGGCGATGTCAGACATACCTATAGTAACAAGGTGCTCAACGCCCTGAGAGCCCGCTGGCATCAAAGATAGCGAGATGACGAACAACTGGCGAAAGTCTTTCCCGCAGCTCGAGAAAATTAACGATGCGGCGCTCATCGAGATCATGGACAATGCCGGCACGATGATTATCCCGGCCAAAGCCATCGCCTTTCACCAGGGCGATGCTTGCAGCCATTACCTGTTGATCATTGCAGGCACGATCAAAGTACTGACGCGGGCCGAGAACGGGCGTGAAATTGTTTTGTACCGTCTTGGCGACGGCGATTCCTGTGTGCTGACGACATCCTGCCTGTTCGGTAACGCGCGCTACCCGGCTGAAGGCATCGCGGAGACCAGCGTCACCGCACTGGCGATTCCGGCTGCGCAATTCCACGAAGCAATCCAAAATTCGAAAGCTTTCAGAGAGTTCGTCTTCAGCTCGTTCTCATCCCACCTGGGCAGCCTGATTGCGCTGGTTGAGGAAGTTGCCTTCGGTAAGCTGGACATCCGTCTGGCCAGGCACCTGCTCAGCCGATGCGATCAAAGCACGCGCATCGAAACCACTCATCAGCAGCTCGCTACCGAACTCGGCAGCGCTCGCGAAGTGATCAGCCGCCAGCTCAAAGAGTTTGAAACAAAGGGCTGGCTGAAATTACACCGCGGCAGCGTGGAAATACTCGATAAACAGGCCCTCGTCCACATCACAGCGTAGTCAATCAGAAGCTGCGACCGCACGACACAGCAGCGTAATGCGGCACTAATCAAAAACATTTTCGAACCGTGAAGCATAAGTGACTATGTCACTGATATCGGGTCATGCGCCAGGTAAACTTTTCGAAAGATAACACAGCACCGAGGTCGCAAGATGAAGCAAAATATCGGAAATACAGAGCGGGTCATCCGGGCAGTCGCCGGCATCGGCTTGATCAGCCTCGTTTTTGTCGGTCCACAGACGGTCTGGGGCTGGATCGGTATCGTGCCGCTAGCCACTGCGATCATTGGCTGGTGCCCACCCTACGCGATGCTGGGTATCAATACTTGTAAGAAAAGCGGCTGATTCAGCCTCAGCCCTTGCCACGCGTCCTTGAGCGCGACCCCCGGTGGGCAACGTCGGCAACGCGTCTTTCGAGATACGCGATGATGATGCCCGCGATATCTTTCCCGCTCGCCTCCTCTATACCCTGCAATCCCGGTGACGAATTGACTTCCATCACCACCGGGCCGTGATTCGAGCGCAACAGGTCAACACCGCACACTTCCAGCCCCATGATCTTGGCAGCACGTACAGCTGTCGAACGCTCTTCTGGCGTGAGCCGAATCAGGCTGGCAGTGCCGCCGCGGTGCAGGTTTGAACGAAATTCACCTTCGGGCCCCTGACGCTTCATCGAAGCGACGACTTTTTCGCCGACCACCAAACAGCGTATATCCGAGCCGCCGGCTTCCTTGATGAACTCCTGGACCATAATGTTCGCCTTGAGACCCATGAACGCCTGAATCACGCTCTCCGCCGCTTTTCTCGTTTCCGCAAGCACGACCCCGATACCCTGGGTGCCCTCGAGCAATTTGATCACCAGCGGCGCACCACCGACTTCCTCGAGCAGATCCTGAATATCGTCAGGGTTGTGCGCAAAGCCGGTCACCGGCATCCCGATACCTTTTCGGGCCAGCAACTGTGCAGAGCGCAGTTTGTCACGCGAGCGTGTTACCGCAACCGACTCGTTGAGCGGGAACACGTTCATCATCTCGAACTGGCGCAGTACCGCTGTGCCATAAAACGTGACAGAGGCACCGATGCGTGGAATGACAGCATCAAAACCTTCGAGCACCTCGCCGCGATAATGAATAGACGGTTTGAGTGACGTAATGTTCATGTAGCAACGCAACACATCCACGACTCTGACCTCATGTCCGGCCGCCTTTGCGGCCTCGACCAGGCGTCGCGTGGAATACAGCGTTTTATTGCGGGAAAGCACTGCAATTTTCATGTCGGTTACCGTCTCTGGCCTAGTGGCGTTTGGTCTTGTGTTTACCGGGTTTCTTTCCAACCCGGTAGGACGCTGCCGGATTCACCAGGAACCGGCCGTCGAGCGAGGTGCGGCCCAACAGCATCCGAAACTGCATCGTGTCACGGTCGGTTAATGTCACCTCCGCCATCCAGTGCTTGGGTCCCAGCACAATCGCGGTCTCAATCACGTAGCGATATTCCCTGTGTCCGCCCGAGTCAGTGACGATGCGTCTGTCCTTGACTGCCGCCTCACATTCTACGACATCACGGCTGTTTCTTTGCCAGGGATGAATATTGAAATGCACCCATTCTGATCCATCACGCTGGAAAGGTGTGACCAGAAAGGCATGCAGCGCGGATGTGCGCGCGCCGGTATCGACCTTAGCTTTGATATGCTCAATGCCCAGATCGGGTAACGCCAGCCATTCTCGCCAGCCCAGGATCGGCAGATCATTAGTATTCTCGTTCATTCGATATCAAGCGAGTTTGTTTCAACCAGATCTGGAGGATGCCATATCCGGCCTCCGCTTACAAAAGGATTGGATCCGACTCGATACTTTATGACAGAATCAGCGCGTTCGACCCCAAGATCAAACGAGGGCTCTACTATGGCGATGTTGATATCGGGTTTATCGATCTGGATTCTGGTCCACCTTTTCCCATCAGTTGCACCCGCTACGCGACAACAGTTCTTAGCGCGACTGGGCAACGGCCCGTATCAGGCCATTTTCTCCCTGTTATTGATCGCTGGCTTGCTACTGATCGTTTTCGGCTGGCGCAACACCGTTCCAGATCATGTGTATTCACCACCTCCGGGCTTACGCCACCCTGCCATGCTGTTGGTTGTCATCGGCTTCATACTGATGGTCGCGGCCAGTTTCCCTACGCGTATCAAACGAATTCTGCGCCACCCTCAGCTGACCGGTGTGTTGTTGTGGGCGATCGCACATCTGCTAATGAATGGTGACAGCAAGTCGCTGCTGGTCTTCGGCGCAGTGGCTGTCTGGACGGTAGTCTCCATGGCGACGATCAACCGTCGAGATGGCGCCTGGGTCAAACCAGAAGTGACCGGTGGCTGGGGCCGCGAGGTCGTGATAGTGGTGATCGGCCTGGTGATCTCGGCTTTTGCGGTCAGATTCCACCAGTACCTTTCAGGCATGCCACTGATCGTCTGAATCAGCGAAGCGTAGGGTGCGCCGTGCGCACCGCGAGCTTTCCGCGTATTCGGCTGTTTCGGTGCGCACGGCGCACCCTACGGTCATAGTTGAGTCATTATGACAACGCGATAGCGACGATTCGTGCTTCAACACTGCCCGGTCATACAGCGAGCACAATGCCGCTATTTTCAGGTCGAATCCAGATGGTTATGGATTAGCATCATCAGTGCTCGTCTTGAACCGTATATCCGCCACCAGCATTGCATGATCCGACAGGGTGTCGGGCAGCACCCGATAATCGACAAATTCCAGATCTTTGGTGACCAGGATCCAATCGAGACGTTTACCCTTGTACGTCTCGTAACCGGTCGACTCGGGCTGATAAGTGGTGAAACGGGATTCTTCTGCAAGCGCTCTGATCGTCGATGCTTCTTTCAGCCACTCGCTGTTGAAATCGCCCATGATGATGGTCGGATTCATTCGAGCCTGTAGCACACTCTGCAATTCATTAATCTGTTGTTCGCGCACCATCTGCCTCGAGAAATCGAGGTGGACTGAAATCAGATCGACGCTGCGCGGCTTTTCGCCATCATCAAAAGGCCACTGGATCTGCGCAAGTACAAAGCCTTTATCCAACGTCGGCGGTGAGGACTCGAATGTATGTTCAATCGTATCGACCAATGGGAGCGCGGATAGCAAAGCGGTACCAAATGAGAACAGCCAGTTCTCCGCATTAATCGCATGCACGCGCCATGGATATCCGGCAGTGACCGCAAGATAGGACACATGATCAAAATTACCACTCCAACGCGATGCTGCATCCGCCTCCTGCAGCGCAATGACATGGGGTTTGGTTCGGTCAAGGACAGCTACGATCGAATCCAGGTTGTGCCTGAAGGTATCATTGTTGACCAAGAGCTGGTTCAAGCTGTCTCTTCGACCATGCGCAAGATTCAGCGTCATAACGCGCAACGCGTGAACCGGATATTCCTGATCGGTCAAAATGGTGCGGTCGGCTTGAATATTCTGTTGGTAAACGGTGCGATCTCGCTTATCCACCGTTGAACAAGCGACAATCAGAATCAAACTCAGGGCAATCAGAATCGGTATGGCTTTCATGATGCGAGCCTGGCCACTGCAGTGATAATGCCCGTCATAGCTTGTAGTTCCCGAAAACTCAAAACGTACGGTATTGTGCCGCCAGCCGCTCATAATAATAATGGAGGTTACCGCCCTCCGGAAATTCCACGACGTTTCCAAACTCGAGCAGCTGTACCGGTCTTGACTCCGGGCTAACCATGCTCCATGCCTTTGGATATGTAATCGCAGGACCTGCCCGGTCTTTCCTTGGAGGGGTGGGTCGCGTAAGCTATCAAGGCAGTCTGGTATTTACCCTGTTGGTTCAATCGTAACTGAACGAGCAACCACGCTATGTACCCGAAAGTATTTGTGGTCTCCTCGAGCAACCGCACACCGAGAATATCCGGCAAATTTCGACACAAATTGTGAGACTTAGTTAT